>ENA-ORXB01000817-ORXB01000817.1-sediment-metagenome-genome-assembly--contig:-NODE-817-length-49862-cov-4.903746_pt1 | contig 49862 bp, 44 predicted proteins | sample MGYA00237863_ERZ511475 | MGnify/ENA primary metagenome ERZ511475 (study PRJEB26305, sample SAMN06343858) | sediment metagenome | isolation source: hot spring sediment | place: Canada: British Columbia... | reverse complement strand
CGTTTTTTCCTGTCAGGGGGTGTCCGCGGGCGGCGTCGCCGCCCGCGGACACCCCCTTTATTTGGATTCCCCGCCCCCGCCGCGGCGGGGGCGGGGCGCGGGGTGGGGGCACTCTTGGAGGACAGCACGCTGGCGTTCCTTAAGCTGGCGCCAATGCCCCCTGTCTCCCTCGCACCCATGCGGGCGTGTAGCTGACGCTGCGTCGGTACTGCGCTGGCCTTGCGATTGCGGATACAGGAACCGAGGTGCGTGACGGCTGGCAGCAGGGTGGAAGCGCCAAGCGACGAAGCGCAGGTCCGGGGCTGCCGCCCCAGTCAATAGCCGTGGGGTCATGGGGACAAGAGGCCGCCGCGGACGCTTCGGCCCAAGGCATAGGCCGGCCCGGGCAGGGGCCAGGCGGTCTCATCTTGCCCCCTGCCCGGGCTTTGCATATAATCCCACGTCGCAGTGCAACCACTGAGGATAGTGAGCGATTACTATGTTCAATGGAGGCACTACGCATGGCTGGCAAGAAGATCATGGTCGTGCTCCCGCCCAGAGATTTTGACGGCCCGGTCTTCGACACGATACGCCGCGTGCTTGAGGGCCGCGGCCACAAGGTGGCGGTGACGTCGGTGGCGCGGGGCGCCGTCACCTCCTCCGACGGCATGTCCGTCCCCGTGACCGTCGGCATGAAGGACATCAAGACCTGGGACTATGACGCTTTCATCTTTGTCGGTGGCGAGGGCGCCAAGCTCTACTTCGACGACCCCGAGGTCCGCAAGCTGGCCAAGGATGTGAAGTACAAGACGGTCGGCGCGACGGGGAACGCGGCAGTGATCCTCGCCCTCTCCGAGGTGCTGGAGAAGAAAAAGGCCGCCTGCCCCTACGAGTACGCCGACCTGGTTCGCCGGCACGGGGCCGTGCTCACCGGCCGGCCGCTGGAGGTCGATGACAAGATCATCACCCTGCAGGATCCAGCCGTCGCCGAGCACTTTGCCAATGCCATCGTCAACGCCCTGAAGTAGAGCCCCTTTGATCCGCCAAGCAGGCACGAGGATCCACAGGTCCTCGTGCCTGCTTCTTCGCCGGGCGCACGACCCCATCCGGTAAGGAAGCCTGGAAGAATCGCCCGTTGCAGGCCCCCACCCCAGGGAGTTCAGGGGCGGACGGGCTGCACTAGTCGCCGTCCCTCGGCCCTTGCCTGAGGGCACCCCATCCCCCCACCCCCCTTCCCCGCCACGCAAGCGGCGAAGAAGGGGGGCGTCTTATGTTACGGAGGGGGTGTTCGCAGGCGGCTCTGCCGCCTGCGAACACCCCCTCCTATCAAGGCGAACTACACACCCGGACACGGCGCATTTGCCGCAAGCAGCAAACGGTGCTGCAATGCCTCGGGTCGGAGCAACGCTCCGGGTTTGTGCACAATGAGGGCGCCAGGAGGTGAGTCGCCGATCCTGGGCCCTCTTTTTGTGCGTCCCAATCGGTCGTACCCCACCCACTCTGGAAAGGAGGCCCTCTCCGTGAGCGCGCGTACCGTACCTGGCTATCTGCCCCAGGATGTTCCATCCCCTGGGGCGTTGGTCAGCCTGGGGTTCCAGCACGTGCTGACCATGTTCCCCGCGACCGTCCTCGTCGCCATCCTCACCAAGTTCGACATCGGTGTCACCCTCTTTGCCAGCGGCCTGGCAACCGTGGTGGCCCTCCTCGGCTCCGGAATGCGCATCCCGCTCTACTACCGCTCGAGCTTTTCCTACATTGCGGCCGTCGTCGGGGTCGTTGGCGCCGAGTGGGGCGGAACGCAGGTTGCACAGGTCGGAATCGTGGCCACTGCAGCGGTCTCGATCATCGCCGGGCTGCTGATTCGCCTGGTCGGCAAGGAGGCGTTGGACAAGGTCCTGCCACCGATCGTTACCGGCTCGGTGGCTGTCGTCATCGGCATCGCCCTAGCCAAGGCCGCTCTGGATATGGCCGCGGGCGACTGGCTCATCTCCCTCATCACCCTGGTAGCGACCATCCTCTTCTCGGTCTATCTGCGCGGTCTGGGCCTCCTGGGCATGCTGCCGGTGCTCCTGGGTGCTGTGGTCGGCTACCTGGTGAGCCTGGGCCTGGGCAAGGTGGACTTTGCCCCGGTGCATCAGGCGAGCTGGCTGCGCTGGCCGGCCTTCTCGCTCCCCGCCTTCAGTAGCCCCGGTGCCTGGAAGGCGGTTCTGGCCATCGCGCCGATTGCCGTCGCGACCATCCCCGAGTCAACGGCGCACCTCTACCAGATCAGCCTCTACGTTGACCGGCTGGCGGAGGAGATGGGCCGTCCGCCTCTCAAGATCAGCCGCCTCATCGGCCTGAACCTGATCCTGGACGGGATCGGCGACGCCATCAACCGCCTCCTCGGCGGCTGCGCCGGCACCAACTATGGCGAGAACAACTCGCTGATGGCCATCACCCGCAACTACTCCGCGCCGGTGCTGATCTGTGCCGGCGTGATCGCCATGGCCCTCGGGTTCGTCGGCAAGCTGGCGGCGGTCATCCAGACGCTGCCGACACCGGTCACGGGGGGCCTTGCCATCTACCTCTTTGGCGTCATCGGGCTGCAGGGCGTGGCTCTGATCCAGTCGGAGAAGGTGGACCTCTTCGATCCGCGCCAGCTGGCCATCGGTGCGGTTATCATGGTCATCGGCATTGGCGGTGCGGCCTTCCCGGGCGGGAACATTCCGCTGGGCAGCCTGCAACTGCCTTCCATTGCCACGGCAGCGGTCGTAGGCATCCTGCTGAACGCTATCTTCCTCATCTTCCCCGTGCGCGAGGCGGCACGCAAGCCTGCCCGTGCAACTGCGAGCGAGTAGGGCGCTCGTTGGCCTCTTGAGTGGTGGTGAGGCGCGCGGCCGCGCGCCTCACCGCTGCGAGAGCAAGCAGCTAACCCCGAGTTTGGTCCCTTCAGCTTCCTGCCCCACAGCACCGGCTCTGGAGCTCCCCAGAGTCGTGTAGCACGCCCCGTCCCGTTGCGGCCCCCTCCCCCAGGTCGGTCCGCAGGCCGACTTGAGGGGGCCGCGGGGGTGGGGGTCCTGGCAGCCGCGCAGACAAGCCTGCCCCCGAGTTGTACTACACCCCAACAGGCTTGACCCTGGTCCGCCGCGGGGCTATATTGAATGATGCAAGGAGGCTCCTGATGAGCGAGCTGGTTCGCTCGATCCGCGCCGTGCGACCGCGGCTGCACATCGGCCTTGCGCGCGGCGAGCCGATCGTTGTAGGCGAGCGCGAGATCGTGCCGGTGGCGCGATCGGTGGTCCTCACCCTCGGTCGCCCCGGGGGGCCTTTCGCGATCGGCTTTGTCTGGAACCGGCCGGTGGCCGTGCTCGATACCTGGCGGGGCCAGACCAGGCGCATCCCCATCCCCGACGTCACCCGGCGCATCATGCTGGCTCTGGCGGCCTCCGCCCTGCTGCTCACCCTGGCAGCCAGGCACCTGCGGCGGCGGGCAAAGAGCAAAAGGAGGGCAGAGAGATGAGTGAGGAGATGCAGAGGCCCGAGGGCCAGCCCCCAGAGGAGATGACACCGGGCGCGGACCCGGTCACCCTCTTCTTCGATGCCATGACCTCGGCCATCGGCGTGAACACGGTGTTCGGCGAGCCCGTCAAGGCAGGCGAACGCGTGCTCATCCCCGTGGCCGAGACCAGTATGGGTGGTGGCGTCGGCTACGGACGCGGCACCGACGGTGAGGGCGAAGGGCGCGCCGTCCGCGTTGGCATCGGCGGCGGAGGCGGCGGCGGTGCCACCACGCGGGCTGTGGCCGTGATCGTCGCCGAGCCCGGTGGCGTTACCGTCAGGCCCATCGTCGATGTCGGCAAGCTGGCGCTCGCGGGCTTGGCCAACGCCGTCGGCCTGTGGAAGGGTGCGATGACCTTCGCCAAGGCAATGCGCAAGCGCCGCTGACGCTCGCGTCCCTCTGCGCGGATCCCGGCCCCCGCCGCCCCGGCCATGGCGGTGCTGCGGGCCATCCCTCTGCGCCGCGCAACGCCCGGTGGGCTGTCAGCGTATATTAGAAGGACGATGTGGAGTGCTGCCCGGAGGCGGCCGCCGTGGCCGCCCGCTCAACGGCTGAAGGAGGTCAGGCGTGGCGCAAGAGGAACCCCGCAAGGAAGGCGAGCCCATCGAGCAAGCCGTCGAGGACGAGATTCGCTCCGAGATGGGGCAGGCCGCAGGTGTCGGCTCGAGCCCCAACTGGAGCGAGACGGCCCGACGCATCGAGACCAAGATCCGGAGCGAGATGGCCGCCTGGCTGGGCATGGAGCCCGGCGCCTCCTGGGAGGAGGTCGGGCGGCGCATCGAAAGCAAGACCAAAGAGGCCCTCGGCGGTTGGGCTGGGGCCTCTCCGAGCGACGACTGGGATGCTGTCGGCCGCAAGATCGAGTCGCGCACCCGCGAGCGTGTGGCGCGCTGGAGCGGCCTGGAGCAGCCGGAAGAGGCCCGCTGGGAGGAGATCAGCCGCCAGGTCGACGGCCGCATGCGGGCTGGCCTCGGCAGTTGGGTGGGTGCCCCGCCGGATGCCGACTGGCACACGATCGCCAGCGGCCTCGGCACCCGCATCAGCAGTCAGCTTGGCGAGTGGCTGGGCGGGCGCAAAGCCGGGGAGGCTCCGGCCAAAGGCGAAGAACCGGCACAGCAGGAGGAAGCGAGGGTGAAGAGCACGACGGGAGGCGAGGGCGTGCGCCGCGAAGAGTTCCGCGTATCCGGCACCGAGCTCCTGCAAAAGTTCAAGGAGCTCGTCCGCGAGGGCAACGTCCGCCGGGTCATCATCAAGCAGGATGACCGCGTCCTGGTCGAGTTCCCGCTGACGCTGGGCGTAGTTGGGGCGCTGCTGGCACCGACCCTGGCGGCCGTCGGGGCCATCGCCGCGCTGGTCGCCGAGTGCACGATTGTGGTCGAGCGCCGGGCGTGAGCGTCGACTATCACACCGCGGTGTCGCCATCACCGTCTGCGACTCACCGCAGCGACGGAAGGCGTCGCTGTGCTCTGCAACCGCTGATCTCATCATGCCTGGACTGACCCTGCGCAAGCCGCCTGCACTGCAGCGCGGAGACATCATCGGCATCGTCGCCCCCTCTCGGCCCGTGCTCGAGCCCGGCCAGTACCGCCAGGGCAAGGAGGTCCTGCGCGCCTTCGGCTTTGGCCTGCGCGAGGGGCGGACGGTGCGCCTCAGGAACGGCTGGATGGCCGGCACGCCGCCGCAGCAGGCAGCCGACATCCACCGCATGTTTGTCGCCCCGGAGGTCAAGGCGATCATCGCCCAGGCCGGCGGCGCCTCGGCCATCCGCACCCTGCCGTACCTTGACTATGACCTCATCGCCCAGCACCCCAAGCCTTTCATCGGCATGAGCGATATCACCAGCTACCACCTGGCCCTCTTCACCCGCTGCGCGCTGGTCGGCTTTCACATGGACGACGTCTCCTTCGGCCTCGGGCTGAGCTTTCCGCAGGCCTCGCCTGCCATTCAGGCACTTGTGACCGATCTCTACCTGCGCGTGCTGACCCGGCCCGAGCCCCTCGGTGAGGTGCCGGGGTGGCTGGGGCAGCGCGTCGCCTGGCGCAGCGGCCAAGCCCGGGGAAGGCTCATCGGCGGATGCCTGCAGGTGCTGTGCCGGCTTCTGGGCACACCCTACTTTCCGTCCCTCGAGGCCTTTGAGGGCGCCCTCTTCTTCTGGGAGGAGATCGGGCTGTCGCTCTCGGCCATCGACCGCCTGCTGTGGCAGCTGCGGCTGGCCGGCGTCCTCGAGAGGATTGCCGGCATGCTGATCGGCACGGTCCACCAGGCCGATGAATCCATCGCCGTCGAGCATATGCCGACCCTGCAAGAGGTCGTGCTCGAGGCCACCCATGGCTACGACTACCCCATCCTCGCCGGGATGGAGTTCGGCCATGCGATTGTCAACATCCCCATGCCGATCGGCGTCGAGGCGAGCATGGACGCCGACCGCGGCACCTTTGCCCTGCTCGAGCCGGCCGTGGTATAGCGGTTGCTGATAGGCAGCCACGGCCCGGGGGCATATCGCTATCGCTGGCAGACCGCGGGCACTCCCGGGCGCCGCAGCCAACCGTGACAGGGGAGGGCGCATGCCAGATCCGGCCATCCGGGGCCTCGGCACCGCTGTGCCCCCGTACCGTCATGCCCAGAAGGACATCTACGAGCAGTTCGTCGAGCCGCGCCTCGGACCCAACCGCCTCGCCCGCGCCGCCTTCATGAGCGCGCAGATCGACTACCGCCACAGCGTCTTTGGCGACGGCTCCTTCTACGACCGCAGGCGCACCTTTGCCGAGCGCAACGAGGCCTACATGCGCTACGCGCGCCCCCTGGGCGCGCAGGCCATCTCCCGCTGCCTGGAGGATGCCCGCCTTGCCCCAAGCGAGGTCGACGACCTGATTGTCGTCTCCTGCACCGGCCTGGATACCCCCGGCCTCGACCTCTTGCTCGCCGCGGACCTCGGCATGCGGCACGACCTGCGCCGGACGTTCATCGGGGCCATGGGGTGCTACGCAGCCTTTCCGGGCCTCTACCGGGCCGCGAGCGCCGTCCGCGCCTGCCCCGGCACCCGCGCCCTCGTCCTGTGTATCGAGCTCGGCACACTGCACTTTCAGGATGACCCCGGCACGGATAACCTCCTGGCAGCGGCGCTCTTCGGAGACGGAGCCGCTGCCGTGCTTCTCGACGGCGAGGCGGCCATGGGGCCCCGTCTCCTCGAGCAGCGCACCTTTAGCGACTATCAGACCCTGGACCACATGGCCTGGCACGTGGCTGACGAAGGTTTCAGACTGACCCTCTCCTCATATGTCCCCAATGTGCTCCGGAGCAAGGCCGCGTACCTGATCGACGGGTTGCTCATGCCCCATGGGCTGCGCCGCTCCGACGTGCGGTTCTGGGGCATCCACCCGGGCGGCGCGCTGATCCTGGACTATCTCGAGCGCGCCCTCGACCTTGACCCCGAGGCGCTCCGCTTCTCGCGCCGGGTGCTCCGGGAGTACGGTAACCTCTCCTCGGCGACCGTCCTCTTTGTCCTCGATGAGATGCGCCGAAGCGGCGAGCCCCATCCCGGCGACCTCGGCGTACTCATGGCCTTTGGGCCCGGACTGACCTTTGAGAGTTGTCTGTTGCGTTGGTAGCGGTGCGCTCCTCCCTGGTGGCAGCCGGGCATTCAGCTCCAGCCTCGCCCGGCTCAGACCCTGGAAGGGTGGCGAGTTGGCTGGCACCGCCCGGGGAGGGGAGATACCTGAAGTGGGCTGTTTGGCGGCGGGGGCGCGCTACGCGCGCTCCCGCCGCCAAACAGCCCACGGAAAAAGGGCCCCCTCCCCCAGGTCGGCCATGGGCCGACCTGGGGGAGGGGGCGTCGGGGGTGGGGGTCTTCGCATCAACAGTACAGACAACCCTGCCCCAGAACTGAACTACACCCGATAGTCACACCTCGCTTGCTCGTATATCCATATGCGAATATAATACACCAAGCTCTACTGGATACGGAGGCAGCACATGGCTGAGCAGGGTCCGGGCAAGGGCGCGGCCCGCTCCGACAGGCGGCGCCTGTATCAGCTTCAGGCACAGCTCCTGCGCGCCCTCGCCCATCCGGCGCGCATCGAGATTCTGGAGCTGCTCCGAGATGGCGAACGCTGCGTATGCGAGTTCGAATCGCTCCTTGGCCTGCGCCAGCCGAACATCAGCCAGCACCTCGCCGTCCTGCGCGCGGCAGGCCTCGCCGTGACCCGCCGGGAAGGCCTGCGCGTCCTGTACAGCGTAGCCGACCCTGCCATCTTTGATGTGCTGGAAGAGGTGCGTGGCATCATCGGCCGACAGGGCGCCGGGGTTACAGAGGCGGTATCTCGGGCGGATGCCGCGGTGAGTTGAGGGAGGAGTCCACGGTATGGAGATCAAGATTCTGGGTATCGGCTGCCCCAAGTGCAAGCGTCTGGAAGAGCTGGCCCGCGAGGCCGCCATCGAGGCCGGCGTCGAGGCTACCTTCGTGAAGGTGACGGACGTTCAGGCCATCATGAAGTATCCCATCATGAGCACGCCCGCGCTCGTGATCGACGAGCAGGTCAAGTCCTCTGGGCGCCTTCCCCGCAAAGAGGAGATCGTCGCCTGGCTCAAGGAAGCGCAGGGCTGAGCAGCCCTGCGCCTGCCGGCGAAAGCGAGCCCTTACCCAAGACCCCTTCAGGGGAAAGGGCTTCAGGGGCGGACGGGCTCCTTTGGTCGCCATCCCTCGGCCCTTGCCCGAGGGTACCCCATCCCCCGGCCCCTTCCCTGCCCCGTGCCGCGGAAACGACAGGGGGTCAGGCAGCCCCACTGTCAGCTGAGAGCTTGCGCCGGTTTCCTCGCCCTCACGAGCGCCGAGGCGATGCGCGTCTCGGGATGTAGCCGCAGCTCTGGCGGCGTGCAGCATCCTCCGGTCAACTCCTCGCCGGAAGAGGCGTGGAGCACCTGCAGCTCGATATCGGTCAGGCCCGCAGCCGCAAGCTTGTTTCGGTACTCCTCATCACCGAGGGCGCCGGCGACGCATTCTGCCCACAGAGTGAGCGACTGCCGCAGCGCGGCGGGCAGGGGCGGGCCGAGGATGACGATATCGGCTACGGCCAGACGGCCCCCCGGCCGCAGCACCCGGTATGCCTCGGCAAAGACGGCATCCTTGTCGGGTGACAGGTTGATCACACAGTTGGAGATGATAACGTCGACCGACGCATCGGGCAGGGGAATCGCCTCCATCCGCCCCTTGAGGAACTCGACGTTCGTGACCCCGGCCTTGGCCGCATTGCTTCGGGCCAGCTCAAGCATCTCATCTGTCATGTCGAGCCCGTACACCTTGCCGGTCGGCCCTACCCGCCGGGCAGCGAGGAGCACGTCGATGCCTCCGCCCGAGCCGAGGTCGAGGACGACCTCGCCGGTCCGCAGCTCCGCCAGGGCCAGCGGGTTTCCACATCCCATCGAGGCGAGCGCGGCGGATGCCGGTACCTCCTCAAGGAGCGCCGGGTCATAGATCGCGGCGGCGCTGCTCTCGCAGCAGCCGGCACTCCCGCAGCCGCACCCGCATCCGGACTGTGCCTGCACGGCGCGGGCGGCCTCGGAGTACCACTCGTTCACGGCCCTCTGTATCCGCTCGCTCTCACGGCTGTCGCTCATGGTGCCTCCCATCATCTGAATGGAGCTTCGGTTCCCTACCGTGGTCGTGCGCTGCACCCTAGGGCAGGAGCCGGCGAAGCTCCTCGATCCGCTGCTCGTTCAGGCGGTAGTAGATGCAGACTCCGCGCCGCTCGGCCGTAACCAGCCCGGCGCGCCGCAGCACCTTGAGGTGGTGCGACACCGTCGGCTGGGCGACCGCGCAGCAGGCGACCAAGTCACACGCGTTCACCTCGCCCCGCTCCCGGAGCTGACGCAGGATGGCGAGGCGCGTCTCGTCGGCTAGGGCATGAAAGAGACGCGCCTCCTGCTCGAGATCCGGGTAGGCGCGCTCGGGTTCGCCGGCGCTCGTGTCACAGCAGCGCACTCTGGACCGTCGATTGAGGTTCATCGGCGTGCAGTGTAGCATATATATCGAAGAACGTCAATATTGGCGAAGCTGCCCAGGGACACCCCCTCTTCTGAGCTTTTGACATCAGCGGCTGTGCATGCTACAATCTGGCCATCAGAGGGCCGGCTGCGGAGCCGGGCGCCCAAGCGCACAGGGAAGCTTCCGACGGAGACGTACGAAGCGGCGTGCTGCGTAGCACGCCGTTTTGTTTTGATCCATCGCGAGCCCCCGATGGCAGGCATACACTGCGGGATAGCTCAACGGTAGAGTGCCCGGCTGTTAACCGGAGAGTTGCAGGTTCGAATCCTGCTCCCGCAGCCTGCAGACGAAGAAGCGCCACTCGGTCCCCAACGGAGCAGGGACGGAGCGGCGCTTCTTCGCTTCTTCACGAGCCGTGGCCGGCAACCGCCCAATGCCCCCTCCCGGCTGCGGCTCGCCTGATGGCGGGGAGAACCGGCCAGCCTCAGCCGGCACTGCGAGGCTTGGCGAGTATCTCGCGTATCTCGAGCTGCTCGAACTTGCGGGCGTAGGCCGGCTTGATGACGATCGCTGTATCCGCACCCTCACCGGTGCCGGCGATGGCGATCGCCTCCTGCGTCATGTCCAGCAGCCCGGCGTCGGCGGCCATGAGCGCCACCTCAACGGCCACCTTCATCCCCTGGCAAAAGCGGTAGAGCGTCTCGCGGACGATGCGGTTGGGTGCACTCCGGGTGAAGGCATCGCTCACGTCGTCGCCGAGGGAGTGAAGGCAGGTAAGGACCTTGATGCCCAGCGCCTCCAGCCCGGCGCGCTCCTGCGCAGTCATCGTCCAGCCCTCATCGTCAAAGGCCGCGCAGATGCTGACGGCGATCAGGTTCACGTCCAGATCGGCAAAGATGGCTTTGGCCTCCCTGGCCGTGTAGCCGTGGCTGGAGGCGACCACAACCTGCCGAATGCCCAGCTCCTCGGCACGGCGACGCGCCGCCCGGAGCGTGGCCTCGGTGTTCGCCTTGCCGGGTTTGTCGAAGTAGAGAATGCGACCCTCCATCGTGAATCCTCCTTTCTATGGGGTGTCGGGCAGCGGGGCGCGCACAGCGCGCCCCGCTGCCCGACACCCCTCACAGAACGCCCGAAGGCGAACCAGCGTTTCGCGCTTGCGGACAAGGCGAGCCGCCATGGTCACACCCCCAGCTCTCGCCCGATGGCGCCAACGGCGGCCGGCTCCACGATGGCCAGGCTGTCTATCTCCACCGCCGATGCGCCTTCGGCGAGGAAGGCTCGGGCGTCGGCCGCGGTGAGAATCCCGCCGCGGGCGACGAGGGGAAGATCGACCGTCTGGCGCACCTCGCGCAACGCGCGAAGGACCAGGGGATGCAGCAAAGGTCCATGGACCTCCACGGCCCGCGCAGGCTCGCCTCCGGCGAGCGGCGCGAGCCCCTGCGGCGGCGCAGCCACGACGAGGGCATCGGCAAGGTCAGAGGCGGCTCGAGCAAAGGTCACCGCCTCTGCCAGCGGCACGCGTGCGAGCAGGGGCAGCTCTGATCCCTCGCGCAGTGCGACGAGCACCCTGCGCGCGAGGTCTGGATCGCCGGGCTGCAGGTCTACCTCGAGAGCGCTCACGCCCATCTCCTCAAGGCGCGCAGCGGCGCGGGCGGCCCCGCGCGGCTCGGCGGCCGTAACCCGGCCCAGCACGGGCAGGTCGCCCGCCGCTTGCAGGAGCCGGCGCAGGCCAGAGATGGAGTGAGCGCCGGGCGCGACCTCCACGAGCAGCCCGCCGGGCCGCTCAATGACCCGGCGCGGCCGGCGGCGCGCCCCACCAATCTCGGGCGCGACCACGGCGCCCAACACGTCACGATCGCATAGCGACAGGAGCTCGGCGGTGCAGTTGGCGAGCAGCAACGGGCTCTTGACGAGCAGGCCGACCTTGTGCTGCGGCGCCAGTTGCACGGTCACTGCGGCGGGTACTCCTTGAAGTACTGCACTATGGCGTCCACATAGGCCTGAGCCAGGGCGTCCTGGACGTCCTCGCGCATGACGAGGTAGGCCTCTGCGTCGCAGGTGATAAAGACCGGCTCGCTGAGTATCCCGGGCATGTTGCTCGGGCGGACGATGATCTCGTCCTTGGGCCCCAGGATCATGAGGTGATGGCCGGGATCGCCGGGATAGGCCGGGGCGTGGTCGATCAGGACGCCCCGGTCGCTGGGCTCGTGCCCCACGCTACGTAGCGCAGCGAGGATGTTCTGATGGACCAGGGTCGCCAGGCGCAGGTTGCGGTCGCCGAAGGGGCGATCGGGGCAGTAGTAAGTCTCGGTGCCGCCGGTCGCCCGCCACAGCTCCTCGTCCTCGCACTCCCAGGCGTTCAGGTGCAGAGAGAGCAGGATATCCGCGCCCGACTCGTTGACGAGGTCCGTTCGGGTCTGGACGACATCGCGCAGGTTGATCTCTCCGTCGCCGGTGACATCCCGCTCGTACAGGTTGGGGTCATAGTCGCCATCGCGGGTGTAAAAGACCCGATAGCCGAGCGCCTGCAGCTTGGCGCCGACGCGGAGGGCAAGCTGCAGGGTGATGGTGCTCTCGTGCAGGTCCATCTGGCCCTGCCGGTTAAAGTGCCGTGCACCCAGGTCCTCGCCGCCATGGCCTGGATCGATGGCCACGAGAGGCCCCTGCCCGGGGATACGTGTCGGCGTCGGCGAGGGTGCAGCGGTCGGGTCGACCTGAGGCGTGGCAGACGGGGTCTCCTGAACGATGACGGGCGTGATGGCCGCGACCTTGATCGGGCTCGGGCTCGGTGAGGGGGGCGCCGGCGGACGAGTCTGCACACATCTGACGAGGAGGAAAGCCACCAAGAGGCAACAGAGGGCAAAGGCGGCCAGTCTTTTCATCCGATGAGCTCCCTGAGGTCAAAGACCGGGCCTCCTGTGCAGACCCGGCGAGGCCCACGGTGCGTGTCGGCGAGGCAGGACCCACACCAACCGACGCCGCAGGCCAGTCTCTTCTCCACAAAGCACTGCACCTTGCCGGACAGCGCCGGCCCGCCCCAGCGGGGCAACTCCTCGACGGGCGCGGCGATCGCCACCTGATCCGCCCAGGCGAGCTGCCCGGCCGCCATCTCCCAGAGGCTCGCAGCCGGGGCCGGGATCACCTCTACGGCACCGGGTACGATTGCCGCCAGGTCCCGGGCTGCCATCGGCTCGAGGAGCAGGCTGACGTTCACGTCCATCGCCAGGGCCCGCGCCGCTAGCCCCAGCAGCGGGCCTACCGGGCCGGTCACCGTCGCCAGAAGCAGCCGCCGAATCCCGCGCCGCAGGTCAAAGCCACGGCCAAGGGGCCCTATCAGGCTGACCCGCTCGCCGAGCGACCGGCGGGCGAGCCAGTCGAGGCCGGGATCGTCCGGAGCAAACAGGAAGGAGACGCTCTCCTCCTCCAGGTGCAGGAAGGGCAGCGCACGCCGGAGGTACGGGTCCCATCCCTCAGCACAGCGCAGCATGGCGAACTGCCCCGGCGTCGCCGTGCGTGCGACCTCGGGCGCTGCCATCGTGATCAGGTGCCGGCCACCGCCCAGTTGGGCGCGGCCTGTGACCACAGCCTCGGTCTCGAGCGGCGCTGCCATTGTCACTACCTCTAGCGACGGGGGAGAGGGAGACCGGGTATGCCTTCGCGTGCCCCGGCGCTCGCCGCTCTCTCCGCTCCGCCGGTGAGTCGGTGCGTCAGTCGCCGGTCATGTGCGGCTCGTGACCTACGGCGCCTCCCGTAGTGTCTCGATCAGGCGGAAGGGGTCGCTGGAGATGACCGGCGTGCCGTAGAGCTCCATGGCACCGATATCGGAGGTGCGATTGGTGAGGGAGCCGCGGTCGACGATGCGGGTGATGGCGGGGAAGCCGGTCCAGTCTTCCTGCACGGCGTCGATCGGCCGCAGATACACGGCGACGTTAAAGCTGCGCACACCCAAACGGTTTACATAAACGTCGAGCACCCGGTAGAGGGCAGCGGCCATGTCCCGGTTCAGGCGCGGGCCGATGAGGAGCACCTCCTTCTCCTTGACGGGAGTCAGATGGGCCAGCACCTGCACGTCGCCGTAGGTTGTGGCCAGGCCGAGGCTGCGGTGAACGGCAACGAGGTCGTCAAAGTAGCTCACGTCGTGGGCAACGCGATAGAGCAGGGCAGCGCGCCGCAGCGCCTCAACGCGCGCATAGTGGATGCCGCGGCTCAAGGTCATCTGCGCGTGGCCGTGGATAATCGAGGCACCGGCCCGCCAGAGCCCGTTCCAGAGAAAGAAGAAGTAGCGGGCGGCGCTATCGGCGTTGTGGGCTTTGCGCGCCCAGGTCAACGCCGTCTCGATATAGTCGGCGATGGCTCCTTCGGTGAAGGAGAGGGGATTGTGCTCGTCAAAGACCACCAGCCCGTGAAAGCCGTCATACTTGGCAACGTTGGAGGCAGTGATGCAGTGCTTGCCCCGCACCCGGCCAAAGACGTCGGCGGGGGTACCATGCTCGGGATCGCAGAAGGGGTCGCCGGTCCGAGCGATCTCCGCCTCGACCTGTGCATCGCCCTGGGCCTCCATGGGGCGGTTGGCGCGGAGCACGTTGTACAGGGCGCCTTCGAGGGTGATCAGGTTGGTGACCTTGACGATCCGCTGCTCCTCGACAGCGGCGACGGAGCCAAAGTGCTTCTCGATCCAGCCGTGCATGCTCTCCGGAGGGCGGAGCCGGCCCGTCGTAGTGCTGATCAGGTAGATGCGGGCCACGCGGTCCCGCTCCTCCTGCGGCAGCCCCAGCACCATCTCCTCCAGCTGGGCGATGCTGCGTTGAGTATCGGTCAAGCGGTACCTCCACACGAGGGTTGGTGCAACAGGCGCGATGTTAGCATAGGAAAGGAGAAATGGCAAACGTTGGGGTGCGGAGACGGGCCGGGCTTCATAGCCCGGCCCACGATTGGCAACGCCTTGTTAGGAAGCCATGACCGCCGGCAGCCCCAGCAGCCGCGCGGCGTTCCGGTAATAGACCTTTTCGAGCACCTCGTCCGGCAGGCCAAGGCCGTAGATGCGCCACCGGCCCTGCCCGCCCGGCCTGTCCTCCTCGCCGCTGTAGGCAAAGTGCTCGTCCCACGTCTCCAGGAAGCGAAAGTGCACCTCGTACAGGGGATAGGCTCCGGGGATCAGGTCGGTGCCGAACAGGATGCGGTCGGCGTACTTGAGGAAAAAGCGCCGCGCCGAGTACGGCTGACGCCCCAGCTCGGCCACCCGCGCAGCGATGTCCACGTGGAAGTTGGGCGCCTCGTCCAGCAGAGCCCCGACCCAGCCGAGGTTCTCCGGATAGCAGCCGACGTGTGCGCCGATAAAGGTCGTGCGCGGGTGCCGCCGGACCACGTTGGCCATCCCCTCAACAAGGGCCTCGAACGGGGGATACTCCGGCCCGTAGAAATGCCAGTCCGGAAAGGCCCGCAGCTCCTCGTAGCGCTCGTTGCGCCCGTCGAGGGGCCAGAAGAAGGCGACCGGGTCCGCAATGTGAATGAGGACCGGCACACCGAGCTCCCCCGCCCGCGCCCACAGGGGATCGAGCCGGGGATCGTCCACGGGGACGAGCCGCCCCTGCGCGTCCCTCACCTTCAGGCCCAGGTTCTTCCAGACCTTCAGCCCCTGCGCGCCCCGGCGGACCTGAGCCTCGAGCCGGTCGGCCGCCCACTCGCCAAAGTCCTGCGGGTGCTCGGCCCAGCGCTCCCAGGCGACCCCGCCGAAGCAGGCAAAGCGCTCCGGGGCGGCTGCCTTGAAGGAGTCCAGGCGCTGATGGAGGATCTCCTCGCCCCAGCCGCCGTCGAGGTCGACGACGGCGCTCACGTTGACCGCGTCCATGCGGGCGATAAGCTCCGCCGGCGGCATGGCCGGCTCGACGACGCCGAAGCTCTTGCCAAGGTGCGAGTGGGCGTCGATCGCCGGGAAGCGGGGACGCGGCACGTGGTGCGCGGGTACGACCAGTGCAGGCCGCGGCTGAAAGTCCCTGAGCAGTATCTCCTCGGTCATGGGTGGGGCTCCTCTCTGGCCGTCGCCTCTCGGGGCGAGCGCATTGCGATACCCTGCCCTTTGGCCTATAATGGCCTGGGCCCGGGAGCCTGTAGCTCCCGGCCAAGCTCGCTTCCCCGGAGGTCCGATGACCCTATCTCACCTCGATGAGCACGGTCAAGCGCGCATGGTCGACGTGGGCGACAAGCCCATAACCCGCCGCGAGGCAGTGGCCCGCGGCTGGGTGGTCATGCAGCCCGAAACGCTGGTGCGGGTGCAGGAAGGCAACCTCCCCAAGGGCGACGTCTTTGCGACCGCCCGCCTTGCCGGCATCCAGGCCGCCAAGCGTACCTGGGAGTTGATCCCGCTAACGCATCCGCTGCCACTGGATGCCGTCGCCGTCGACGTCCGGGCCGATGAGGCCTCGAACGCCGTCGAGGTCACCGCCACAGTGCACGTCACTGCCCGCACCGGTGCCGAGATGGAGGCTCTGACCGCGGTAGCGGTGGCCGCTCTGACCATCTACGACATGATCAAGGGCGTGGACCGCTCCGCGCACATCGAGTCCATTCGGCTCCTGAAAAAGTCAGGCGGTAAGAGCGGAACCTGGGAGCTCGACGAGCGGGAGCTGGCCGGCAGGCCCTACTGACCCGGCGTGCGAGGCGGCGCTGCCGGCCCGTCACTCAACCTCCGGCCAGTCGAGCATCTGCACCCAGACCCGGGTGCCGGCGCTGACCTTTCCGGGCTGCTTGGGGATGATGGCCAGCCCATTGGCCCGGACCATGGACGACAGGATGCCAGACCCCTGCGGGCCGGTGAGGCGCGCCGTGAACTGGCCGGTGACATCCTGCGTCACGATGGCACGGAGGAAGCGGACCCGATCGGCGTAGCTCTTGGCGTCGTCGAGCAGGGTTGCCTCGATCTCGGGCTTGCGCAACTGCCGGCGCCCCTGCATCTTGAGAATGGCAGGGCGGGCGAACTGCTCAAAGACGACCATCGCCGACACCGGGTTGCCCGGCAGGCCGAGCAGCGGCACGCCACGCAGGTGCCCAAAGGCCATCGGCTTGCCCGGCTGCATGCGCACCTGCCAGAAGTCGATGTGGCCGAGCTCGTGAAGCACGCGCTTGACCAGATCATAGTCGCCGACGGACACGCCTCCGGAGGTTAGGAACAGGTCCGCGCCCTGCGCGATGCCCTGCTCGATGCGGTCGGTGACCTCGGCGACGGTATCCCGGGCGATAGGCAGAAGCAGCGGGATGCCGCCGTACTTGAGCACCTGTGCATAGTTGGAATAGCTGTTCGAGTTGCGGATCTTGCCGGGGGCGAGGGGCTGGTCGATGTCGACCAGCTCATCCCCCGTAGCCAGCACGGCGACGCGCGGCCGGCGTGTCACCCGCACGCGCGGCCGGGCGAGCGAGGCAAGCAGGCCGATCTCCGGGGGCCGTAGCAGAGTGCCGCGCTGCAGCACGAGCTCCCCGCGACGCACATCCTCGCCCGCCTGGCGGACGTTGTCACCGGGGCGCACCGCGCGCATGATGCGCACTTCGCCCGTGGCCCGCCGGGCCCCGGCTGCGCCCTCGTCGGTCTGCTCAAAAGGCACGACGGCATCAGCTCCGGCAGGCATCGGTGCGCCGGTCATGATGCGGATGGCCGCTCCCGGCCGCAAGGGCTCGGCCGGGGCGCTGCCCGCCGGGAGGTCGGCCTGTACGGGCAGGACTACGGGGCGGTCCGGTGCGGCCTCTGCCACATCAGCGGCGCGGACGGCATAGCCATCCATCGCCGAGTTGTCGAAGGGAGGGATGTTCTCACCGGCGAGGATATCCTCGGCAAGGGTCCGCCCGAGCGCTTCGAGGAGGGGGACCTCCTCCGGCTCCAGAGGCTGGATGTTGGCCAGGATGGCTTCGCGAGCCTGCTCTACTTCCATGAAAAGGAACTCTTCGCGCATGGTCTGCTCCAAACGTAGAGGTCTGGCTCCAGTATAGACAATTGTGCAGAAGCGACAAGCTGCCGCTGCAGGTAAGGAGGAGTGTTCGTGTACCGTGTCGGCATTCTCACAGTGAGCGACCGCGCTGCGCGCGGCGAGCGGGAGGACCGCAGCGGCCCGGTGCTGGCCGAGACCATCGCCGGGCTGCCCGGCGCCGAGGTGGTGGCGCGGGCCATCGTCCCGGATGAGCGCGAGGAGATCGAGGCGGTCCTGCGCCGCTGGGTCGGAGAGGGCCTCGACCTCATCCTGACGACCGGCGGGACTGGCCTCAGCCCCCGCGACGTGACCCCGGAGGCTACCCGGGCGGTTATCGAGCGCGAGACGCCGGGGTTTGCCGAGGCCATGCGGGCGGCGAGCCTCGCCATCACCCCCCATGGCATGCTCTCTCGGGCGGTTGCCGGCATTGCCGGCTGCACTCTGATTATCAACCTCCCGGGTAGCCCGCGCGCGGCCCGCGAGAACCTCGAGACGATCATGCCCGCGCTGCCCCATGGGCTGGACAAGCTCAAGGGGGATACGGCCGAGTGCGCCAGGCCAGCAGAATCCTCCTGAGACAGATCCTCCTGCGCCACAGCCAGACCCATCCCCCATGTCGGCGGCGCAGCACCTGTCATAGGCTGGGGCCTGCGTCTTGTGCGCAGGCGCAACTTGTGATACAATGCACAATGTGAGATCACAATCGCCAGCCGCAGGAGGAGGAAGCGCGTGAGACTGACGAGGGCCGCCGACTATGGGGCGCGGGGCACCCTGTACCTGGCCCGTCAGCCCCGCGACCGCGTCGTTCTGGTAGGTGAGATCGCACGGGCAGAGGGCGTGCCGGAGAGCTACCTGGCCAAGATCTTCCAGAGCCTCGCCAGGGCGGGGCTGGTCCGGTCCCATCGCGGTGCGCGTGGAGGCTTTAGCCTGGCCCGACCCGCCGCGGAGATCACCCTGCGGCAGATCATCGAAGCCGTCGAGGGGCCGCTATCGCTCAACCGCTGCCTCGACCCCCGCGAGGGCTGCGAGTGCAGCCCTACCTGCCCGATGTATGCCCCGCTCGCCGCAGTTCAGGAGAGGCTGCTCGCTGCCCTCGACGCGATCACCCTCGATGCCATGGCAGCGAAGGAATCGGCCGCCAACTGAGCGCCGGCCCGAGGCCGGGGCAGATTCTCCCTCTGCGGTCAGCGCACCGCCTCGGCCAGCCGGCGCGCCGCAAACTGGGGCAGCCACTCCTGCTCGGCCTCCAACATCTCGTCGGCGAGGTCCTGCGCTTCACTCGGCGTAAGGATCGCCGAAGTCAGCGGGTCGACGGCGAGGGCGCGGCGCACGGTCCTGCGGCTCCCGGTCAGGGCCGCCTCTACGGCCAGGGTCTGCACGTTGATGCTCCAACGGTCGATGGCAGCACAGTGCTCGGGGAGCGCCCCCACGTGACAGGGGTGCACACCGAGGGCATCGACCATGCAGGGCACCTCCACACAGCAGCCCTCCGGCAGATTTGTGATCAGCGCCTCGTTCTTCACGTTCAGATTGAAGCGCCGCGGCACGTTCGTCTCCAGCGAGTCGATGATATACGGTGCGTACTCGTGGCTGCGCCGCATGGGGAGCGGCTGCGAGGCTGCGAGCTGAGCCTCGATGGCCTGGCGCTGCTCAGACAGGCCGTTGCGGTACATCGCCAGATAGTCCTTCGGTTGAGGCAGGTAGGTGGCGATCAGCTCGGGTGTGCGGCGATACCACGGCACGTACTCGGAAAAGTGATAGCTCGACTCGGACACAAAGTAGCCGAACTGGCGTAACACCTCCCGACGCACCCTGCCTGTAGCTTCCACATTGGGATCGCGCATCCTACGCCGCAGCAGGGGGTAAAGGTTGCGCCCGCCGCACTCCAGCTTCAGGAACCAGGAGATGTGGTTGATGCCCGCCGCCCAGTAGCGGAGCCTGTCGTACGGTATGCCGAGCACCCGTGCGAGATAGGCCGCCGTCACCTGCACGCTGTGACACAGCCCCACGACCTTGATGCGTGACGCAGTGTACAGGCCCCAGACGTTGATGGCCAGGGGATTGGTGTAGTTGAGGAGCCAGGCGTTCGGACACAGCTCCTCCATGTCGTGGGCGATCTCGAGGAGCGCCGGCAGGGAGCGCAGACCCCGGAAGACCCCGCCGGGCCCGATGGTGTCTCCGACCGCCTGATCGATGCCGTAGCGGCGAGGGATCTCCAGGTCCATCTCGTAGGCGCGGACTCCTCCGACCTGGATGACGGTGATGACATAGTCGGCCTCGCGCAGCGCCTCCCGACGGTTGGTCGTCACCTCCAGCCGGGTTGGGAACCGCTGCTGCTCGATCAGCCGCCGCGTATAGCGGGATATGAGGTCGAGACGCTCCGCACTGAGGTCCACGAGACTCAGCGTTCCCTGTTGGAGAGCCGGAAAAGACAGGATGTCGGTGATCAGCGTCTTGGCAAAGACGACGCTGCCGGCTCCGATGAGGACGATCTTGGGCATCTGCTCAGCTCCCAACCACAGGATGCGCCGAGCCAACGGACGCGCGCGGACCCGGTAAAGCTGCCTCCCCGAGTGCCGGGCCCTCGCTGCAGCTGCCGACGCTCCCCGCCTTCCGTTGAGAGAGGAGCAATCCGTGGGCCAGGAGTCGCCCCAGCCCACGCCAGCAGCCCCCTTGGTTTTGGGATTGACAGCAGCAACATCCGGCAGGTACCATCTAAGAAGTCCGTTGCTCTGAGGAGGCGCGGTGCTGCTGCTCTTGCTCATGCTGGACGATGCCCGCTGGCTGGACCGTGTGGCGCAGGCCTGGAGCGACCTGGGCATCCGCGGCATTCACATGCTGGAGAGCGTCGGCTGCCGGGCGCCCGGCCCCGTAGAGGCCCAACGCGCCCCTGCCGGGATGCTTTCCTTCACACGCCTCTTCACCGCCGGGCGCTACTGTCAGGCTCTGCTGCTGGCGCCCGTCGCCTCGGCGGACCTGGCCGAGCGGGCGGCAGAAGAGGTGACCCGGGTGATCGGCCCCTGGTCGGAGCGGCCTGCAGCCATGATGTTTGCGCTGCCCGCTGCCGCCTGGTGGGGCGCCGTGCTCGGGGAGGGCAGGGAGGCAGAAGGCCGGGCGCAGGCCGAGGCCGGTCCCGGCGGAGCCTGATGTGGTCGTCGCCAGGTTCCTGGTCAGCGCCCTGGCGGTGATCGCCGCCGGCATCGCAACGGCGCGCTTTGGGGACGTCATCGCAGCTCGCACCGGTCTCGGCGGCCTGGTCGTCGGCACGGTGCTCCTGGCCGCGGGCTCATCCCTCCCGGAGCTGGTCGCGGGCTATGACGCGGTGCGCCTGGGTGTCCCTGATCTGGCCGCGGGCAACCTGTTCGGGTCCAGCATGGTCAACATCTTCCTGCTCGGGCTGCTGGACCTCGTCACCGTGCGCACGCGGCTACTGCACCGCGTGGCCATCACCCATTCGTTGACGGCAGCGCTGGCCACCTTTATGGTCGCGCTCGCGGCGCTGTTCATCCTGCTGCCGCTGCGGGTACAGGTCGCCGGCATAGACCTGGAGGGCGTCGTCCTGCTGCTCACCTACATCGGCGGGACGCGCCTGATCCAGCGTCAGGCTCAGCTCGCCCTGCCTGCACCGGTACAGGAGCCGCAGCCCCGGATCTCACTGCTGCAGGCAGTGCTCGGCCTCGCAGCCGCCTTCTTGCTCTTGCTCGTCGCGGCACAGGGGCTGGTGACGGGCGCCGAGGAGATCGCGGCACGCACCGGCCAGACCCTGGGCTTTTTCGGCGTGGCGGTTTTCCCACTCATCACCTGCATGCCGGAGCTGGTGTCGAGCATCGAGGCCACGCGCATCCACGCCTACGACCTCGCGGTCGGCAACCTGTTCGGTAGCTGCGTGTTCAACATGACCGCCCTGGCCATCATCAGCCTGCTCACCGGGCCGGGGTCGCTCTTTGCCACGGTCTCTCCCGGCTTTGTTGCCGTCGCCCTGCTTGTGCTCGTTCTGATCAGCCTGGCGCTCTTGGCAACCCTCGGGCGCACCGAGGTGCGCATCCTCCATCTGGAGGTCGATGCCCTGCTCATCGTAGCGATCTATCTGGGCGGGCTGTACCTGCTGTACCGGGAGGGGCTGCTGGTTCCGCGGGGGTGAGGGGGATGGCAGGCCTTGCCATACCGGTTACGTGATACGCCCCATAGCCGCCCCGCCCCTGAAGCCCTACGCCCACCGGGTCTGGCCTCTCGGCGCACCCCCTGCGTGCCGCTCCGCGGATGCAAGTCGGAGCAATGGCCATCCCCGCGAGCGCTCAGCCTTGCCTCCTGGCAGACCCAACTCCCAACGCTCCGCTTCCCCCGCCCCTGCATGTGCTGGTGCAACGCCGAAGCGGATAGACGGGGCTCAAGACAGCCCGTCTCCGTGCCGTTACCCTGCACGCAACTGGGACACGCACAAAAGCTCGCAGCATTGACACAGCGAGAAATGTGTGCTATAATCGCAGGCGTAATCGTTTGCGTAATCGTTTTAATGAGAGCAGTCCATGGGCAAAGATCGTTCGGCCAGCAAGATACCCACTATCCGGGATGTGGCACAGAGGGCCGGGGTGTCGGCTGCAACCGTCTCGCATGTGATCAACGGCACCCGCTTTGTCAGCGAGGAAACGCGTCACCGCGTCCTCGCCGCCATGGAGGCCCTCGAGTATCGCCCCAACGCCCTGGCCCGCAGCCTGCGCCGCAATACCACCCACACCCTGGGCGTGATCGTGCCCGACAACTCGAGCCATTTCTTCGCCGAGATGGCCCACAGCATCGAAGAGGAGAGCTGGCGCCGAGGGTACAGCGTCATGCTCTGCAATTCACGGGGCGATGCCCAGAAGGAGGCCGCCTATATCGAGGTGCTGCTGCAGCGCCATGTGGACGGGGTGGTTCTGGTAGCGGCCGGAGAGAGCCACGAGCACCTGCACCGGCTGGTGGCACGGCACATCCCGGTAGTGGCGATTGGCTATGCCATTCCTGAACTGAAGATCGATGCGGTGCTCGTTGGCAATGTCCGCGGCGGCCTGTTGGCCACGCAGCATCTGTTGACCCTCGGCCATCGGCGTATAGCCTGCATCACCGGCCCCGCCGGGGCCATCCCCAGCCTCGATCGTGTGGCAGGCTACCGGCAAGCGCTCAAGGAATGGCAGGTTGAACCCTATGAGCCCTGGATCGTGGAGGGCGACTTTGGCTTCGAGAGCGGGTACCTGGCGGCGCAGCGGCTGCTGGCGCTGGCCGAAAGGCCCACGGCCATCTTTGCCTGCAACGACTCGATGGCCATCGGCGCCATGCTGGCTATCGGCGAGGCCGGCCTGCGGGTACCGGATGATCTGTCGGTCGTTGGCTTCGACAACACCTCGATCACTGCCTACATCAATCCCCGGCTGACAACCGTTGAGCAACCCCATCGGCAGATGGCAGAGGTTGGGTTGGCCTTGCTGGCCGAGCGCATCGCCGAGTGGGAGCGTCCGGTGCAGCAGGTCCTCGTGGACACCCGTCTCGTGGTCCGGGGTTCGAGTGGACAAGCCAAGACCGGTTGATCGCCGGTCGCGCACCCGGCAACCCAGGGCGGCCTGTTGAGATGGACCCGGCTCTCCGGTGTGGGCCAACACCTCGAGCTTGCTTTGCCGCAAGCGAAAGGTCGCCAGAGATGTATCGCAGTCAGGTTGGGGCCGGTTGGCGCCTCAGCACGCACATCAGACGAGGAGGTGGGATATAGAGAGAGAGCTGGAGCATGGTGACCCGGATCGCTATCCGCCGCCTCTTTGTGTAAAGAAAAGGAGCAAACAGATGTCTGGCCGGTCCATGCCTCGGAAGGTCTCGCGCCGCACCTTGATCAAGGCCGCCGCTAGCGGCGCAGGCGTCCTCATCCTGGCTGCCTGTGCGCGACAGGCAGTACCCACGCCGACGCAAATGCCCGAGCCGACCAAGGTGAGTGAGCAGCCTACCCAAGCACCCGAGCCCACCCAGACGCCTGAGCCGACCAAGGTCGCCGAGCCAACCAAGGCGGCGAGTTGCCCGAACGGCTCCGTCGTTGTGCGCGTGCACGACTGGTCTTCGGCTGACCGGCAGGAGTACTGGGACCAGGTTATCAAGGCCTTCAACGATGCGCACCCTTGCATCAAGGCCGAGAGCGTCAAGCTCCCCGAGGATCGCGCCGTCCGTCTCAATGAGATCTCGGCCGGCACCGCACCTGACCTGGTGGGGTTCGACTCATCGGACTTGCCGCGCGTCTATATGATGGGCGGATTGATGGACCTTACGCCGTTCGTCGAGAAGGATGAGTCGTTCAAGCCGGACGAGGAGTTCTTTGAGTCGGTCTGGAAGACCGGCTTTGTCGATGGCAAGCCGGTAGCCATCGCCAAGGACTATAGCGTCAGCGCCTTCTACGTGAACGTCGGCCTCTTCGAAAAGGCCGGGCTCGAAATCCCTAAGGAAGGCTGGACCTACGATGACTATCTGAGGCTGGCCCAGCTCCTGACGATCGACAAGAACGGCAACAATGCAACTAGCCCCGACTTTGACCCGAAGAACGTCGTCCAGTGGGGCACGAGCACACCGTACTGGGGTGGTGACACTGGCTGGTGGCGCGGTTTCCAGAGCTTCCTCTACTCCTGGGGTGCCCACACCATCAGTGACGATGGCAAGACGACCACCGGCTACCTGAACAGCGACAAGGCGGTCGCCGCATGGACCTGGTTCCGCGATATGGTCCACAAGTATCATGTGGCGCCCGATGCCACCTACCTGGCAGCCACTAATGTTGCCAACGACAAGCTGTTTGCACAGGGGCAGTTGGCTATCGCCGGCACTTACTGGGGCCCCTGGTTCCAGGACACCTTTAACCAGACTCCGGGCCTCAAGTGGACAGTCGTGCCGCTACCCACTGGGCCTGGCGGGCACTGGGGCGCCATCTGTGGATGGGCTGGGGCATCAACGCCAAGTCGCAACACCCGGACGAGGCCTGGGAGCTGCTCAAGTGGCTCACCACGGAGCCGGGCCAGCGCGTCTTCGCCCTCAAGGCGCTTACTGGTGACAAAGGTACTGCTGCACAGCTGCAGAAGGAGCAGGATCCCTACTGGAGCGTCTTCTTGGCTGAAGTGCCGCATCAGGACCGCCTCGACGACATGACCACGCCGTTCTACACCACTTGCGTCGATATCCCGGCGAGCCAGTTGCTCGGCAAGCTTTTGCAGGAGAGCGGCGCCAACCTGGACATCAAGGCCGAGTTGGACAAGTTGGTCGCTCAGGCCGACAAGTGCTTGGCCGAGTCTGAGTAGCAGCAGACGCACATCGGCCTATCATCTTCGGCCTGTCCCGAACGATCGTGCCTGGAGGGGCCGAGCAGGGGGCCCCTCCAGGCCGTCAGGAGGTTCGCCGTGGCTGCTCTGGTCAAACGCAGAGGCAGCAAAGCTGCCCGCCGGGAAGCCATCGAGTTCTATCTGTTCATCTCTCCATGGGTCATTGGTTTCCTGGTGTTCCTGCTGCTTCCACTCGTCAGTTCTCTCTATTACTCGTTCACACGTTACGAGATTGGCGGCCGTCCACTGTGGGTTGGGCTGCGCAACTATGCCGAAATGTTCGCCGATCCGCGCTACCTGAACTCGCTGAAGGTCACCTTTACCTTCGCTCTTGCAAGCGTTCCTGGGGTGACCATCGTAGCGTTGGGCCTGGCGTTGGTCCTCTCCCAGAACCTGCGAGGCATCAGTATATTCCGCTCCATCTACTTCATGCCGAGCGTCATGCCGATGGTCGCGGTTTCGCTCACCTGGTTCTACGTGCTCCGTCCCGAGACGGGGCCGCTTGCCGGCGTGCTGGCGCTGCTGGGCATCCAGGGGCCACGTTGGCTGGGCGAGCCTCGCTGGGCGCTCATCGCGCTGATGATCATCAACATCTGGATTAGCTTCGGCGGCCAGATGGTCATCTACATGGCCGGCATCAAAGGCATCCCTCGCGAGTTGTACGAAGTAGCAGAGATTGATGGTGCGGGCTCGTGGGCCCGCTTCTGGAATGTGACCATCCCGATGCTCAGCGCCACCATCTTCCTCAACCTGGTGCTGGGCATCATCGGTGCCATGCAGATATTTGATATCCCCTGGGTGATGACCAAGGGCGGCCCCAACGATGCCACCCGTACGTATATGATCCACCTGTACAACCGTGGCTGGGTAGAGATCCAGATGGGCTCCGCCTCCGCGATGGGCTGGATCCTCTTCCTCATTATCATGGCTATCACGCTGCTGATCATCCGCTCCAGCCAGGCCTGGGTGTACTACGAAGGAGAGCGCCGGTGAGCACCCCTGCGTTTACCAAGCGCTTGGCTTTATCTCTCGCTGGGCTGACTTCGTCCAAGTCGCGGATGAGGCTTGTGGTCAAGGCCCTCAGCTACATCCTCCTGATCAGCATGGCGATCGTCATGCTGCTGCCGCTCCTCTGGCTGGTCAACGGCAGCTTCCAACCGAGCTGGCAGATCAACGCCAACCCAGTCATATGGATACCGCGGGCATGGAACACCGTGCCGGCCGGCGATACGGGCCGCAAGCTCCTCCTCTGGTGGGCCACGAATCCCTCAGGCCAACGCCAACAGGTGATCCAGATCGGGGTGCGCCGCTACACCACGGTTGTGGACCTATCACGCCTGGAGACCCTGCAGTCGGTGCCCAAGAGCCAACTCGGTGCGGCCACGCCCAGCACAATCGATGAGATGCCTGTCAACGTGCGCAATTGGGCTACCCCGCAAGGGGTTCGCAAGGTTGTCGCCCTGGCTCGTGACCCACAGCAGGAAAACAACCTGGTCGTCGCGGAGATGCCCCTGCCTGCTGGTGCGCTGGCCGAATATCCCCTGGATCAGATCAACCAGGGCAAGCTTCAAAGCGTGCAGGTCTCAGGGTTCACCCTCGACGCACGACAGATGCCCGATGGCAGAGAACTCCTCGCGCTAGGGCCGGAGTCAGAGCTAGCAGTGGTGGGCACCCCCGAGATCGCTACTCAGGCCAGGCTGATCCAGGCCGAGCGACTGGGCAAAAAGGAGTTTGTGCAGGTAGGGCAGACACAGCTGGCCATCTACTCGGTGGCCGGTGAACCGGAGGGTTTCCGTGCCGTAGTGCTTGTTCAGGAGAACTGGCAACCGCTCCTGGAGCAGAGCTACGTAGCACGGTACGGCTTCATCGCCAAGTCAGACCAGCTCTCGGCCGAGAGTGAGACGCGACTGATCAACGGGCTCAAAGTAACCGTGCGTCGCTACACCCCGCCGGATGGCAGCAGCCCCTACGATGTTGCGATCCTTATCCCCGGCTCTACCGAGTTCCTCGTCATGCCAGTCGAGCGCATGGACAAGGTCTATGCCGGGCCGATCAGCGACCTCGTCGAGCCCGGCAGCGTCAACCGGGGCACGCTCACATACCGCGTGCAAGAGGACCTGGAGAGAGATGGGCGCATCAATCCCTCGGCGCTCGTAGGCGAGATCCAGGATCTTGCTCTCATCGTCCCGGCTAGCGTCGTCAACGATGCCTTCGACGTGCTCCCCAGCAAGATGGTGCGGTCAACGCACATTGCGCTCACCACGACAGGCTATAAACGCGTGTTGAACCTCAAGCTCGCCGGCGTACCTTTCTGGCGGTTCTTCGTCAACTCGGGGTTCGTTGTGCTGATGAACATGCTGGGGCACTTGTTCTCGTGCACGCTAGTGGCCTACGGCTTCGCCCGGCTGCGTGCCCCCGGCAAGGACCTGCTCTTCGTCATCCTTCTCGGCACCATGATGGTCCCTGGCACAATTGTCACCCTCCCTACCTACCTGATCTTCCGCGACCTGGGTCTGCTGGGCACCATGGCGCCGCTCTGGGTGCGCTCCTTTTTCGGCAACGCTTTCCTGATCTTCGTCTTGCGCCAGTTCTTCATGACGCTGCCCTACGAACTTGACGAGGCCGCCATCCTCGATGGTGCAAGCCGCCTGAAGGTGCTCCTGAAGGTGATCCTGCCGCTGAGCCAGCCAGCCCTGGCCACCGTAGGTATCTTCACGTTCTGGTGGTACTGGAACAGTTTCCTTGATCCTTTGATCTACATCAGCCGGCAGGATCAGTATACTATCACCCTCGCATTGAACAGCTTCAACCAGCTGTACTCCCGCTCGGCGGGATACTACGATCGGATCCTGGCCGGGTCGGTATTGAGCCTGTTGCCCATGGTCGCCATCTTTATCTTTGCCCAGCGTTACTTCATAGAGGGCATTCAGATGCAGGGGTTGAAACGCTGATGAGCGACACCCTTCAGATTGGTATGTCATCTCTCGCCGCCCTGGCGCGCTTGCGCCAGGGCGTGCGCCGCGAGCGTGTTTCGTCCTACGACCGACAGGGCGGCAACCACGACTGGTGGACCCTGGCCCCTGGCCAGGCGCTCACCATGGCTGACCTGCAAGGGGCGGGCTGCATCAAGCATATCTGGATGACCCTGGCCTGCCCCGAAGAGGCCTATGCCCGCAAGCTTGTGCTGCGCGCCTGGTGGGACGGTGAGCCCGAGCCCAGCATCGAGTGCCCGGTAGGGGACTTTTTCGGTATCGGCCATGGCATCGTCAAGAACTTTTGGAGCCTGCCGCTCCAGATGAGCGCCCAAGATGGCCGGGCCTTCAACTGCTGGTTCCCTATGCCCTTCGCTGCCTCGGCACGCCTGCAGGTCGAGAATCAGAGCGGTGCCGAGACTATGCTCTACTTCTACATCGACTATGAGCGCTACCCCCATCTTGACGAGGGCTACGCGCGCTTCCATGCCCAGTGGCGACGGGAGAATCCTACCATGGGTTGGGGAGATCCTGCACGCCGCTTCGCACTTGACAAGGGCTACATGCAGGAGGTCTGGGCTACCCCCAACCTCGACGGCGCCGGAAAAAACTATGTCATCCTGGAAGCGGAGGGCAAAGGGCACTACGTGGGCTGCCACCTGGATGTCGACTGCTTTGCCCGCGAGAAGAACGATTGGTGGGGCGAGGGTGACGATATGATCTTCATCGACGGCGAACCCTGGCCCCCGCGACTGCACGGCACCGGGAGCGAAGACTACTTCAATACCGCCTTCTGCCCGCGCCAGGAGTTCTGCGCCCCCTATCACGGCATCACCGTGATCTCCGGTGACGACGAGTGGCCGTGGCGGGGCAAGAACTCCTTTTACCGCTTTCACATTGAAGACCCGGTCTACTTTGAACGATCCATTCGCGTCACCATCGAGCACGGCCACGCCAATAGCCTGAGCAACGATTACTCCTCCACTGCTTACTGGTACCAGAGTGAGCCACACAAGCCATTCCCGCCGCTCTTGCCTGTTGCTCAGCGTCTCCCGCGACCAGATCCGCCCGGTCGTGCTTCACCGTGAGACCAGCATCTGTCATGTTAGGGCCAAGGCCCCGACAGTAGTGGCCCCTCAGGAAGCGCAAAGAACCGCCGAAGGGCCGCGTGTCGCAGCAGACGCGTTCGACACTCAGGATCTACGCCCCTGCGGGCTGCTGCCGCTTCGAGAGTTCGCGCCCCTGAGAACCGGCCATAGCCAGAGATGGCTGCGGCTCATTCGCACAGGACTGATGTCAGGAGCATCACATGCTGGTGAACGAGTTGGCTGAGACGCTTCCTCTCGACGGGCCCTGGGATTTCTCGCTCGGCGAGAATGTCGCCTGGACTGAGATACCCGTCCCCGGTTGCTGGGAGGCTGCCGGGCACTCTATGCTGAACGAAGGCCCTGCGCACTACCGGCGCCGGGTCCGCATTCCTGCGCACTGGGCAGGGCAGACGATCCGGGCGGAGTTTGACGCTGTTAGCTACGCGTGTACCGTCCGCCTGAACGGGATCGAGGTGGGGCAGCACCGCGGCCTGTGGACGCCCTTTACCGTGGACCTTACCGCCGCTGCCAGGCCCGGGGAGGAGAACACCCTCGAGGTCGACGTCTACAAGCCAGGAGAGCGCTACCCCATGCGCTCGTGCCTGGCTGGCTTTCTGCCGGATGTTGCCACCTCCTTCGGCGGCATCTGGCAGCCGGCGCGCCTCCGCGCCTTCCGGGTGGGCATTTCTGACCTGTGCGTGCGGGCCGATGCGGCCAGGGCTTCCCTCCATGTGCATGCCCTGGCGGAAGGGTGTCTCCGGGCCGGGGCATGGCAGATTGAGCTGCTCCATGGCGATGATCTCCTCGCCGAGGTATGCCATCCTGTCATGCAGGATCGGCGGCTCGATCTCACGCTGCCGGTGCCCGGGGGCATGCTCTGGAGTCCAGAGCGCCCCTTCCTGTACACCGTGCGGATCAGCCTTCTGGAGGCGGGCAGGGCAGTGGCCCGCGCGTCGGAACGCACGGGCCTGCGGTGCCTGTCGGCTGAGGGTGACCAGCTCTTGCTCAACGGACAGCCATTCATGGTGCGAGGGATCCTGTCGTGGGGCTGGAATCCGGACCGCATCGCCCCGGCCTACACTGTGCAGGAGGCGCGCGAGGAGATGCGGCGCGTACGCGCCCTCGGCTTCAACACTATCAAACTCTGCTTGTTCGTGCCGAACCAGGCCTACTACGACGCCGCCGATGAGGAAGGCATGCTCCTCTGGCAGGAGTGGCCCATGTGGCTGCCTGAGGTCACCCCCGAGCTGCGCGCCATCGCTCCTGCAGAGTACACCGAGCTCACTCGCCTCACCCGCCATCATCCTTCCGTGGCGCTCTACACTCTGGGCTGTGAGCTGAACCGCAAGGTTGATGCCGAGCTCCTCGCCCGGCTCGATGAGGCAGTGCGCGCCCAGGTGTCCGGCGCCCTGATCTGCGATAACAGCGGCTCCGGCGAGTCTTACGGCGGGCTCGACTTTGACCTGGCCGATTTCACCGACTATCACCCCTACTGCGAATTGCACTATTTCGAGCCACTGCTCGACAACTGGCGCCGTGATTGGAGAAGGCCTCGCCCCTGGATTCTGGGCGAGTTCTGTGACTCGGATACCTTCCGCGATCCGACCGAGGTCGGCAGGGCCATGGGCGGGCGCCCCTGGTGGCGCACAAGCGGCAACCCGGTGACGACCTGGCGCCCCGAGGCGCGTGCTATGGTCGAAGCCGAGGAACGCCTGGCACAGGCGTTTCCTGGTGGTGCACCGGACGAGCTGACGCGTATCTCCTATGCGCAGTCGTTGGCCATCCGCAAGTACACTCTTGAGGCGCTGCGCCGCCGTGAAGGCATCGGTGGCTATGTGATCACCGGGCTGCGCGATACGCCTATCGCCACCTCTGGCATCTTCGACGACCTGGGCAGGGCCAAGTGGTCGCCGGAGGATCTCCTGCCTGTCAATGGCGATGCCGTCCTCACCCTCGATGTGCCGCGCCGCCGGCAGTGGTCCCATGGCGGCGATCGACCTGTGCGCCTGGATCCCCACAACCACTGGGCTGGAGGAGCGGCGCGCTGGCATGTGATTCTGAGCGTGACGGGCGAGGAATTGCCCGCCACTGGTGAGCTACGCTGGGCGCTGCTGGAGCGCGGGGGAGTGCAGCTCGTCGCGGGCAGCGGCCGGGTCTCGGCGGCCATCGCGCCCGGAGCACCGCGCGAGGTAGGCGTCATCGACTGTCAACTGCCCCAGTTCGATCGGCCGGTCGAGTTACGGCTGGAGGTGACGGTGTCGGGAGGCGGGCTGGCCGTAAGCAACAGCTGGCCGGTATGGGTCTATCCGCCCCTTACTCCGCCACCGCCTGGGCTGGGCGTTTTCGATCCTGGGGGCCTGCTTGATGGCTGTGGCGATTGGCTGGAGAGAGCGGGCCGCGTAGAGAGAACCGCACCCTCCGCCTTCGCGCTGGTCCTTGCCACTGCGTGGAGCGATGCGCTGCAGTCGTATCTGGCAGCAGGGGGACATGTGCTTCTCCTACAGCAGAGCGAGGGCTTGCTGCCCATCCAGCGCTGCCCCTTCTGGCGTGAAGCAATCAACCTCTTTGCGGATCACCCTGTGTGGCAGGTCTTCCCGCAGCGCGGCTACACAGATCTCCAGTTCTTCGGACTGGCCGGCGATGCGGCTTTTACCGGCGATATAGACCGGGCTCTGCCCGACCTGAGGAGTGTGCGGCCCTTGCTGCGCAGGCTCGATGCGCGCCTGTTTCTGATTAGCGACTATCTGCTGGAGATGGAGGTGGGCAGGGGCATACTTCTGGCCTGTACCCTCCGTCTGCAGGGCGGCATGGGAGCTCAGCCCTTTGGCTGGCAGCGCAACGTGGCCGGCGCGGCTCTCTTGCACACCCTGCTCAACTACCTTCTCAACCGCAGGTGTTGAACTCCCAATGGCTGGCTATCACCGGGTTGAGGGGAACCAGTGAAAGGCGAGCGGCGATCGCAGACGTGATTGAAATCGGCGTGCCCATCGAAGAGATCGAAGCCCGCAGGGCCCGGCTGGAGCGAGTCCGCCGCTTCGAGGTGCCCGACCGGGTGCCGGTGGTGCCGGCGATCAACTACCGGTTCCTTGTGCCTGTGGTGGGCGTGCGCTTCAGGGACTATTATGCCGACCCGGAAACGATGCTGTGCACGCAGATCCTGGGCCAGAAATGGCTGCTGGAGCATGTGCGCACCGACCAATGCGACATCGTGGGGGCCTGGGTAGGCGCCTGGACCGACTTTCAGAACACCACGGAGGCCGGCTCGCTGGGCTGCGAGGTCGTCTTTCCGGATGACGATATCCCGTGGGTGCAGGGCGGCTGGGTGCGCGATGAGAGAGACCTGCGCCGCCTGGAGGCGACGGATGTGGTCCACAGTGGGCTCAACGCCCGCCAGTTGGCCTATCGCCGGGCGATGATGGAGGTGGCCGAGCGGTACCCGGTGCGCTTCCAGGGCGGCCCAGTCTTCTACCCCGGCGCCAACCCCGCCCTGACCCACACCTCGCATGGGCCTTTCACCGTCGCGGCGGACCTGATGGGGCACACCGAGATGTTCGCCGCGGTCGTCGAGCGGCCCGATTTCTGCCGCGAGCTCTTGCGCATCGTGACCGACAAGATCATCGAATGGCTGGACTACTGCTGGCAGGAGGAGCAGATCCCGAACCGCGATTTCGCCTGGACCGACGACCTTGCCGCCTACCTCTCGGCCGACGTCTACCGCGATGTGGTGCTGCCCTACGAGAAAAAGCTGCGCTTCCACTTTGGCCGGGCCTCGCTGCACATGTGCGGCCGCACCGATCACCTGCTCAGCATCTTTGCCGATGAGGTGCAGATCGACGAGTACCAGGGCTTTGGCTATCAGACCGACCTGGACGAAGTGGCGCGCATCATGGGTGGCCGCATCGTCCTCCTGGGCAACGTCAACCCGCTGGTCATCGCCCATGGCACGCCTGAACAAGTGCGGGCCGAAACCAGGCGGGTGCTGGAAAAGCTCGCGCCCTACGGAGGGCTGATCATCCAGGATGGCAACAACATCGCCCCCGGCTCGCCCCTGGAGAACATCAACGCCATGATGGAGGCGGCCGAGGCGTACGGTCGCCAGGCTGGGTGATTGAGATGCACGAGCGGGTAGAGGAGAGTCGCGCCTTTCTCAAGCGACTCTGGCACCTGGAGAACGACGAGCGCCCCGGCTTTCTGATCGGCTACACAGGCCCGCGCCAGCGTGGCGGCAGGCCCGTGGTCTCGGCGCTCTTCTCGACCGAGGGTCCAGGCAGCCTGCGCGAGCGGCTGCTCGACCCGTCCAGGTTCCTGAAAGCTCAACTGACAGAGATTGAGGGCCGGCTCGCCCTGCGGGGCGACTTTGTGCCCGCCCTCTGCCCAACCCTGGGCGTCGTGGCCATCCCTTCCTCGTTCGGCTGCCAGGTGCTGTGGCCGGAGGGTGACTTTCCGGCCGTCCGCCCGGCCCTCGGCTCCGACCCGGCGGCCGTGTACGACCTCAAGATGCCCGGCGTCGAAGACGGCGTGCTCGGGCGCATCCTCGACTACACCCGCTACTTCCTAGCCGAGACCGGCGGCGCCTACCCGATCCGCCTGACCGACATCCAGGGGCCCCTGGATAACGCCGCGCTCATAATGGGGCACAACAGCTTCTTGTTGGCGATGCGTAGCCACCCCGAAGCTGTGCACCACCTGCTGCAGATGGTCACCGATCAGATGATCGCCTTCGCCCGGGCACAGCGCCAGGCAGCGCAGGAGCAGTTCGTGCCGTCACTCTTCGAGCCCTGGCTGCCCGATGGCTGGGGCATCTCGGTGAGCAATGACGAGTGCGTCATGATCTCTGCCCGCGACCACGACGAGTTCGCCGTACCCTACCTGAACCAATTGTCCGACGCTTTTGGCGGCATCTACATCCATTCCTGCGGCAACTGGCTGCACCAGATCGCCAGCCTCGAGAAGGTGCGCAACCTCCGTGGCCTCGAGTTCGGCGCCAGCGAAACGCCCTTTGCCCCCGTGCTCGACCACTTTGGCGGTAGGGTCGTGCTCGCCTGCCGCGTGGGCCTACACCGGGAGGTCAGATTCGCCGGCATGGCCGACTTTGTGCGGCAGTTGCTCGCCGCGCGCAAGACCAATCGTGGCCTCTTTATCCACGTCGACATAACCAATGGCCTGGTCGACGAGTCGTGGCCGGAAACGGACCTGGACGAGATCTACCGCTTGCTTGAAGGGGACTGACTCGATGTCAACCGCGGTCCTCGGCCTCCCGGTCGGATTTGACCGGATCGCCCGGCGCGTCGACGGCCACACGCTGACAGCCGACGCCCACGTAGCAGGAGGCGCGGCGTCTGACATCGCCCCCTGCGCTGTGCCTCCGGCCACCTGTCACCCGCGCGTAGCGACTGCGGTCGATGCTCCCCTGGGGCTGCCTTTGTCGGAGGGACAACTGCAAGTCGCCGTGCCACACCAGGAGCGGGGTAGGGGCAGAGCGCTCGTCCTGTACGGGTCGGTGCTCTCCCTTCAGGCCGTGTGCGGTCCGTGGAGCCCCGTCCTCCGTCAGACCGCGTGCTCAGCCGCCTGGGGTGAGAACCGGCACGGTGTTGACCCGCTGGGGCGCTTCTGCGCACGCCTGCTGCGCTTTGCACGTTGGGCGGAGGCGGCCGTGGTCCGGCCCATCGAACTCTTGGCTCAAGCCGATGACGACGTCTTTGTTGCCTCGGCATGGCTGCCCGAGCTCGGGTGCTGGCCGGCAAGGCGGGACTCCTGCGACTGCATCTGCGGTGCGGACGAGTGCCCGGCCTATCTGAGGCGGTGGAGCGATGGGTGAGATGAGCTCTCGTGAACGCGTGCTGGCTGCCCTGCAGCACCAGATCCCAGACCGGGTGCCTTACATGGAAGTCCTGGTCGACGAGGCGTTTGGCCTGCGCCTGCTGAAGCGTCCGCCATCCCCAGCGCCGCCCCCCATGTCGGGCTCGGCGCCGGTCACGTGCGCGTTCTTCGGCGGTCGGGCGTATGGGCCTTTGGAGTTGGCTGAGGCCATGGGGCTGGATGGTTTCTGCTTCGGCATCCAGCCTCGCATCTACTTTGTAACCCGAGTCGCCGACGGACAGACGTACGTGGTTGACGGGCTGATCAAGCGGCGCGCCGATCTGAAGCTGGTCGACCTGCCCGACCCGGACGACGAAGGTATCTACGCGCCCGCGTGCGAATTCCTGGCGCGCTACCGGCCCTCTGGCTATGCCATCGGCTGCTTCATCAACCTGGGATCGGACCCGGTGTTGCTAAGCATGGGCTGGGAGGCCTTCGCCTACGCTCTATACGATGATCGCACACTTGTTGAGGCGCTGTTCGATGTCTATACCGACTGGTACGCGCGGGCGGTGAGGCACATCTGCCGGCTGGGCTTTGACTTCATCTGGGCAGGCGACGACATCGCCGGCAAGAATGGACCACTCTTGTCGCCTCGGCTCCTGCGCGAGCTGTTCCTGCCCTACTGGCGACGCGTGGCCGAGGCGATCACCCTGCCCTGGATCTTCCACAGTGACGGCAATCTTGCCCCGGTCCTGGACGACCTCCTGTCGCTGGGCATGAACGCGCTGCACCCGATCGAGCCACCAGCAATGGATATCGCCGCTCTGAAGCGTCGCATCGGCGAGCGCGTGACTCTGGTCGGTAACATCGACATCAACGTGTTGGCGACGGGCACGCCTGAGGAGGTGGAGCACCTGACGCGGGAGACGATCCGGCAGGCTGCCCCCGGTGGTGGCTACATCCTTTCGAGCAGCAACTCGGTGACCAGTGCCTGCCGGGTGGAAAACGTGCTGGCAATGGTGCGCGCCTGCCGCGAGTACGGGCGCTATCCGCTCGCGGCGCTGCAGGACGATGCGATGTGACCGTTGCTGTCGGGAATCTCCAGGAATGGCGCAGGAGGTAGCACGATGAAGCGAATTGGTCTCTTGAACCGGCCTCTGTCGGCAGCGATCGCCGGACTGGGCCACACGGACATGCTCGTGGTGGCCGACGCCGGGCTGCCTGTCCCGAAAGGGGTGCAGCGCATCGACCTGGCCCTGGTACCCGGGGTGCCATCCATCCGGCAGACGCTCGACGCGATCCGGCAGGAGATGGAGGTTGAGCGCCTCATCATTGCTCGGGAGGTGCTGGAGCGCACCCCGCACATCCTCGAGATGCTCGCAGAGCTGTTCCCGGGCCGTCCAGTTGAGAGCATTCCGCACGAAGAGTTCAAGAGGCGCACTTGCCAGGCGGCCGCTGTCGTACGTACCGGCGAATGCACCCCGTACGCTAACGTTATTCTCGTCAGTGGAGTGACCTTCTAGAGGGAGATTGCATGGAGAAACCCTACCACGCCACGCTCGTCGCCCACACCCACTGGGATCGGGCGTGGTATGTCACCTTCCAGGAGTTTCGCGTCCGCCTGGTGCGTTTGGTCGATCGGCTGGTCGACCTGCTGCAGACCCGGCCCGACTATCGCGCCTACATGCTGGACGGCCAGATGATCGTGCTCGAGGACTATCTGGAGGCGCGCCCGGGGCGGGCCGCACTGCTCGCGGACCTCTGCCGCTCAGGGCGTATCGCTGTCGGGCCCTGGTATGTCCTGGCCGACGAGTTCCTGGCGAGCCCGGAATCGCTGGTGCGCAACCTCATGCTCGGCCACCGGCTCGGCGCCGAGTATGGCGGGGTAATGCGGATCGGCTACGTGCCCGACGGCTTTGGCCACATCGCCCAACTGCCGCAGATCCTGCGTGGCTTTGGCATCGACAATGCCTTCTTATGGCGCGGCATGGGCGCTGAAGGGGAGCGGCTGGGGACCGAGTTCGAGTGGCAGGCGCCCGACGGGTCGAGCGTCATTGCCATCTGGATGCCGTTTGGCTACCACAATGTGTCGAACATTGGCTATCCCATCCACTGGGGCGACACCTCGCAGATGGAATTCGATGCTGATCTGGCCCAGGCCCAGATCGCAACAGCCGTGAGCCGGCTGAAGCCACTGGCCCACACGGGCGCGCTCTTGCTCATGAACGGCATCGACCACGCCGAGCCCGAGCCGCGCATCCCCGAGATCGTGGCGCAGGCCAACCGCGCCCTGGCCGATACCGAGGTGCGCCAGGGCACCCTGGCCGAGCACCTGGCCCGGGTGCGGGCCAGCGGAGCAGCACTGCCCTCCTTCAGTGGCGAGTTCCGCTGGGGGCGTTACTCGGAGATCCTGCAGGGCGTCTACGCCACGCGCATCCACCTCAAGCAGCTCAACCACCGCGTCGAGACCCTTCTCGAGCGCTATGCCGAGCCGCTGGCGGCCATGGCCTGGCTGGCCGGCGCCGATGTGCCCGCGGGCACGCAGGACCTGCTCTGGACGGCCTGGCGATGGCTCCTGAAGAACCATCCTCACGACGATATCTATGGCAGCGGCGTCGACACGGTGCACGAGGAGATGCGCTATCGCTTCGCCCAGGCCGAGCAGATCGCCCAGGTGATCGTGCGTGATAGCCTGCGCCGGTTGGCGCGCCAGGCCGACCTGACCGCCCAGCCAGGCGTGCCGCTGCTCGTGTACAACCCGCTGGGCTGGCCGCGCCGCGAGATGGCAACCGGCAACATCGACTTTGAGTTTTCCGACCCCCTGGCAGCCGATTTCGAGATCGTCGATGGTGACGGGCGGGTGGTGCCGCACCAGGTGCTGAGCGACGAGCCTGCCTTCTGGATGGAGACCCTCAAGGCCAACCGCAAGCGCCGCGTGCGCGTGGCCTTTGCCGCGGACGTCCCGGCCTGGGGCTACCGCTCGTACTATGCCCGGCCGAAGCAGGTCGGCGCACCCGAGCGCGCCGACGATGGGTGGCAGGTGCGCGCGGATGGTGCCGAGAACCACCATCTGGCCTTCACCATCGCCGCCGATGGAGGGCTGGATGTGGTCGACAAAGCGACCGGCGCCGTGTACCACGGGCTGCACCACTTTCTGGATGTGGACGACGCGGGCGACGAGTATACCTACTCTCCATGCGCCGAGAGCGAGGCGCTCAGTACCGTCGGCGGCAGGGCCGAGGTGCGGCTCATCGCCAGCGGCCCTTGCCAGGCCACCTTCCGGGTTGCACGCACCCTGCACGTGCCGGCGCGGCTGACGCACGACCGTCGTCGCCGCAGTCGGCGGCACTTGGCCTTGCCTATCGTGTCGGACATCACGCTCTACCGCGGCCAGGCCGGGCTCTACATCGAGACTCGCATTGTGAACCGCGGCGACGATCACAAGCTGAGCGTCGTCTTCCCCACCGATCTGCACCCTGCCCAGGCGATGGTCGACGCGGCCTTTGCCGTGGTGGCGCGCGATATCGATTTGCCCGTGAGCACAGGGTGGGTTGAGGATCCCACGCCCCTCATGCACCAGCGGGCCTTCACCGACCTCAGCGATGGCCACCGGGGCCTGGCGATCCTCAACCGCGGCTTGCCGGCGGTAGAGGTGACACGCACATCGGGCGGCACACAGATCGCCCTCGTGCTCTTGCGGAGTGTCGGCTGGCTGAGCCGCGACGATCTGCCCAACCGGCGGGTCGCCGCCGGCCCGCTGGTGCCGACGCCCGGCGCCCAGTGTCACGGTGAGTATCGTTACGAATACGCCATCCTGCCGCACAGCGGCGACTGGCGGGCCGTCTGCCCTGTGGCCCAAGCCTACGTTGCGCCCCTCCTCGTGGCCCGTGCTGATACCCACGAGGGCTTGGTGCTCGAGGAGATGAACATCACGCGCGATGATCCCTCCCTTGTCCGGCCCATCCCCTGGCCACGCGGAGGCCCTCATCCGGGTACTTGGAGCCTGCTGCGCCTGGAGCCGGGAGGGCTCGTCCTCAGCGCAGTGCGGCGCAGCGAGGACGGCGCCGGGCTGGTGGTGCGCTTCTACAACACCGAGCGGATGCCGGTTCAGGCGCGCCTGACGGCGGGCTTTCCGCTGCAAGCCGCCTGCCGTCTGAACCTGAACGAGGAGCGCCAGGCCGATCTCACGATACGCGAAGGGAGGGTGGTAGAGGTGCCCACCCGCGGCGCCGAAGTAGTGACGGTGGAGCTGCGGCCAGGGCGCTAGCGCGTCAGCTGCTCGAGGCCAGACACGCGGTAGGCATGTGAGGGTAGATGGGAAGCACTCGGCGAAGGCCCGCGCGGACCGTTTCGTGCGTGGATGCAGCATGTCAATCACACGCACGGATGTGCCGTGCTTTCTAGCCCACCTTGACAACCTAGAACACCTGTGCTATCCTCGCGCCAGCTGGCCGTTACATGCGGCACGCTCCCCCCATGCGAGCCCGCCAACCGTGGCGGGCTCGCCGCTTTGTGCACCATCAGACCCCGTCGCACCGTCAAGAAGGGATATCGCCGGTAGCGCTGCGCCTGCCAGAGACCATAGTCGCCTCTTGTGAGGCGCTGGCTCGTCTGGTATAATCGGGCGCATGCCCAGAGCCGGCACGGCGCCCGGGACGGCCGCAGACGGGTCCAGGACGCGGCCTCGCCATGACCCCATCACCCATCGCTACCACGGGCTGAGTGCCTTGCTGAGTCAGGGGAGTGCCCTTTGCGCGCGAGAGTGTTGGTGTGCTGTGTGCTGGCCTTGACCGTCGTCGCCTGCAGCGGGGGGCTCTTGCCTACGCCGGTGCGAGGGCGCGGGCGTACGCCCGCGCCCAGCCCCACGCGCCCGCCTGCCGTGACCGTTTCCGCCCCGGAGCCGACCGCCACGCCGCCCCCTCCAACCCCAACGGCCGACGCTCCCCGAGCGGTTACGGCGGGGGGTGCACCGGAGCTCGTCGCGGGGCTCGTCCCATCGGAGGAGCGCGATCGGTACCTGAGGCTTGTCGATGGCCTCGCCGCGCGCGACCCGGTTGCCGCCGACTGGCTGATCACCAGCGGGGTCCTGCTGGCCGATGGCCGGATCGACGGTGACGAGGCGCAGCTACTCACCCTCATGCTCGAGACCAAGGGCGATCCCCTCTACTACCTCACGCACCTGCGCACTCAGGACGGGGTCAGTGCCGAGGACGTCGAGTACAGCCGGGCGAACACTGTGATCACTACCCCAGAGTGGTATCTCGGCGATGATCAGCGCGGCCTCGAGGGTTTCGAGTTGCTGAGCGCGGAGGGCGCGCGCAGCCTGCAGCGAATCTATGAGCGCGCCCATCAGGACCCTGAGGTGCGCAAGGGGCTCTACCTGATCAACACCCTGGGGCTGCCCGCCCGATGGGCGTTTGCCTACCCCGTCCCCTCGTACAACGTCCAGCTGTATGCACTGGCCAGGTTGTTGGAGCAGGGGGTGCCCGGAGAGTACGAGCGTGCAGCGGTAGCCGCGGCGCTGACCTATGGCTCCCTGCTGACGCTGTGCGACGACGAAGCGCGCCAGTACGTCCTCGACTATGCAGGCGAGCGCGTTCGCTTTGTGATCGAGACCGACGTCCTCCTCTCCGCAGCGGGCGCCAACTGGCGGGCGAAAGACTATCCCCTTGAGGCGCTGATGACTCTCCTCTGGGCCGGCGCGGCCGCCGCCTACCCGGCACCGGGGCAGTTGCTGCGGGAGGCGCCGGGGCTGCGGGCGTCGGCGCTCAAGCGGCCTCTCACCCGCGACGACGTGGCGCGGCTGCTCGTGGACATGGCCAGCCTGCGGGAGATGAAGGATGAGATGGTCCGCGCCGTCGTTGAGGAGACGGGCGACGAGGCGGCGGCCTGCGAGCTTGTCGAGCAGCGGTGGAGCGAGCAGCGCCGCGACGAGCCCGACTTTGGCGGGCCGGACCTCGACCAGCAGTGGGCGCGCTGGCACGCCGGGCAGGGGTTCGCCGGAGGCGCGGAGGCGGGGTACGTTCTGCAGGGGCTCGGTGCCAGCATCAACCTGGCGCTGCCCTGGGCCGAGCTCTGGTATGCCGAAGGGGGAACGCTGAGGCGGGTGCCCTTTGGACTGCGCATTGCCGGGGCGAGCCGCCTGCTGGTGATGAGCGACTCCGCCCGCCGGGCCACCGAACAGCTACCCCCGGAGACGAAGACGGTGCTCGTCTGGTGGCGCATCCCGTGGGACAACTGGCGGCTGAGCGATGCGGTACGCACCGTCCAGACGCTGCCCCTGCCCCTCTCGGCATGGAGGGACGGGATTCCCTCCGGATACCTGTTGCGCCGAGGCACTATGTCGGAGGAGGAAGCCCCATCTGCGTTGGGGCTTGCCCCGACCCCGACGCCTCAGCCATAGCGGAGGCATGTGCATTATGGCAGAACGACTGTGGATACGAGCCGGGACCCTGGTGACGCCCCGGCAAAGCTACGAAGACGTTACACTCGTCCTCCACGATGGGCTCATCGAGGACCTGATCCCCGGGGATCGGCCCGCCCCGGCCCCGGGTGAGGAGGTCATCGACGCAGGCCGGGGCATCGTCGGGCCGGGGTTCATAGACCTGCACGTGCACGGCGGCGGCGGGTACGACACCATGGATGGCACCCCCGAGGCGATCGAGGGTCTTGCCGCCCTGCACGCCCGGCACGGCACGACCTCGCTCCTGCCATCAACCATAGCCGCGCCCGCAGACCGCATCCACGCTGCGCTATCGGCCGTGGCCGAGGCCATGGAGAGGCCAAACGCGGGCGCGCGTGTGCTCGGAGCTCACGTCGAGGGGCCCTTCCTGAGCGAAGAGAAGCGAGGTGCCCACGCCGCCCGCTTCGTGCGCCCTCCGGACAGGGAGAAGGACCGCTGGCTTTGGGAGCACCTTCCGATCATCCGACGGATCACGCTCGCGCCCGAGCTGCCCGGCGCCCTCGAGCTGATCACCGAGCTGCGGGCCAGGGGCGTGCTCGTCTCCCTCGGGCATTCGACGGCGGATGAGGAGCTGGTCCGGCGCGCAACCCTCGCGGGCGCGACCCACGTGACGCACCTCTTCAACGCCATGTCGACCATGCAGAAGGTCGGGCCGCTGCGCCGGCTCGGCCTCACCGAGGCCGGGATGGTCCACGACGGTCTGAGCGTGGAGGTCATCGCCGATGGCTGGCATGTGCCGCTCTCATTGCTCAGGCTGGTGGTGCGCGCCAAAGGTGTCGAGAGGATCGCCCTGATCACCGACGCCATGCGCGCAACCGGCCTTCCCGATGGGCGCTATGACCTTGGCGGCGAGGAGGGGATGGCCGTCACTGTGAGGGGTGGGATGGCCGTCACCGAGGAGGGAGGATTGGCCGGCAGCGTCGCGGGGATGGATCAGATGCTCCGCAACGTGGCGCGGGCGCTGTCGCTTCCCCTGCCGGAGGCCTGGCGCATGGCCTCGCTGACTCCGGCGGAGATCCTGGGTGTGGCCGAGCGCTCGGGCGAAGTGGCCGTGGGCAAGGCTGCGGATCTGGTCATCCTCGACCGCGAGCTGGAGGTGATGGCAACCATCGTGGATGGGCGCCCGGTCTTCCGGCGGGAGGAGCGTTAGCCCGAAGCAGGTTGGATGGTAAAAGCGGCCCGACAGAGAGGACTCTCAGCGCAGCGCCCTCAGCGGTTCGACGGCGAGGCGGGCCTGATGCGCTCGACGCGCCACTTCGACCCGAGGGCCCAGCCACGCGGCAGGCGAGAGCCGGGCTTGGGCTCGCGCCTCGCAGCTTCTTTGGGTCCTGGGGATGCGCCCTCCCGTGCCGGCTCGGCAACTGCGGTCCCTCCTGATGCAGGTGCTCTGTCGGCCTGCCCGATCCCTGGCTCATCTTCCGTAGCCGAGGTTCGGTCCGACTGCCCGGGAGGCAGCGTCCCGTCCGCCCCCTTCCCGACGGCGGGTGGCTGAGGCTCGGGGCCTCCCCGGGAGGACGGGGCGGAGTGGGCCGGCCCCTGGGCCTCCCCTGCGGGTTCCTCAGCGCTGCCGGGCCGCTCTCCGCCCCTCTCAGAAGCAGGGTCCTTCTTCTCGTTCTCGGGTGGCGTAACCTGCACGCGCCCGCTCTTGATGCGCCCCCGCTGCCCCTGGGAGAGATGTATGGTCTTGCCGCCGGCCTGCACGTCCACGCTGCCGCGGGCGGCGTGCACCTCGACGGCATCATCGGTCACCCGTACCTCGTAGCCGCCCTTCCTCGCCTGGGCCGCGGCCCCGTCGACCTCGACGCGCACCGAGCTCTTGTCGGTCGCCATCTCGTGCTGCGTGCGGCCGGTTATCTGCGACAGGCGGACCATGGTCGCCTGCTGATTGCGGCGACGCTGGAGGCTCAGTATCTCAAGCTGAGCATTCTCTGTGAGCTGAGTCTGGCTGCCGTCCGGGTACACAAGCGTGGCCGAAGCCCCCTCGCCGCTGCGGAGCGCGCTGCCTGCGGTCAGGACCATCCCGGCTACGGCGGGCTGCCACTCACCCTCCGGCGAAAGCCGTACCTCGACCGGGCCGTGCACCTCTGCCAGGGTGGCCGCTTCGGCCACACAGGTATTCCCCCACGCAAGCCAGGTGCCACTGAGGATCAGCAGAGCAGCCACGGCGACGGCGGCGGCATAGCGCAGCGCCCCGGCAGCCGGGAAGGCCCGGCGCATACCCCCCAGCCATGCCGTGAGAGAGGGCAGCCGGAGAGCTGCACGGCGCGGCGCTGCCTGGTAGAGCGCCTGAGCCCGCCGGATCACCTCGGGTGGAGCAGAGACGAGCGCCGGCGCCGCCATCAGATCCAACACCCGTCGCAGCCAGGCAACGTCCCCGGCGCAACTCGAACAATGGGCCACATGCTCGGCCACCCGGCTGGCCTCGTCGGTGCCGAGCCTGCCCTCAATATAGTCGACCAGCTCCTCGAAAGACACCTGATAGCACAAAGCTCGCCTCCGGCCGGCTTTATGGCCGGTTTATGTTTGCTGCCCTCATCTCAATAGAGGCGTCGGGAAGCGCGCCAGATACCGGAGTGCGCAAGGTCTCTAAGCTGTGACCTGGGGTGGGGTTGCGCTCTGCTGCGCCGCGCAGGCATCTCTACTCGTACCCCATGGACTTCAGAATCTCGCGCAGCCGCTCCAGGCAGCGGGCCCGCGTCGGCCCGATAGAGCCCTCGGGCATCGAAAGCTTTTTGGCGATCTCGGCATAGGAGGGCGGCTCGCGCGTGAAGAAGAGGTGCTCAAGAAGCAGGCGACAGCGCTCACCAAGCTGCTCCATGGCCCGCAGGATCAGGTCCTGAGCCTCGACCTGCTCGAGGAGCGCGTCGGGAGGCGGCTCGACCGTCGGCCGCACCTCCAGTGTCTCGGCGTCATCCTCCGCACGGGCGGTCTGGCGCTCCTGAGACACCCTCCAGGCCTCCCGCCGGGTGATGGTCGTGAGCCACGGGCCGAGGCGCTCGCGGTTACGGCAGGTCGCGAGCTTGGTCAGGAGGATCGTGAAGACCCGCTGGAAGACGTCGTCGGCATCCTCGGAGGGCAGGCCACAGCGCATGGCGATCGTGTAGACCAGCCGCTGATAGCGCTGAACCAGCTCTGCCCACGCGCGGGAGTCTCCGGCGAGGCAGGCCTCCACGAGTTGTGCGTCACTCCGCTGCTCGACCATCGCTACGCAAAACTTGCTTTCGCAATCGGGGTGGCTATAATACCACGCCCCGCAACTGCGAGGGTAACCGCAGCCATCCCGCTCTCCATCCCATACGTCTGCGACAGCGGCAGTCAGCCGCAGGTCACACATAAGGACGTTACAGCGATGGCCAAGATACGCCCAGCCGGTGCGAAGGTCTGGCCTGCGGAGCCGAGGACCACCGTGCAGGTCCAGTTCCCGGACGGACGCATTTTCGAGGGTCCGAAGGGCACCCTCCTTGCCGACTTTATGGATGCTGCGGAGGAGGATCAAACGATCCCCATCGTGGCCGCTATGGTCGGCGGCAAGCTCCGGGAGCTGAGCATGCCCGTCGAGGGCGACAGCATCGTGATACCCGTCTCCATCACGGCGGCCGACGGGTTGCGCATCTACCAGCGGGCGCTGTCCTTCCTGCTGGTCGTTGCCGCCCACGAGCTGTTCCCCGAGGCGCAGATTATCATCGACCACTCCCTGACGCTCAGCGGCCTGTACTGCGAGGTCCAGGGGCGCCCGCCCTTTGCGCCGCAGGAGGTCCGCCGGCTCGAGCAGCGGATGCGTGAGATCGTAGACGCCGACGAGCCGATCGTGCGCCGGCGCGTCCCGGTCGAGGAGGCGCAGGAGATCTTTGCGCGGCAAGGGTATATGGACAAGGTCCGCCTGCTACGCTTCCGCCAGAAGGGCCAGATCACCATCTATGAGCTGCGGGGGCTGTGCGACTATTACTACGGCCACATGGTTCCCTCAACCCGCTACCTGCAGCGCTTTGGGCTCAGCCTGTGCGGACCTGGCCTCATCCTGCTCTTCCCGCGCCGGGAAGCGCCGACGGCGCTGCCGATCGTGCACGAGTATCCGCGCCTGTCATCGGTGTTTCAGGAGCACCATGAGTGGCTCGAGCTCTTGGGAGTTGGGGATGCGGCCGGGCTGAACGAAGCCATCGAGAGCGGGCGGATGCAGGAGGTCATCCTCGTAGCCGAGGCGCTGCACGCCCAGCGTATCGCCGAGATCGCACGCGAGATCGCCGAGAACCGCGACCGCATCCGCGTTGTCCTCATCGCCGGGCCGTCGTGCTCGGGCAAGACGACGCTCGCCAAGCGGCTGGCGATACAGCTCATCGCCAACGGGGTGCGACCCCTGGCGCTGGCCATCGACGACTATTTCGTCGATCGCGATGCGACGCCAAAGAACGAGAACGGTGAGTACGACTTTGAGTGCCTCGACGCGGTCGATCTGGGCCTCCTTAACGAGCACATCAGAGAGCTGCTCGCGGGTCGCCGCGTCCTGCTGCCGCGGTACGATTTCAGCACCGGCCGGCGCAGCTGGGGCCGGGAGGTCGCCATCAGCAGCGATCAGGTGCTGCTCCTCGAGGGAATACACGGCCTCAACCCCGATCTCTTGCCGGGGCTGCCCGCGGAGCACGCCTACCGGATCTACGTCTCGGCCCTGACGCAGTTGAACCTTGACCACCACAACCGGGTGCCGACGACCGACACCCGGCTGGTGCGACGGATCGTGCGCGACGCGCGGACCCGCGGCTATACGGCGCAGGAGACGATCCAGCGCTGGGAATCGGTAACTGCCGGGGAGCGCCGCAACATTTTCCCCTATCAGGAGAGCGCCGACGCCATGTTCAACTCGGCGCTGGCCTACGAGCTGGCGGTGCTCAAGCCGTTCGTGGAGCCGCTCCTCGCGCAGATCGACCCGGGCACCATGGAGTACGTCGAAGCGCGTCGGCTCCTCGCCTTCCTAGAGTGGTTCCTCCCCTGGCCGGCCGATATGGTCCCCGACAACTCGCTACTGCGCGAGTTCATCGGAGGTTCGAGCCTGCGAGAGTTCGTCCTGTAGCGGAGAGCCGGCCGGGAGGCCTCAGGAGCGAGGGTGAGGCTCCTCGGGCTGGGTGATCTCCTCGATAGCCCGGTCCGGGCCGACCTCGCGGCTGCGCACGATGACCTGTCGGTAGGCTTCCATGGCCCGTGCCGTTGGCTCGTCACCCTGGGCGCGCGCCTCGCCGATCAGGCTGTCCAGCACCTGGAGCGCCTCGTCGCTCATCAGCTCGGGGTGGCTCTTGAGGACATCGCGGGATTCCGTCCAGGTCGGCACGGCCACGAACTCGCGCAGAGCCCGCAGGAGCGGCGGGAGCTCGAAGTAGGCCCGCAGCAGCTCGTGGTACTCCTGCAGGTAGCGGGCCGCTTCGGCGTGACCGGCTTCGTTGGCCCTCTGCATCAGCTCATCGATATACTCCAGCGCTTTGGGGTCCCGTGAGAGCTCTGGGTGCTCGCCGAGGACCTGATCGACCTCCTCAGGAGAGGCCGCGTCGAGCAACCTCCAGACCGCCTGCTGCAGGGGAGAGGGCTTTTGGGGGCGCAGGGCATCGAGCTGCTGTCTGCGCACCTCCTCTATCTGACGGGCACGCTCTGCGGCCTCAGCAAACGCCTGCTCGACGCCGACCTCGCGGCTGCGCCGAAGCACCGTCTCGTGCTCCTGCAGGTAGTCGGCGACGTCATCTCGGTCGACGGCGCGATAGTCGGCGACGCTCTCGTGTAGCAGGTTCAGTGCCTGATCGCTGAGCAACTCGCGGTTGCGCTCGACCACACGCCGGGCCTGCTCCCAGTCCTCCGTATTCACAAACTGCTCCAAAACCTCGGGCAGTCCCTGTGCTGCCATCGATCCTCCCTCTCTATCGCGCATGGGCACATTGTGGCCGGCGCAGCAAGGCGCGGGCCACCACGTGCGCGCTGGTGAGGGAGTCGTCCTCCTGGCGTCGCTGTCCGCCACGCGGCTCGGACATGGCGCCCCGGCTGCACACCCCCAGGCGGACGCCGCGGCGTCCGCCTGGGGAGGGGACGGACACAGCGTAGCGGCGCGCGAACTGCCCGAAGCCCGAACCGCGCACTGCCGATTCCCCCATTTGCACAACTGGATAAAGCGTGCTATACTCGTCAACTGTAGGATGCAGTCTGGCTCTGTCCCGCAATCTGCGAACGCCCGGGCCGACGGCCCCGGGCGTTTTCCTTTATCGGGCGGGCGGGGAGGCTGCGCAGGCTTTCGCACCAGAAAGGCAAGGCTCCAGAGAATGGCAGACAGGATCGTCGGCACGGTCAAGTGGTTCAACGCCACGAAGGGCTACGGCTTCATCTCCCGGGAGGGTGGCAAGGACGTATTCGTCCACTACTCCGCCATCGTTGGGGACGGCTTCCGTAACCTCGAAGAAGGCCAGCAGGTAGAGTTCGAGATCGAGGACACTCCCCGAGGCCCGCAAGCAGCCAACGTGACCAAGCTATAGGCAGCGATGCCCAGAAGCCCCGGCGGACCGTCGCCGGGGCTTTCTTTTTAAGGCGTTGCCTCCCATGGTGGCCCGAGGTTTGCTGGGATAGCGCTCAGTCGCCAGAGTGCCGGCATTTCCGTCGCGGGCGTACGAGCCCCGGTGATGCTGGCCGCTGGCAGCCAGGAGACGAACCGGATGAAGACTGGAAAGCGTATCCGCCAGCTTCTCACAGGCCTTGGGCTCACCTACCTCGCCGTAGCGGCATGGAACGGCCGCCTCTACCGCCGCACCCGCCGGCTAGAGTTCGGGCCGCCCCTCGAGGGGGATGTCGGTGCCTTCGACTGGCCCGCGGGACGCATCTACTACACACGCCGGGGGCGCGGCGAGCCCGTGCTCCTTGTGCACGGCATCTACGCCGGGGCCGACAGCTACCAGTTCCGAAAGGTCTTTGCGCCCCTTGCCGAGCGCTGCGAGGTCTATGCCTGCGACCTCCTTGGCTTTGGGCACTCGGCTCGGCCAGACGTCCGCTACTCCGGCGCCCTCTATGCCCGGCTGATTGCCGACTTGACCCGCATCGTCATCGGCCGGCCGACGACGGTGATCGCGACCTCGCTCAGCGGCGGCCATGCCATCCTCGCCGCCGATCAGGAGCGCCAGATGATCCGCCGGCTGGTGCTTGTAGCACCGACCGGCTCGACCACCCCCGGGGTCTACCCGGGAAGCGTTGCCCGCGCGGCCTATCTCGCGCTGACCCTCTTCCCAGACTTTGGCGAGGGCGCGCGCAACCTGATCGCAACCCGCAGGTTCATCCGCTATTACCTGCGTAGGATGGCCTACTACGACCCGCGGAACGTCAGCGAGGAGATGGTCGAGCACGCCTACCGCTCGGCACATCAGCCTGGCGCGGAGCATGCCCTGATCGCCTTCCTGACCGGGCACCTCAACGTGCCCATCGGCGATGCCCTGCGCTCGATGCCCCAGCCCCTGTCGCTCTTCTGGGGAAGGCACGCCAGGGTCACACCGCTCGAGGAGGCAGAATGCTACCTCACGGTGCGCCCGGATGCCCGGCTGCACGTCCTGGAGCGGGCGGGGCTAGACGCGGTCAACGAGCAGCCGGACGAGTTTGTGAGCGGCGTGTTCGATATCCTCGAAGGGCGGGAGGCGGGCGTCGCCGGCGAGCAGGCGATGGCCGAGGCGGTTGGCGCCCGGGCGTAGCGTCAGGCCGCGGCGCGGCGTACGGGGTGTCTCGGCGCGGTGCGGCCGCGGGATAGGCCCGCCAGGGCGCTCGTGCTTGTCATAACTGCGTGCCAGCGCGCGATGGCCCGTGGCACGCTTCTTGCTCTGGAGCGCGTGCGCCGCAAAGCGGGGGCGGGAAGGAGGCGGAAGGCACCTATGGTTCGGGTGTCTCCCTGGTACGGGGGCAGACGCAGCTGGGCACCTTGGCGGCCCCGAGGCAAGGGCTGGGACGAGGAGACCTGGATGCAGGAGTTGCCCGTCAATATCTACGACACCGCGGAGACGTGGGTCGTGACGGCCCCGGTCCCGGGCATGGAGCCAGGGGACGTCACTCTCGACTGCGAAGGGAGCACCATCATCATCCGGGCCGACCCGAAGGGATCGCGACAGCTTCCGAAGGACTATCTCCTGCACGAGTGGGACGTGGGACCATACTACCGGCGGATCGAGTTGCCTGCTACAGTAGTGGCCAACCAGTGCGATGCCTCGGTCGCGGCAGGAATGCTGGTCGTCCGGATTCCGAAACCGGAGTGGGAGAAAGCGGTCCATATCCCCGTCCGGCCTGCCGGCGAGCGGGTTGTTGAGGGCCAGGCCAGACCTTCTGCATTGGCTTCCGAGATGGAAGCCGGGATGGGCCAGCCCGAGACCCCGGAAGGGGTCCGGACTGTCCGTTGAGCCCGGTTGAGGCGCCGCGGGCGGCGCCTGCTGTGGCCATAGCCCTGCAGGCGCTGCCTGTGACCCTCCTCCCTTACTCGGGTTGAGTGTCGTACCTTGCCGCAGCGCAGGCCCCCGGGTGTGTCGCGGTCGCGACGCACCGGGGGCCTGCCTGCATTTGACGGTGTTCCCCCTCCCCGAGCCGGACGCCGCGGCGTCCGGCTCGGGGAGGGGAGATACCTGAAGTGGGGTGTCTGGCGGCGGGGCGCGCTACGCGCGCCCCGCCGCCAGACACCCCATAGAAAAAGGGCCCCCTCCCCCAAGTCGGCCTGCGGGCCGACTTGGGGGCGGGGGCGTCGGGGGTGGGGGCCCGGCAGCAGCACCG
>ENA-ORXB01000814-ORXB01000814.1-sediment-metagenome-genome-assembly--contig:-NODE-814-length-50252-cov-4.804963_pt1 | contig 50252 bp, 49 predicted proteins | sample MGYA00237863_ERZ511475 | MGnify/ENA primary metagenome ERZ511475 (study PRJEB26305, sample SAMN06343858) | sediment metagenome | isolation source: hot spring sediment | place: Canada: British Columbia... | reverse complement strand
AATTTTAGAAAAAAAAGACATAATAAAGTTAAATGTTTCTAAAGATAATCTTTCTGTGCATGTTACAGCAAAGGTGCCAAAACTCTCAGAGAAACTATATGAAAAAAGAATTGTTACAACTGGATGTGGGAAGGGGAGCATATTTTATTTTGCTCTTGATTCCCTTAGAAGTCAGGTTTTAGAAATAAAGAAGAAATGGCATTATAAATTGATTTTGGAAAAGATGCATGAAGTTAATAGAACAAAGGGCTCAAAGAATTTAGGTGGACTTCATGTTTGTGGTTTATTTAATGGGGAACAATTTTTTATAAGGGAAGATGTGGGGCGACATAATGCACTTGATAAAATTGTTGGACATTGTATTTTGCATGATATAGATTATAATGACTGTATCGTTTTTACAACAGGAAGGATCTCTTCGGAAATTTTACTTAAAGCATCAAAAATAAATGCTGGTGTTGTGGTCTCCAGATCAACACCTACAAATTTAGCCTATGATATCGCTGAGAAATTAAATATCACTATTATTGGATATGTTAGGGGTGGTTTAATGACTATTTACACAGCTAAAGAAAGAATTCTGACAATAGATAAGTAAAACTAATATTTTAAAAAATGCTTGAATTTAAAAAACTTTTTCAATATACTTAAGTAAGAGTGGGTTTAAACCCACTTTTTTTTTAATACAAAGGGAATCTTTAATGGAAGAAAGAAAATTATTACAAAAATTAGAAGATCTGGCTAAACCGGTTATCGAAGGTGAAGGGTTAATACTCTATGATACTGAGTATAAAAGGGAAAAAACAGGTTGGGTAGTTAGATATTATATTTTTAGGCAGGATGGATATGTGTCTATAGATGATTGTGTCAGGGTGTCAAGACAATTAAATACATTGCTCGATGTTGAGGATTTAATAGATCATCCATATAATTTAGAAGTTTCTTCTCCGGGTATGGAGAGATTTCTAAGAAAAATAGAGCATTTTGAGATGGCTATTGGAGAGACAGTTAAGTTGAAAACAAAAGAAGTAGTAGATGGAAGAAAGACTTTCACAGGTAAAGTGGTCTCAATAGAAGGGAAAAATATTATTTTAAAAGAAGACAAAAAAAAATTTAGTATTGATATAGATAACATTCAAGATGCGAAACTACAGATAGATTATTTTAAAGGAGTAAAAAAATGATATTTGAATTGAATCGTGTTGTAGAGCAATTAGCTAAAGACAAAGGTTTATCAAAAGAAGTTGTATGGAATTTATTAAAAAAATCCGTTGAACAGGTTGCTAAAAAAAGATTGGGAGAGAGAAAGAAGATAGAAGTAGAATATGATTCCGAGACAAATAAATTGGTTATTCAGGAGATAAAAACAGTTGTAGAAAATGTTGTTGATCCAGAAACTGAAATTTCACTTGGAGAAGCAAGAAAAATAGATCCTGATTTTAGAGTGGGTGAAGAGCTCGTTTATGAAAGAAATATTCTTGATTTAGGGAGGATTGGTGCACACCAGGTAAAGCAAATTTTGATGCAGAAGTTGAAGGAAGAAGAAAAGAATAGCATTTATAATGAATATATTTTAAGAAAGGGTGAAATAGTAAGTGGTATTGTAAATAGGATTGAGAAAAATGCTGTTGTTGTAGATTTGGGGAAAAGTGAGGCATATCTTAATTTTAAAGATATGATACCTGGGGAGATGTTCACACCAGGTGACAGGGTAAAGGCATATTTAGAAGACGTAGTTAAAGGTGGTAAGGGAACAAGAATTGTCCTTTCAAGAACGCATCCCCAGTTTGTGGCAAAACTATTAGAAGCTCAAGTACCGGAGATTTATGAGGGTATTATAACAATAATGGGTATAGCAAGGGACCCAGGTAATAGAGCAAAAGTGGCTATTAAATGTAGAGACATAGGAATTGATCCCCTTGGTTCATGCATTGGATATAAGGGGTCAAGGATTCAAACTATAGTTCAAGAATTGAGGGGAGAAAGGATTGATCTGGTTTTGTGGGATGAAGATATTGTTAAATACATCTGTAATGCCCTTGCACCTGCAGAAATTACGAGGCTTGTGATAGATGAAAATGAAAAATCAGCGGAGATAATTATTCCAGACAATCAATTAGCTATTGCAGTGGGTAAGAGAGGTGTTAATATCAAGTTAGCATCTAAGTTAATTGGCTGGAAATTATCTGTAAGAGCAGAGTCCAAGGGGGCAAAGACAGCAAAAGATATTGATGCTGAATTAGCTCAGTATTTACTTGATGAAAATCTTGTAAAAAAAGATGATGAAGATAAAAAATAATAAATGGGGAAGAATAATAGGTTTTTAAGAACTTGTATTGTTTGTAATAAAAAGGGTACAAAGGTGGAATTTTTTAGATTGGCATTAAAAGAAGGGGTTGTGTTAGTGGACAAAAAAAAGTGTTTATCAGGTAGGGGAGCTTATGTGTGTAGTTTAGAATGTCTGAAAAAGTTGCAAAAAAGTCAACTGGAAAGAGCTTTAAAGTGTAAAGTTATTTATGATGGGCAAATAATATTATAGGAGTATTTTGATGGCTAAAGAAAAGAAAATACCTTTAAAAGATATAATGAATGAACCTGAATTTCATGATACAGATTTTAAGACTGTTCAGGAATTGTTAAAAAAACAGGGTATAGAAGCAAAAAATAAACAGAAGTCTTTAACTCATTCTGAATATGAGAGATTAAAAGAAGATTTGATTGCTTTTAAAAAAATTGGCAAGGTGGAAGAAAAAGAAGGCAGCAAAGAAGTTTATGTAGGGGAAAGAGTAAAAAGAAGGATCAAAGAAAAAACTCAAGAAGTAAAAGAAGAAGTTGTTGTCGAAAAGGCTGTGGAAGAACTCCCTCAAGTGGCAGGGACTGTTGAGCGGAAAGAAATAGAAAGAGAAGGGGTAAAGGAAGAAAAAATTGAAAAAATTTCTTTTGAATCAGAGAAAACTGAAGCTAAAAAAGAAACTGAGGAAAAGGTAGCTAAAGAGTTTAAGGAGGAGCATCAAGAGTTAAAAGATAGAAAAGCTATTGAGGTCGAAAAAGAAGAAGTAATAAAAGAAGCAGAAGAAAAAGAAAAACAGTTGAGTCCTGAAGAAAGTGAAAAATTAGCAAAAGAACTTGCCCAAAGTATGGCAAGCAGCGCAATACACGAAACTAAGCCTCATAAACCCATCGATTTTCACAAAAAAGAAAAAACATTTGAGAAAAAACCTCAGGATAGAAGGGACTTTCAACACCCAAAAAAGGATTTTAAAAGAGATAAGTTTGATAAGCAGGTAAAAGAAAAAGAAAGGACAATTGGTCCAGGTAAACGTGAAATAATAATGGGACCAAAAGATATTAAAACGCCTCCTGAGGTACCTGTAGAGCAGAAAGGTGAGAGAAGAAAAGGTTTCGATAAGAAGAAAGAAGTTTTAAAGAAAGATCAGTTGTTAGAACTCAAAGAAAGAGAAGATAAATTAGTTTTACAAAAAAAGAAGAGAGAAGAAGAAACAGTTGTTGAAAAACCAGCTGTAAAGAAACCTTTAAAAATAGCAGAAGCAATTTCTGTTGGTGAGTTGGCAAAAAGAATGGGTGTTAAAACAGCCCAGGTTATAAAAACTTTTCTTGATTTAGGTATGATGGTTACAATCAATCACATAATAGATTCAGATACAGCAGCCATTGTCGCCAGTGAGTTTGGATATGAAGTAGAAAGAGTAAGTATAGATGTAGAAGATTTGATAGCAGAAGAACATGCTGAAAAAGATGAGCAAAAAAAACAGCCAAGACCACCTGTTGTAACGATCATGGGTCATGTAGACCATGGTAAAACATCACTTCTTGATGCGATAAGAAAGACAAATGTTGTAGCAACTGAAGCTGGTGGTATTACTCAGCATATTGGTGCATATCAGGTAGAAGTGGGAAAAGGGACAATAACTTTTCTTGATACACCGGGACATGAGGCTTTCACTGCTATGAGGGCAAGGGGAGCACAAGTAACAGATATTGTTATCCTTGTTGTTGCTGCTGATGAAGGTCCTATGCCTCAAACAATAGAGGCTTTAAACCATGCAAAGGCAGCCAATGTTCCAATTATTGTTGCCATAAATAAGATAGATAAGCCTGGTGCCAACCCTGATAGAGTAAAAAACATTCTTGCTGAAAAGGGTTTAATACCAGAGGAATGGGGTGGTACTACTCTTTATGCTGAAGTGTCAGCCAAAATGGGAAAAGGGATTCAGGAACTGCTTGATTTAATACTTATTCAGGCTGAAGTTATGGAATTAAAGGCAAATCCAGACAAACTTGCAAAAGGAGTGGTAATTGAATCTAAGTTAGATAAAGGACGCGGTCCTGTTGCTACTGTGCTTGTTCAGGAAGGTACATTGAAAGTTGGTGATCCTTTTATTGTTGGTACATATTATGGCAGGGTTCGTTCTTTAATAAATGATAAGGGTAAGAAAATTGATAAAGCTGGTCCTTCAACACCTGTGGAAGTTCTTGGATTACCTGGAGTTCCTGATGCAGGGGAGCATTTTATAGTTGTATCTGATGAAAGAAAGGCAAGACAGATTGCAAACTTAAGAGAAGCTAAACTTAAAGAAAAAGAGATGGCAAAGAAAGCCAAGTTATCTCTTGAAGAAGTTTATGAAAGAATTCAGCAAGGTGAGATACAGGAGCTAAATATTGTTTTAAAAGCTGATGTTCAAGGCTCTGTTGAAGCAGTTTTTGAGGCTTTAAAAAGGGTTTCTACTGAAAAGGTAAAAGTAAATATAATTCATTCAGGTGTTGGTTCAATAAGCGAATCTGATGTCATGCTTGCAGAAGCTTCGAATGCAATAATAATAGGTTTTAATGTCAAGACCGATTTGAAAGCCCAGCAGTTAGCAGAAAAGAACAATGTGGATATTAAAATCTATAATATCATTTATGACCTTGTGGATAATGTTAAACTCGCCCTTGAGGGTTTACTCAAACCTATTTTACAGGAAGTATTGGTTGGTAAGGCTGAAGTAAGGCAGACTTTTCATGTGTCAAAAGTTGGTACAATTGCAGGAAGTTATGTTCTTGAAGGTAGGGTAATGAGAAATGATAAGGTCAAGTTATTAAGAGATAAACAGATTATTTTTGAAGGGAAAATTTCTTCTTTAAAAAGGTTTAAAGATGATGTTAGAGAAGTTCAGCAGGGGTTTGAATGTGGGATTTCTCTTGATGGATGGAATGATATAAAAGTTGGGGATATTATGGAATTTTATGAAGTGAGACAGATAACAGTAAGACTTGATGATTTAAGCAAAGGTTCGTAGAGATGTATGTTGGGTTATGTTCTTTAGATATACATATTGAACATGCGCAGTCATTAAAGGCAAAAAGACAGGTTGTAAAAAAATTAATTGATAATATAAAAAATAAATTCCCTGTTTCGGTGGCAGAAGTGGATGAACAAGATTTATGGCAAAGGGCTGTAATAGGTATTGCAGTTGTCTCATCGTCTTCGACTATCATTGAAGGGATTTTTTCTAAGATTGAAGATTTCATAGAAAATCTTCATTTATGTAATGTTATTGATATAAAAAGGGAGATATTTACATGGTAAAAACTCACAGAATAAATAGAGTATGTTCAGCTATTCAGAGGGAGATTTCTGCTCTCATTTATAAAGAAATACACGATCCTCGACTTGAAGGGGTAACAATCACTCACGTGGAGATAACACAGGATTTATCGCAAGCAAAGGTTTATTATTTCATACCTTCTGGAAGAGAAAGAAGATCTGTTGAGAAAGGTTTTGAAAGTGCAAAAGGTTTTTTAAGACATGCTATATCTGTAGCTTTGCAAATTAAAAGAGTACCCAATTTAACTTTTGTTTATGATGATACATTAGAGCTTTTCGAAATGGTCACGAAGGAAAATAAAAAGGATTAGTCTTGAATAATCAAATTGAAGAATTAAGAAAAACGATTGATAAAAATAATTCGTTTATTGTAGTATCTCACGTTGATCCTGAAGGCGATGCTATAGGTACTTCATTGGCTCTCTATTATGCTTTGAAAAATTTGGGTAAAAATGTTTGTGTTTATAACGAAAGTGGAGTACCAAAAATATTGAAATTTTTACCCGGGAGTGATGAACTACTTACTGAGATTTCTTCGATTAATGAGTTTGACTGTATATTTGTTGTTGATTGTGGCGATTTAGGGAGAATTGGTAGTTTAAAAAGTAAGCTGGAAAAACTAAAAATAATAAACATTGATCATCACAGCACTAACGATTACTTTGGTGATCTTAATTTCGTCGATAAAAATGCGTCAGCCGCTGGGGAAGTATTATTTGAGCTCCTAAAGGAATTGAATGTGCCGATAAATTATGAGATAGCTATAAATTTGTATACAGCAATCGTTGTTGATACGGGGTCTTTTAGGTATGCTTCCACAAGACCAAAAAGTTTTCAAATTGCAGCTGAGCTTCTTCAGTTAGGAGTAGATCCCTGGTTTGTTGCAATGAATATTTATGAGAATTATCCTTTTGAAAGAATGAAACTGCTTGGAGACGTTTTATCTACTCTGACACTTCATTTAGATGGGAAAGTTGCTTTCATGGTTGTAACAAAACAGATGTTAAAAAAATACAATGCAAGTATTGATATTACTGAAGGTTTTGTAAACTTTGGTAGAGCGATTGAAGGTGTTGAATTATCTATCATTTTTAAAGAAACCGATGGAGATAGTTTTAAATTGAGCATGAGATCAAAAGGCAATATTGATGTTTCTTTAATTGCAAAGACATTAGGTGGTGGTGGTCATAAAAATGCAGCAGGTTGTAAAATCCAGGGCACATATGAAGAAGCTACTAAGAAGGTCTTAGAGGTCCTTAAAGAGTATGAACGGGATTTTGTTGCTAAATAAGCCTGCAAATATTACATCCTTTAGTGCAATTGATAAAATAAAAAAACATTTTAAGATTAAAAAAATTGGACATGCTGGTACTCTTGATTCTTTCGCTACTGGTCTTCTAATACTGGGGATAAATGAGGGTACTAAAATACTAAAGTACTATGTGGATCTTGATAAAGAATATGAAACTATTTTTCATTTAGGTATATCAACGGATACATTTGATATTAATGGTAATCAAAATTATATACATAATGGTGAATTACCCGATGAAGTGGATATTAAAAAAATATTGAGAACTTTTGTAGGAGAAATAGAGCAAGTGCCACCAGAATATTCTGCTTTAAAAATAAATGGTATTAGAGCTTCAGATAGAATGCGGAAAGGATTAGAAGTAAATTTGAAACCCCGGAGAGTAAAAATATATAGTATTGATATTGTTAATTATGCAAAACCATTTTTAGTTTTGAAAATAAAATGTAGTAAAGGAACCTATATAAGAGCTATTGCCAGGGATTTAGGATCAAAGTTAGGATGTGGTGCATATGTTAGAAGCTTATTAAGAACTAAGATAGGTATGTTCAGTTTAGAGGATGCTATCGATCTTGACAAAATAATGGCAAATAGTTCGATAGATAGATATGTGATACCTTTAATTGATGCTATGCCATTTTTACAAAAGATTACTTTGAGTTTGCAAGATGTAGATGATATTTACAAGGGGAAATATATTTTTAAAGATCTATCTTGCAGTAGTATAAATTTCTTGGGGGTGTACAAAAATAACGCAGTAGCTGTGCTTGAGATTAGCAATATAAATGGGAAAGTTGCGCTTAAACCTCATAGAGTTTTGTTTGATAAATAATTTATTAAGCTCTTTTTACGATTAGAAAATATGGTATTGATTAATTTTTTCGCTACAAAAATTTTTGAAGTTTTTGTATAATTTGCAATCAATAGAATTCAGTATTTTACTTTTTACTAAATATAAATTGGAGGATTTAAAATGCAAAAATCATTAGTAAGCATAGTAATGGGCTCAGATTCTGACCTTCCAATTATGAAACAGGCAAGTGAAATTCTTAATTATTTTGGCATTGATCATGAGATGGAAATAATGTCAGCACATAGAGCGCCAGATATAGTCTTTGATTTTGCAAAGAATGCTCATAAAAGGGGAATTAAAGTAATTATTGCTGGTGCTGGTGGTGCTGCTCATCTGCCTGGAGTAATTGCTGCATTAACACCAATTCCGGTAATTGGTGTTCCTATAAAGTCATCTATTTCGATAGATGGATGGGATTCAATACTTTCTATTCTCCAGATGCCTTCGGGAATTCCAGTTGCTACTATGGCATTAGATGGGGCAAAAAATGCTGGAATATTAGCTGCTCAGATAATAGGTGTAGGTGTTCCAGAGATTATGGAGAAGATAATAAGTTACAAAGATGAGTTGAGAAATCAGGTAATTGAAAAGTCGAAAAGGCTTAAGAACGTATAAGCTAAAGATATATTAAAAGATACTTTTTCCTATTTACAAATAGTAATTTACGCATAAAATCTGTTTCAGTTATTCCAAGAAAAAATTTGACATTTTTTGATGATTAAACATAACTAATCTTATTTTGAAACACGAAAACAAAATTTTCATTGTTGTTTTTTTTCATTTAAAAAGTTGGTTTAATATTTTTAGGTGAAATCATTTTAATCAGTATGATTTGATAAATCAGGCTTTAGGGTGTTGGGTGGACGTGAGATGTGATATGTGAGGTATGAGGTGTGGGGTTTGAGGTGTGAGGTTTGGGGTGTTAAAAATTAGGCTATGGGCAATAGGCGATGGGCTATGGGCAATAAGGATATACTGCTTCGAAAAAAATGAGAAAATAAAAAAACTGTATATTAATGGGAAACATGTTTAGATTTAGCTGTGTCCTTTTTAAAGCTTCTTAAGCTAAAATGTACTGGTCAATATGTCTTTACCAAGTACCTTCTAAGAATTTTTTCTAATTCTGTTCCTATAAATACTATTGATGCAAGGGCAATAGTGTACACAAGTTCACTAAAGCTTAAGGGTTCAGTCTTAAATATTACGTTCATTTGATGAGTATAAACTATAAGTAATTGTAAACCAATAGTAAGCAAGACTGAAAAAATGAGGGGTTTATTTGTGAAGAAGCCGATTTTAAATATAGAATCCACAAAGGATCTTACACTCATGACAACAGACATCCTACCAATTACCAGGGCAGTAAAAATCATTGTTTGCCATTTTAAATTGTTTCTTATCGCAAAATATTGAAATAATAGTGTTGATAAGCCTATTAATAGTCCGAATTTTAAGATAAACAAACCACGTCCATTAGCGAAAATTCCTTCTTTAGGGTTTCTTGGAGGTCTTTCCATTATATTGGTTTCAGGAACTTCAGCAGTAAGAGATAATCCAGGGAGGCTATCAGTAAGTAAATTCATCCATAATATCTGTATTGGAAGTAGTGGTAAAGGTAATCCAAAAAATGGTGCAAGAAAAATAGCCCATAATGTTCCAGCATTAGATGTCATAGAATAGACAATAAACTTAAGGATATTATCATAGATTCTTCTACCTTCTTTTACTGCTTTGACAATTGTTGCAAAATTATCATCCAAGAGTATCATTGATGCAGATTCTTTTGCTACATCTGTACCATTTATGCCCATTGCTATACCTATATCTGCGTGTTTAAGAGCAGGGGCATCATTTACTCCGTCTCCAGTCATTGCTACATATTGACCCTTATCTTGGAGTGCTTTTACGATTTTTAATTTTTGTTCAGGAGCGACTCTGGCATATACTTTAATTTTTTCGACCCGCTCTTCAAATTCCTCTAAAGGAAGTTTGTCTAATTCTCTTCCAGTTAAAACAGACTTTGTTTCCCGTTCGTTCTCATCTAAAATACCAAGCCTTTTTGCTATAACAGTGGCAGTAATCGGATGGTCACCAGTAATCATAACGGGTGTTATTCCAGCTTTTTTACATAATGATACCGCAGATTTTGCTTCTTCTCTTGGTGGATCCATCATACCAACCAAGCCAATAATTGTTAAATCATTTTCAATTTCATCTGGTTTAATATTTTCAGGGACAGTATCAAAAAATTTGATACCAAATCCAAGTACTCTAAGTCCATCACCAGCCATCTTTTCTGTAATTCTATGTATATGTTCAAGGTCAATTGGTTTTAAATTATCTTCGATTTCTATATTTTTTGCTTTTGAAAGCAAAACTTCTATAGCGCCTTTCGTAATAGTGAATATTTTTTTCCCAAACATTCCATTTGTATCCTTGTGAAATGTAGTCATGCATTTCCTATCGGAGTCAAAGGGGATTTCGTTAATCCTTGGGTAAAGTTTTTCTAACTCTTCTTTTTTAAATCCATTTTTTTCAGCGAACTCAAAAATTGATATTTCTGTGGGATCGCCAATTATATTTCCATCACTATTTTTTTTCGCATCGTTACATAGAGCCATCATTGTAAAAAATTTTTTAAAATTATCAGGTTTAATATCCGAAATTTTATAAATTTTGTTCTCAAAGAATATTTCTTCCACAGTCATTTTGTTGAGGGTAAGGGTTCCAGTCTTATCAGAGCATATGTAAGTAACAGAACCGAGGGTTTCGACAGCAGGCAGTTTTCTAATTAATGCATTTTGCTTCACCATCTTATTTGCACCAATTGCAAGCGTAATTGTAATCACAGCGGGTAGAGCTTCAGGTATGGCGGCAACTGCTAAACTAATAGCAGTTAGTAGCATAAAAACGACTTCTTCTCCCCTTATTAAGCCAGCAGTAAATACAATTGAGGAGATTATTAATATTACTATTGCAAGTTTTTTACTAAAAACTGCGAGCCTTTTCTGGAGTGGGGTTTTTGTATCGGTATCTTCTTGAAGTAGGGTAGCAATTTTACCAATTTCTGTGTCCATACCTGTTGCAACAACTATACCAGTTCCCCTACCGTAGGTTATTATTGTCCCCTGATATGCCATGTTTTTTCTGTCACCTAAAGGGAGTTCTTCTTCAGTTAGTATTTTAGTGTCTTTATCAACAGCCATTGATTCACCAGTGAGTATGGATTCGTCAATTTTTAAGTTTGCTGACTCAATTAATCTTATATCAGCCGGGATAATCTGACCAGCTTCTAGTAACACAATATCGCCAGGTACCAATTCATTTGCTGGAATTGTGGTCGGCTTGCCATCCCTAATAACATTGGTTATAGGTGTAGAAATCTTTTTTAGCGCTTCAATAGCCTTTTCTGCTTTATATTCCTGCAAAAATCCTATGATTGCATTTAGTATCACTATGGCAACAATTGCCAGTGAATCAACAAGCTTCCCTAAGCTGCTTGCAATAATTGCAGAAATGATAAGAATAATTATCATTAAATCTTTAAACTGGTTTAAAAACATTATAAATGGTGTTTTTTTCTTTTTAATTTTAAGTTCATTTAAACCATATTCCTTAAGACGGTTATGTGCTTCAGAAGTGGATATCCCGTTTTTTGAACTGTTCAGAATATCGTAAATTATGTCTATACTTTTAGTATGCCAATTCATTTTTTTACTCCAAAAATTTACTCAACTTTCACTTTAATGGTTAATTATAAATTATATATAGGTTATTTTGCAATAAAATTTCAGGCTTTTGTGAATAATGTTTTTTTATTGTTGGTTGTTGAAATTTGATGCTTTTGAGATATAATTTCAAATAGAAAAATAAAAATTTAAGGATGGAGTTATGAAACTGAATACAGAAGATAAGGGTTGGAATCCATACTTGGCAGGTGCATTAGTTGGATTGTTATCTATTTTATCTGCATATGCTACTTCTATTATACTTGGTAAAACAAATTATTTAGGTGCCTCAACCACTTTTGTGAGGGCGGCTGGTCATATTGTTCAATTTTTTTCACCAGAACATGTAGCTAATAATGAATATTATTTGAAAGAAAAAGTTAAAATTGATTGGCAATATATGTTGATAATCGGGATTTTTATAGGTGCTCTTATATCATCATTACTGGACAGGAGTTTTAAAATTGAAAAAGTACCACCCATATGGGAAAAGAATTTTGGGCCATCGGTGCTTAAAAGAGCATTTGCTGCATTTTTTGGTGGTATAGTGGCAATGATTGGAGCAAGAATGGCAGATGGTTGTCCCAGTGGTCATGGTTTAAGTGGTAATATGCAGTTGTCCTTGAGTGCCCTTTTTGCCCTGACAATATTTTTCTTGTTTGGGGTTATAGTGGCAAATATTTTTTATAGGGAGAAAGATTTATGATTACTTCTGAACAATTTTTAGGACTCATAACAGGTATTTTATTTGGATTTTTTCTTCAGAAAGGAAGAGTCCTTAGATTTGATAAACAGGTATCCGCAATGTTATTGAGGGATATGACTATAATTAAATTTATGACGTCTGCTATCCTGGTTGGTATGGTGGGTATTTATATATTAAAAGATCTGGGTGTTATAACTTTAAGTCATAAGTCGATGAATGTGGGTGGTGTGATCGTTGGAGCTGCCTTGTTTGGTATAGGTTGGGCAATTATGGGGTTCTGTCCTGGAACTTCTGTTGGTGCTCTTGCTGAAGGGAGAATACATGCTTTTTTTGCAGTAATTGGGATGATTGCTGGTGCTGGCATCTATGCTGAATTATACCCATTTTTTAAGAAAACAGTTCTGTCATGGGCAGATTTTGGCAAAATAGGTGTTCCTGAAGTTTTAGGAATAAATCACTGGATTATTATTGCTGTTTACTGGATTGTAGGTATTAGTTTTTTTATCTGGTTCGAGAAAAAGGGATTATAAATCAGGTCAATCTATACTACCCAACCATTTGTTCATGTATTAATTCATCTATTAAAAAAAATTTTTTTTTGGTATTATTTTATAATATTGCCGTCGTAGCTCAGTCGGCAGAGCAGCTGATTCGTAATCAGCAGGTCGGGGGTTCGAATCCCCCCGACGGCTTTTTTTAATTCAAATATCACTTTTTTTCCGTCAATTTTTTTGATATTTTACTAAGTAAAAAGTGAAATCTTTAAAAAGGTCAAAGTTTTTATTTTTCTATTTTATTGTCTCCTTTATTTTTATTTTAAACTTATCATTTTGTTTTATCCCAACAAAGTTTTTTTATCATCTTGAGTTAAAGACGTATGATTGGAGGATACAACACTCTCCCAAAAAGGCAATTTCCAATAAAATAGTTTTAGTAACCATAGATGAGAAATCATTGAAAGAATTAGGTAGGTGGGATAATTGGAGTAGAAATAAATTTCCTGAGATAATTAACAAAATTAAAAATTATGGTGCTAAAGTTATTGGTGTGGATGTTCTTTTTATAGAAAAGTCAGGAGATGATAATAAACTTATTAATAATTTTAATAATGGCATTACAGTAGGCTCTTTTGTTGTGGACTTTGATGGACATCAAAAAGCTGATAAAATCCCTGAGAATCTTAAAAAGTCTTCTTACCAGAATGTATTAGAAAACAAAAAACAGGTTTTGAGTGGAAATGGTCTGATCTATCCATTTGAAAAATTGTTAAAAAGTTATGTAGCGCTTGGTCATATAAACATGTTACCCGATGATGATGGTATTGTAAGAAGGGAATTAGTTGCTATTAAATATGGTGATTATATATTTCCTTCCTTTGCTATACAGATCTATAAGTTTTACAAAAATATTGATGATGAGGATGTTTTATTAGTCCCAGGTAATGCATTGTTTTTAGGTAAACAAAAAATTGAGCTTGATTATTATTCCACATTTCTAATCAATTATAAAGGACAGGAAGGTACTTTTCCATATGTATCAGCTTCTGATGTCTTCTTTGACAGAATAAATCCAGATTTTTTTAAAGATAAAATAGTGCTGGTAGGCGCAACTGCTGTTGGGCTCTATGATTTGCGTGTAACACCTGTGTCACAGAATATGCCAGGGATTGAGAAACATGCAAATGTAATTGAAAATTTAATTGATAATAAGTTTATTAAAAATACCCCAAAATACATTTTATATCTTTTTTTGCTTGTGATTTATTTACTTTATATTGTGTGCGGGAAGGTTTTAAAGGTTAAAGGTGTTTCTTTACTAGGGTTAGGCATATTTATAATATATTCTTTTTCAGCATTTCTTTTATTTTCCTATTTTGAAATTTATCTAAATCTTATACATCCTACAATAACTAATTTAAGCATTTTTCTTGGAGTAATAATTTATAAGTATGCTATTGAAGAAGCTCAAAGCAGGGAAATCAAGAGAATATTTTCAAGTTATGTTAGTGATAAAATTGTCAATGAATTAATAAAAAATCCTGAAATGGCTAAGTTAGGAGGAATTAAAAAGGAGATAACGGTGCTTTTTGCTGATGTAAGAGGATTTACTACTTTTTCAGAAAAACACTCTCCAGAAGAAGTTGTCTTATATTTAAATGAGCTATTATCTGAGATGACCGATGTTATAATGAAATATGATGGGACACTTGATAAGTTTGTGGGAGATGAGATTATGGCGCTCTGGAATGTACCACTGGAGCAAAGTGATCATACTTTAAAGGCTGTAAAGTGTGCGATTGAAATGATTGAAAAAAATAGAATTTTGGCAGAGAAATGGGCTAAAGAAGGTAAAGATGCATTGTATATAGGCATAGGTATAAACACGGGGGAAGCCGTTGTGGGTAATATGGGTGCTGAAAACAAAAAAATGGATTATACAGCTATAGGAGATACTGTTAATTTAGGAGCAAGAGTTGAAGCGCTCACCAGGGCGCTTAATGCTGATATATTAATTACTGAATATGTATATGATAAAATAAAAGACTTTCAAGATGAATTGGAAAATGTTACTATTATTGAGTGTCCGCCACAGCAGGTTAAAGGTAAAAGAAATTATATAAAGGTTTATAAGATTGAAATTAAATAATAAAGAGGAGGGGAAGCTATGGAAACAATTCAGACAATTATGACTCGAAGAAGTGTTAGGAAGTTTAAAAAAGATCCAATTCCAGATGATATTATTGAATCTATGCTCCAATCGGCAAGATTTGCTCCTTCATGGGCTAATACTCAGTGCTGGAGATTCGTTTTAATTAAGGAAGATGAAACTAAGAATAAATTATCAGAAGCATTTCCACCAAGAAATCCCGGTCTTCCAAGTTTATTTATGGCTCCTCTTGTAGTTGTTGCTTTTGCAGAAAAGTATAAATCGGGATATTACAAGGGTGAAGCTTCAACGGATAAGGGGGAGTATTGGTATATGTTTGATGTGGCTTTGGCGTTACAAAATATGGTATTAACAGCATGGGATAAAGGAGTTGGTTCCGTTTATCTTGGATTGTTTGATGCTAAAAAAATTAAAGAAATACTTGAAATCCCCGAAAATTATGAGGTTGTTGCTATAGTCCCGTTTGGATATCCCGATGAAGAGCCTAAATGTCCCCCAAGAAAAGATTTAAAAGAAATTGTTTATCATGAAAAGTTTAGAATGTTAGATGAATGATGATAAAACTTTTTCTTTAAAAATATATTCGATATAGTTATTGTCGAACTTGATTTTTTTAATTAAAAATTTAGGTTCCTCTGAAGCAAAGTCGGCTATAAGATATGAAGCTTCAGAGGGATCTTCCTTTGGCATACCGAGGCTACCTGGATTTATAAAGTAGCCTTCCTTGGTTTCAATTATCATAGGTATATGAGTATGTCCACAAATGATTACATTACAATTGTTTTCTTTTAACATATTTTCTAAATATAAATGGGGTGTATCGGGAAAAATATACTTAGAAATACTATTTGGGCTTCCATGAACTAATAGCACTTTATTTTTTTCAAATTCCAATCTTATTTTTAAAGGTAGGCTTGCCAGGAAGTCTTTAGATCTGGGATCAAGATTTTTATGAGACCAATAGAATATTTTTTTCTGTTCCTCTGTAAGTTCTTTTCTTAAATATAATAATCCTTTTTCTACCGTCTCGGATATACATGCTTTGTCATAGTTACCCAAGATGGAGATAATGTTATTTTCCATAAAAAATCTAACGACTTCTTTGAATTGAGGATATACTCCTACTATGTCTCCTAAACAATATATCTGAGAAATATCTTGATTTTTGATATCATTTATAAATTCTTTTAATGCAACAAAATTGGAATGTACATCAGAAATTATTGCAATTTTCATAATAAATATGTATAAGACTTATTAAGGAGTTTTTCAAGTAAAATATTTTGGAGAGCCAATGGCAGTTCTTATTAAAAAAAGATTAGGAGAAATATTATTAGAAAATGGTCTTATAACAGAAGAGGCATTAGATGAAGCATTACAGTTATCAAAGGCAACAGGCAAAAGGTTAGGAGAAGTATTGGTTGAAAATGGTTATTTAACAGAGGATATTATAGCAAAAGCATTAGGTGAGCAATATAATTTGCCATATATTGGAGAATGCTTACTGGAGATTGATAAAAAATATACTGAGCTTTTACCAGCTGAAATAGCCCATAAGTATAATATTATTCCAATTAATCAAAATGATAGAGAAATAACTCTTGCAATAGTCGATCCTCTTGATATTATCGCATTAGACGAAGCAAGAAAAATTCTTAAAAAACCCCTTAAGTTGGTTGTAACAACAGAAAATTTAATGAAAGAGGCTTTGAATAAATTTTATGTTTCCAGGGGGGAAGATTTAGAAGAAGTTTTAAAAAATATTGATCTTAGGGTTTATGAATTTAAGAGTGCTGATGAATCCACTGATAGATTATTGCGATTGGCTGAAGAAGCTCCAATTATACAGATAGTTAATGCTATCATAATACAGGCTATTAATAGTAGAGCAAGCGATATTCATATTGAACCATCTGGAGGTAAATTAAAAATAAGATTTCGAATCGATGGCATTATTCATGACATAAAAGATTTACCCCGTTCTCTTTTAAGTCCGATTGTATCAAGAATTAAGATAATATCAGATATGGACATTTCTGAAAAAAGACTTCCACAAGATGGTCATTTTCAGGTTGAAATACAGAAAAAAGAGGGGAAATACCATCTTTTAAAAACATTTGTGGGTAGAAGTGTTTTAAGGATTACTGAGCAAGAAGTTGTTGATGTTCGTGTATCTACTATGCCTACCATACAGGGCGAAAAGCTTGTATTAAGATTATTAAAAAAGAGGGATGAACTCCTCGATCTTGAATCAATCATTGGTGATAAGGAATTATTTTCAAAATTAAGAAAATTATTGCATAGAACTTATGGAATGGTATTGATAACCGGACCAACTGGTAGTGGTAAGACAACGACAGCTTATGCAGCTTTGAAACATATACATAAAAAGGAAAAAAATATTATAACCATAGAAGATCCAGTTGAATACCAGATGATTGGTGTAAATCAGATACAAACTAATTCAAAAATAGGTCTAACTTTTGCAACAGCTCTAAAAAATATTTTAAGGCAGGATCCGGATATAATTCTGGTGGGAGAGATCAGAGATAAAGAAACAGCAGAGATAGCAATTCATGCTGCTCTAACAGGTCACCTTGTCATTTCAACCCTACATACAAATGATGCTATTTCAACAATTGCAAGATTGGTTGATATGGGGATAGAACCTTATTTGATTGCTTCTTCTATCACTGGTATTATATCCCAAAGGCTATTAAGAAAGATCTGCCCCTATTGTAAAAAAGACTACCAACCTTCGGAAAATATTTTGAATGAGTTTAAATTGCCTGCTGAAACTAAATTTTATCGAGGTACTGGATGTATAAGTTGTAGGAATACTGGCTATATAGATAGAGTAGGTATATATGAATTGCTGATTATGAGTGAAATTATTAAAAATTTAATTGTAAGGAAATCAGATCATAATATAATTCTTGCGCATGCTTTAAAAGAAGGATTTATCCCTTTAAAACAGGCAGGAATAAAACTGGTGTGTGAGGGCATTACAACATTTGAGGAATTAATTGCAAATACCCATGAAGAGGTAGTTTAGTGCCCAGGTACTTTCTAAAAGCCACAGATAGCGAAGGTAAGATCGTGAAAAAAGTTTTGGAAGCAGAATCTCTTGAGGAGATTATACATATAGCAAATGTGCAGGGTTTGATTCCAATAGATATAAGTGAAGAAAGAGAAGGTTTTAAATTTAGTTTTGTAAAAGATTTTTTTTACACCTTTTCAAAAACTGAATTGATATTATTTACTACTCAGTTGGCAACAATGCTGAAAGCCGGGTTACCAATAACAAGGGCGTTAAGGGCAATATCATTACAGGTGGATAATCAGAAATTTGCTAAAGCACTTGATGATATTAGAATTTCAGTGGAAAAGGGGCGTACTTTTTATAATTCTCTTTCTATGTATCCCAAATATTTTGATAATGTGTATGTAGCGACGGTGAGGATTGGTGAAGTAAGTGGAAATTTATCAGAAATTCTATTTAAGTTGGCAGAGCACATAGAAAAAGATGAAGAAGTAAAGCAAAAAATAAAAAATGCAACCCTTTACCCTAAAATTGTTTTTTTGGCAATAGTTGCTGCCATAATTATATTAATAACCTTTGTAATACCTAAATTTGCAGAACTTTACAGAAGTTTTAGAACAGAACTACCACTTCCGACAAAAATTCTTATTGCCATCTCAGATTTTTTTGTAAAAAAATGGTATATACCCGGTCTTTTAGTGGTTGCCCTAATCATTTTATATTTTTATTTAACAAGGACGAAAAGTGGTAAAAAGATTTTTCATCCCATTCTTCTAAAATTACCCATTTTTGGGATGATTACTAAAAAGATTATAATGGTAAGGTTTTCAAGATTTTTTTCTCTTTTATTTTCCAGTGGTATTGTGCTGACTAACATACTGGATCTTTTAAAAAATATTATTGATAACGTTATTTTCGTGGAAAAACTTGATATTATCAAAGAAAATGTTATTTCTGGTGCAAGTCTTTCCCAATCAGTGGAGAGGACAGATTTTTTTACTCCCCTTGTTCAGGAAATGATTGCCGTTGGAGAAGAAACAGGTGGACTTGATGAAATGCTAAAGAAAGTTGCAGATTTCTATGAAAATGAACTTGATTTTACAATTAAAAGATTAACAACTTTATTAGAGCCTTTCATGCTCATCGTTATTTTTGGTATGGTACTATTTCTTGCTTTAAGTGTATTTTTGCCTATGTGGGATATGGTAAAATTTGTAAAGGGATGAAAAAAGCTAATAAAGGCATCATCGCCTTTGAAAACCTTCTTGTTTTTTTCTTTATTGTTCTTCTTTTTATTATATTTTTGGGATACTATTATCGTTATTTGAATATCATTAAAGAAAGAGTTGCTTTTGAAGAAGTTTACCACATTAATAGCGCAATTGTTGTTCACTATGTATTACATGGTAAATTCCCCGATGATATAAGAGAATTGGTAAGTGATAGACAAAGGTTAAGCTATAGGGAGTCCTTCTTCGATAAAAAATATCTTGAGGGTATAAAAACAGATAAAGATGGTTTTCCAGTAGATCCATGGGGTAATAGATATATTTATGATAAAGAAAATCATATTGTAGTACTAAAAAATAGATAATAGTTAATTTTTTTGAATCATTGGCACCTGATGAAGACATATTGACCACTATATTTTAGCATAAGAAGGTTTAAAAAAGACACGGCTTAATCTAAACAAGTTTTCCATAAATATAATATACAGTTTTTTAAATTTTCTAATTTTTTTTGAAACAGTACTCCCTATCGCCAAACGCCCATCACCTATCGCCTATTGCCTATCGCCTAAATTTTACACCCCCCATAGCCCGATTTCTCAAAACATACTGGTTAAAATGACTGCACCTATTTGAGTTTTTTTGAATCATTTATATTGACTTGAACAGGTTTTTTTGTTAAATTGAAAATGCCACGAAGGCCTATTCTGCGAAGTGAATTTCGCATTTTAAGGATTCAGAATTAAATCCTAAATTTTTTCAAATATCGGAGTAAATTATGAAAATCATATATTGTACTTTCTTAATGGTGTTTTTTATTGTACTTTCTTCTAATATTGCTTTTTCTGCTCATCCACTTATAACGGACGATACGGGTACACAGGGAAGTGGCAGGTTGCAAATAGAAATAAACTCAGAATATAGGTGGGATAGAGAATATAGTGCAGAAGAAAAGTCTTTTGAAGTAGCAACTATATTTTCATATGGCTTGTTGGATAATGTTGATATTGTTTTTGGAATACCATATGAATTTATCAATACTAAAGACTTAGGTGAGGTTAGCAAGGAGAAGATAAGAGGGATAGGGGATAGTTCATTAGAATTAAAATGGAGATTTTATGAAAAAGATGGATTTAGTATAGCGATAAAGCCCGGAATTAGTTTACCAACAGGAGATTATGATAAGGGATTAAGCAATGGTAGAATTGGATATGGAGGATATCTTATATTTACACAGGAAAAAAAAACAATGACATTACATTTAAACGTTGGTTATTTTCGTAATGAGAGTAAAGATGAACAAAGGAGAGATATATGGCATGCATCCCTTGCTGGAGAATTTGAATTATCTGAACAGTTAAAGTTAGTAGGCAATGTAGGTATTGAAACAAATCCTGATTTGGCTTTTAAAACAGAACCTGCTTTTGGATTGGTTGGTCTTATTTATACAGTATCGAATAAATTTGGCTTTGATTTAGGATATAAGTATGGACTAAATAAGCCAGAGATTGATCACACAGCACTTTTTGGTGCCACATTTAAATTTTAAAGGAGGTAGCCTATGCATATGGCTGATGCTTTAATTAGTCCTGCTGTGGGAGTCGGTTTCTGGGGGTTATCTTTAGGGGGTATTGCTTATAGTGCTAAAAAATTGAAAGAAAATTTAGATGAAAAAATGGTACCATTGATGGGAATTCTTGGAGCCTTTGTTTTTGCAGCACAAATGATAAATTTTACAATACCTGCAACGGGGTCAAGCGGTCACATAGGTGGAGGTATGCTTTTATCAATCCTTTTAGGTCCTTATGCAAGTTTTATAGTTATGGCTTCTATTTTAACTGTTCAGGCGCTTTTTTTTGCAGATGGTGGATTTTTAGCCTTAGGGTGCAATATCTGGAACTTAGCATTTTATACTTCATTTATTGCCTATCCATTAATATATAAGCCTATTGCACGAAAAGGGAAGTTCAGTTTTTTAGCAACTATTGTTTCAGTAGTTATAGCATTACAATTGGGTGCATTCAGTGTGGTAGTACAAACTTATTTCTCCGGGATAAGTGAACTACCTTTTAAAACATTTGTAATGCTTATGCAGCCTATTCATCTGGGAATAGGTATAATTGAAGGGGTTATAACTTATGCAATAATAAAATATGTGGCAACTACAAAACCTGAGATTTTAGAAAGTTCTGTGGGCAATAAGCAAAATAAATTGAATGGGGTATATACAAAAAAGCTGGTTTTGGTGTTTTTTATATTAACCTTAATTACTGGTGGTATCTTGAGCTGGTTTGCATCAAATAATCCCGATGGTCTTGAGTGGTCAATTGAGAAAATTTATGGTAAATCTGAATTACCTGAAAAAGAACATTTTTTGAAAAACATTTTCAAAGGTATTCAGGAAAAAACTTCCCTATTCCCAGATTATACTTTTAAAAAGAGTGAGAAACAAGAAACTATTCCAGAAGAAGAAAGATATCCAAATATTGACATGGGAACATCTTTATCTGGTATATTTGGTGCATTTTTAGTATTACTAATTACATTCTTAACGGGCTATGTAATAAAAACTTTGAAAAAGAAAAATCTGTAGCATTTAAGGTAGGGCTAATACCCTACCTTTTTATTTTGATAATATATTACAATCTGATAATATAGTTTCGATGAAATTTGACAAAGAGTTTTTTAATTTAGGATACTTAGATAGGTTATCATATAAAAATACGTTTATTCATAATATAGATGCGAGAGTAAAGGTAATAGGGGCTGTTTTCTATATTATAGCGGTTGTCTCATTTCCAAAATATGCAGTTTTATCTTTAGTTCCCTTTTTCTCATTTCAGATTTTTTTTATGATTTTAGGAGAAATCCCCGTTGATTTTGTTTTTAAGAGGGTTTTTGTTGTTTCTCCTTTCATATTTTTTATAGCAATTTTTAATCCTTTTTTAGATAGAAATACTGCTTTTTATTTGCTTGGGATACCAATTAGTTATGGAATTTTGTCTTTTTTATCAATTTTAGTAAAATTTGTTCTCACAGTTAGCATTATAATTATTCTAATATCTACAACATCATTTGCTGGTTTATGTTATGCAATAAGATATTTTAAGGTACCAGAAATTTTTGTTAATCAGCTTCTTTTTATGTATAGGTATATTTTTGTATTAACAGAAGAAGCAATGAGAATGGTAAGAGCCAAAGAGTTAAGGAGTTTTAACAATAAGGGGCTGGAATTAAAGTTTTATGTAAAATTGGCTGGGAATCTACTGATTAGAAGCTTAAATAGAGCGGAGAGGATTTATTATGCCATGTTATCAAGGGGTTATAATGGTAATATGCCTTATATAAAAAAGAAAAAATTGAATTTCTCAGACTTTTTATTTATTTTAATAATGCTTTTAACAATTTATTTGTTTAGGTTCTTTGAACCTGTTGATAGGATAGGGAAATTAATGATAGGTGTAATTCGATGAGTCATCATATTGTCAGATTTGAAAATGTAACATTCAAGTATCCCGATGGAACTTCTGCCCTTAATGGGGTAAGTTTTTTAATAACTCATGGTGAGTCAGTAGGTATTGTTGGTGCAAATGGCTCTGGAAAAACAACTTTATTAATGCATCTAAATGGTTATTTATTGCCTACGAGCGGAACTATTAATATTGGTGATTTTATATTAAATAAAAAAACGAGAATGGAAATTAGAAAAAAGGTCGGTGTTGTTTTTCAAAATCCAGATGACCAGTTATTTATGCCAACAGTGTATGAAGATGTTGCCTTTGGACCAATTAATATGGGGCTTGACGAAAGTAGTGTTGATATTAAGGTTAGAAGGGCACTTGAAATTGTTGGTTGTTATGATTTAAAAGATAAACCACCTCACCATTTATCAGGTGGTCAGAAAAGAGCTGTTGCCATTGCTTCTGTAATTGCCATGGAACCAGATATACTTGCTATGGATGAACCTTCATCAAATTTAGATCCCAAATCAAGAAGATCTTTAATTAATCTATTAAAGAGCTTTAGCCACACAAAGATTATAGCTTCCCATGACTTAGATATGATTTTAGATGTTTGTGAGAGATGTATTGTCATTAAAGATGGTATTGTGGTAGCAGATGGTCCTTCAGAAATTGTTTTAAGTGACCAAAAACTTTTGGAAGAAAACAATCTGGAATTGCCTTTAACTCTTCAAAGAAGATAAGAGCTTGGTATAAACATATTTATTGGCAGATTTTAGTATAAGAGGGTTAAAAGGATCATAGTTAAATTTAAACAAGTTTCCCGTAAAATACCAATTTTTTTTCGAAGCAGTAACTCCCTATCGCCCATCACCCATAACCTATTGCCCATAGCCTATCGCCTATCACCTATCGCCCATAGCCCATCGCCTAATTTTTAACACCCCACACCTCATACCCCAAACCCCATACCTCATACCCCACACCCCATACCTCAAACCTCGTACCCCAAACCCCACACCTATTTGAATTTTAAAATAGATAATGTTTGATTTTTTAAAAAAAGGATGTAAAATTAGGGTATGAAAAAAATCATAACATTTGTCACACTGGTTTCTTTTATTTTAAGTTGCGCTGGGGCTACAAAGCTAACTTATCAAGAATTGCCCAAGAATAAACCTCTGGCCGTTAAGATAGAAGGTGTTACACTTAGAGTGGTATCCTTTGGTAAAACTGATGATTGGTCAGAATTGGAAATTGCTGTTGCTAACGAAACTGATAAGGAGATTGAATTTGATCCTTCAAAAGTTTTTTTAACCAATGAAAAAGGGTATGATTTAATTCCTCTCAGAGGAAGTGAAATTAATGAAAGAATTCAGAGAAAGACTGGTAAATGGATAACACCACTTACATTAGGAGCTATTACCGCAGCAATTGCAGCAATAGTTTTGCCCCATTCAAAGGATAGGACAAATTTAGCAAGAGCCGCGTTAGGTTTAGCGATAGCTGGAGGTGCTTCCGAACTTGCAAAAAGACAAACCGCTGAAGAGGATATAAGACGAAAAGAAGATTTACTTCTTAAAGTTTATAAAATTCCTCCAAAATTACAGTTGGGAGGAGTTCTTTACTACCGTTCTACAGAAGCAATGAAGGGAGTAAAGGCTTTTATAAAAATAAATGGTGAAGAAGCATTTTTTGAAATTCAATTATAAATTTTATATAAATTGCTATCGACGACGAATTTTATTGACGAAAATCTTTGTTATAATGTAAAATTTTTAGTCTTGAATTAATAAAAAAAGGAGATTTATATGTACGCAGTGATTTTAACTGGAGGAAAACAGTATAAAGTATTTCCTGGAGAAAAAATAAAAGTAGAGAAAATTAGCATCAAGGAAGGAGAAACTGTAACATTTGATGTACTTATGCTTAAAAAGGATGACGAAACTGTTGAGATTGGTACTCCCATTGTTGAAGGTGCGGCGGTGGTTGGTAAGGTATTAAAACAGGGTAAAGCAAAAAAAATACTCGTTTTTAAAAAGAAAAGAAGAAAAAACTATAGTAAATTGATAGGTCACAGACAACCATTTACAGAAATATTGATTGAAGATATTAAAGTTAATTAAGGAGGTAAATAATGGCTCATAAAAAGGGTGTTGGTAGTAGTAGAAATGGTAGGGATAGTGAAGGTAAGCGTTTAGGTGTAAAAAGGTTTGATGGTCAGATAGTAAAAGCGGGTAACATTTTAGTAAGACAGAGAGGAACAAAAGTTTTTCCGGGGAAGAATGTTGGTATTGGTAGGGATCATACTCTTTTTGCTTTGATAGATGGGGTAGTTAAGTTTGAGAGATTTGGAGATGGCAAAAAAAGGGTTAGTATATATCCTAATGCCTGATATTTTCCATGAAATTTATAGATGAAGCCGAGATATATGTTAAGGCTGGTGATGGTGGTAATGGTGCTGTAAGTTTTAGAAGAGAAAAGTTTATTCCTAAAGGTGGCCCTGATGGTGGTGATGGTGGAAAGGGTGGGGATGTAATATTCAGGGCTACAACAAGCTTAAATACACTTCTTGATTTTAAATACAAAAGAAAATACATAGCAGAAAATGGGAAAAATGGAGCTGGTAACAACCGTTTCGGGCGTTGTGGTAAAGATTTAATTATACCTGTACCTGTTGGTACTATAATCAAAGACCTTCAAACAAACCAAATTATAGCAGATCTAGTTAAAGATGAACAGGAATTCATTGTTGCCAGAGGTGGCAATGGTGGAAGAGGGAATTCTCATTTTGCAACCCCTGTAAGGCAAACACCAAGGTTCGCCGAAAAAGGAAAGCCTGGTGAAGAAAAAATTATTAAACTTGAGTTAAAACTCCTTGCGGATGTAGGATTAGTTGGTTTTCCCAATGTGGGAAAATCAACTTTTTTATCTGTTATAAGTTCTGCGCGTCCTAAAATTGCTGATTATCCCTTTACAACTCTTACACCAGTTTTAGGTGTTGTTAAATTAAAACATTATAAAAGCTTTGTAGTAGCAGATATTCCAGGTTTAATTGAAGGAGCCCATAAAGGAGAAGGTTTGGGTCATAGTTTTTTAAAACATGTGGAAAGAACAAAAATTCTTCTCCATTTTATTGATCTATCATTTTTAGGTCCTAAAGATCCTTATGAAGGCTTCAATATTATAAATAAAGAACTTTTTTTGTTTAATGATAGACTTTCTGAGAAACAACAAATTGTTGTGATCAATAAAATCGATATACCTGAAGTAAAAGAAGAATCCGAAAATGTTAAAAAATACTTTGAAAATAAAGGTTATAAAGTGTTTAAAATTTCGTCGGCAACTAAAGAGGGGATTGAATCGTTATTAGAATATCTATCTCAGCTTTTAGAGAATTATTAAAAGGGGTTTTAATGTTAAGCAGAAATGATATAAAAAAAGCAAAAAGGATTATTATTAAAATTGGTAGTAGTATTTTAACAGATGAAAAGAACATAATTGATGAAAAATTTTTAGATCATTTAGCAGCACAAATAAAGTTATTGCAGACTAAAGGTAAAGAAATAATTATAGTTTCTTCAGGAGCAGTGGCTGCTGGTATGATGGTTTTAAATCTCAAACAAAAACCCAAGTCTATTTCGGAAAAGCAAGCTCTTGCAGCGTTTGGACAGGGATTTTTAATTGCAAAGTATAATGATATTTTTAGTAAGTTTGACATGTTGATAGCTCAGGTTCTTTTAACATCGGAAGATATTGCAGACAGAAAAAGGTACTTGAATGCCAAAAATACCTTGGAAAGCTTGATTTCTAAAAAAATTATTCCAATAATCAACGAAAATGATACTGTTGCAACTAGTGAGATAAAATTGGGAGACAATGATAATTTGTCTGCAGAAGTTGCATGCCTTCTTGAAGCTGATTTGCTAATTATTTTAAGTGATGTTGAAGGTTTTTATGATAATGATCCTAAAATCAGTAAAGATGCAAAAGTGATTGATACTGTAAGTGATATTAGTAGATATATTGAAAAAGCTTCTTCAAAATCTGGTACTATCTTGGGAACCGGTGGAATATATACAAAGCTTCAGGCCGCACAAAAGGTTACAATTATGGGAATACCCTGTGTACTCGCGAAGGGGAAAATGGAAAATGTTATAACAAAAATTCTTAAAGGTGAGAAAATTGGCACATTTTTTGTTCCTATAGAAAAAAGAATATCCCATAGAAAATATTTTATTGCTTTTAACGTAAAACCGAAAGGCAGGATTATAATAGATGATGGTGCAAAAGAAGCGATAATAAAAAAGGGTAAGAGTTTATTACCATCTGGTATTATTAAAGCATCAGGAAATTTTGATATAGGTGATGTTGTTGAGATTGAGGATAAGAAAAATAATAAAATAGCCCGAGGACTTGTGAATTATAGTGCTATTGAAGTGGAAAAAATAAAGGGTATAAAGAGCTCTGAAATCGAAAAGAAGCTGGGATATAAGTATGAAGATGAGGTTATTCACAGAAATAATTTAGTTTTGATAACCAAAAAAGATTTATTATAGGAGGAAAGAATGCCATCAGTAGTGTTAGAGATAGCAAAAAAAGCAAAGAATGCCTCATATTTTATAGCAAAGGCTGATACTAATACTAAGAATCAGGCACTTAATTACATGGCAAGTATGCTTGAAAAAAAGGCTAAAGAAATAATAGAGGCAAATAAGAGGGACATAAAGGGCGCAAAGGGGCTTTCAAAGGCTATGATAGATAGACTCACTTTAAATGAAAAAAGAATTGGTGAGATGGCAAAAGGTATCAGAGAGATAATATCTTTAAATGATCCAGTTGGCGAAATAACTAAAATGTGGAAAAGACCCAATGGATTAGTGGTTGGTAAAATGCGCATACCCTTAGGTGTTATTGGTATTATTTATGAAGCAAGACCAAATGTTACTGCTGATGCGGCAGCTTTATGTATTAAATCTGGTAATTCGGTCATTTTACGTGGGGGGAAGGAGGCATTTCACTCAAATACACTCATAGTAAAGATAATAGGAGAAGCATTAAAAGAAGCAGGACTTCCAGAAGAGATAGTTCAAATTGTTCCTGTAAAAGAAAGGGAAGCTATGTTAGAACTTTTAAAGCTTGAAGAATATATAGATGTTATAATACCAAGAGGTGGAGAAGGTTTAATTCGTTTTGTAGTAGAGAATTCTAAGATACCTGTTATAAAACATTACAAAGGAGTATGTCATATATTTGTCGATGAGGGCGCTGATGTTGATATGGCTATTAATATCTGTTTCAATGCCAAAGTGCAAAGACCTGGTGTTTGTAATGCTATGGAAACACTTCTTGTACATAAAAATATTGCGGAAACTTTTCTCCCACAAATGGCTGATAAATACATAAAGGCTGGAGTAGAATTGAGAGGTTGTGATAGAACAAGGAAGATTGTTAAAGGTATAAAAAAAGCTAAAGAGTCAGATTATGGTTATGAATTTTTAGACCTTATTCTTGCTATAAAAGTTGTTGACGATATAGATAGTGCTATTGAACATATAAATAAATATGGTTCTCTTCATACTGAGTCAATAATTACTCAAAATTATTCTAATGCACAAAGGTTTCTTAAAGAGGTTAATTCATCAACAGTTTTAGTTAATGCATCAACGCGGTTTTCTGATGGTTTTCAACTTGGACTGGGAGCAGAAATTGGCATCAGCACAACTAAATTGCATGCCTTTGGCCCTATGGGTTTGGAAGAACTGACAACAACAAAATTTATAATTTATGGAAATGGACAGGTGAGAGAATAATTATGAAAATTGGAATTTTTGGTGGGTCTTTCAATCCAGTTCATATAGGTCATATAAGGGTTGCAACTGATACATTAAGAATCTGTTGCCTTGATCAAGTATGGTTTAACTGTGCCAGTTTTCCACCGCATAAAAAGGATGTATTGCCCCATTATCATAGATATAATATGTTGAAATTAGCTTTAAAAGGTTTTTCAAATCTTTTTCCCTGTGATATCGATATAAGAAATAACTTTTTATTTACTATAGATACATTGAGGTATCTGAATGAATACTATAAGGATAAGCATGAATTTTATTTTCTAATAGGCCTTGATGCTTTTCTCGAAATAAAAACTTGGAAAGATTGGCAGAGTTTATTTTCTTTAACAAATTTTATTGTTTTTAATCGTGCAGGTGTTACAAATACCTTGGGCGGAGTTTTAAAATCATACCTTGGTTTGGATGTCGTACCCTTTGATAATGGTCAAGGTTACTTCTACAATGATAAAAAGATTATACAAATTAAGATTAAAAGCCTTAACGTGTCTGGTAGTGAAATACGTGAAATGTTAAAAAAGAAGATAGATGTTAGTGTATGTGTAGGAAAGGAGGTATACGATTATATTGAAGCAAACAATCTCTATAGGTAAATTTGTACGGAAAAGAAAAGTATCAAAATTTAAGACTGTCATTAAAGGATTGTTTGAGAAAAAGGGTGAGAATATTCTTGCTATAGATGTATCGAAGCAATCAACATATACTGATTTTTTGGTCCTATGTACTGCCACATCTAATAAGCACGCCCAGACATTAGCTGACAAAGTGGTTGAAGAAGCTAAAAAAAGTAAGTTATCTGTTATAATTGAAGGATATCAACAGGGGGAGTGGATCTTATTGGATTTAGGATCTTTTGTGATTCACATTTTTCTACAGGATATAAGAGATCTTTACGATATAGAAGGTTTATGGCATGGTATGCCTTTCTATTCCATAGAAGAAGAATTAAAAAATTAATATGATTAAAAATAAACTGGAAGAATTTGTTGATGATAAAGTTTTTGATCAGATAATTGATTATCTTCAGGCAAATAATTGCACTGGTGTCCCATTTTTTAAAGATAATTATTTAAAAAGGAGAATCTTTCTCAGGGCTTTAACTCTAAAATTCAAAAATTTAGATGATTATCTGGATTATCTGAAGAATAATAAAGATGAGATAAAAGTTTTTGATGATCTTATAACAATAAATGTTAGTTATTTTTTTAGAAACATTGAGACGTTCAACGTCTTGAAAGAACAAATTATTCCTTTAATTTTCCAGAAAAAATCAAAAAGGGGAGAAAAATTTTTAAAAATTCTTTGTATTGGTTGTGCAAGTGGTGAAGAAACATATTCTCTGGGAATACTCCTGAATGAATTCTTTGAGAAGGATATTGTTTTTGTAAAACCCTATATACTTGGCATTGATTATGATTATAATTCCATTGTTCAAGCAAGAATAGGTGTTTATGATGAACAGAAGTTAGAACATGTTCCCGCTAATTTGCTAAAATATTTTGAAAAGTTAGATAACAGAAAATTTATTATTAACAATAAAATAAAAAAAATGGTTGTATTCAGGCATGAAGACATTTTTAAAAGTGACATTAAAAAATATTGGGATATAATATTCTGTAGAAATATGCTTATTTATCTTAACTTACAGGCACAGGAAGAACTTTTAAAAAAAATGCATGGATTGTGCATTAATGATGGTTATCTTGTCCTTGGTAAGTCTGAGACATTGCCATCAAATTCGAGAAAACTTTTTTCTGCAGTACATATAAAAGAAAGAATTTACAAAAAAAGGAGTGACTATGAAAGTAAGTCTTAGTCAGAAATATTTATTGGGGAATATGATTATCATTGTTTTGGTTGTTTGTATTCCACCTATTTTTCAGTTGTTTAATATAAACATTGAATATGGGCGTATAATAAGTGTAATTATCGCTGTAATAGTTGGATTGGGATTGGGACTTTTATTTTCGAAAACTTTTACAAATGAACTTGTGAAATTATCCAAAGTGAGTGAAAGTATAAGTCAGGGTGATTTAACTATATCTGTAGATATGGGTAAAAAGAAATTTGAAGATGAGGTTGATGATTTAAAATTTAGTGTTTCTCAAATGTCAAACAGCATAAGGGTCCTTTTAGAACATATAAAAAATACTTCTGAAAAGGTTTCAAATCTTGCTCAGTCTTTATCTTTAACTGCTCAGGAAATAACAAATTCTGCCAGTGAGATTTCTACAACGATTGAAAGCATCTCAATAGGTGCTGATACACAAAGAGAAATGGTAGAAAGAACTTCAAAGCACATAAAAGAATTGGTTACCTATATTAATCAAATTACAACTGGAGCGAAGGAAGCATATGAGTTTTCTGCAAATGCTGTTAAGGTATCAGAAGAAGGCTTGCAATTAGTTCAATCCAGTCTCCAAAAATTAAAAAATATTTTTGAGAAGATGGAATCAAATGGTAACATGGTTATTAATTTTAGTGAAAAGACTGCACAGATAACAAAAATTGTAGAGGTTATAACGAACATTGCCCAACAAACGAATTTACTTGCTTTAAATGCTACTATTGAGGCTGCGAGGGCTGGTGAGTATGGTAAAAGCTTTGCAGTTGTTGCTGAAGAAGTAAGGAAATTAGCTGAAACGACAGCAAAATCAGCAGAGCAGATTAAAGAACTTATAGAAAATGTGGAAAAAGAAAGTAGTAAAGTAATCCAGAGTATTAATGAAGGAAAAAGTGAATTAAAAGAGAGTGAAAAAGTTATGGATTTAACTAATAGGGCATTCCATAACATTATGAATACTATAAAAGAAATTGCAATCAAAATGGGAAAAATAAATGTTCTTACAGAAAAAATAGATAAGGGAACGATAGAGATGGTTAAAGCAGTGGACGAAATTTCTAAAATTACTCAGGATAATGCAGCTGCAACAGAAGAAGTTTCTGCAGCAACCCAGGAACAAACCGCAGCTATGGAGGAAATGGCAACATCTGCAAAAGAGTTGTCAGTTTTATCTGAAGAGTTAAATAATATTCTAACGGAATATAAAGTATAAAAATGACACTGGTTATTGTACGTATTTCCGATTTGTTTTTTAGTTTTGAGATAAGCAGTATAGAAAGAATTCTTGAAAAAAAACAAGAAGTTATACCAGTTCCTTTAGTTCCATCTTTTATACAGGGTATCATGAATTTTCAGGGAAGGATAATAACTGTAATTAATTTAGCTGAATTATTTAAGATAAATGTTTTAAATAAAAATAGTTTGGTTCTTATATCGAGGCATGCAAAAAATTTAGGTTTTTTGGTAGAAGAAATTATTGGATTTAAACATGTAGATGACTTATGGATTCAAAAGGTTGAACCATGCGAAGTATTCATTAATGATTACCAGCTTAAAAGTTATATTTTACATGGAATTTTTGATGCGCCTGTCTCTTTTTTTAATCTATCAGAAATAGAAAAGTTTGTTTTGAATCCAGATTATTGGAGAAATTTAAATGAAAGTGAAAGTATTGATTTGTGATGATGCAGAATTTATAAGAAATTTATTAAAAGACTGTCTAATAGAAGGAGGCTTTGAGATAGCTGGTGAGGCAGTAAATGGTGAAGATGCTGTAAATAAATATAAAATTTTAAAACCTGATATTGTAACAATGGACATTGTTATGCCAGTAAAAAGTGGTATAGATGCGGTCAAGGAAATAATGGATTATGATCCAAAGGCTAAAATAATTATGTGTAGTGCTTTGGGTCAGGAGATTCTCGTAATGGATGCGATAGAAGCTGGTGCCAAAGATTTTATTGTCAAACCCTTTACATCAGAACAGATAATCAAAGTTATAAGAAAGGTTTTAGATAGTGAAGTTTGATACAGAAAAATACAAGATTTTATTTATCACTGAGTCGCGGGAACATATTGAAAATATATCGAAAATTCTTGAAAAAACAAAAGAGACGTTGTCTGAAGAAGATATTAATTCTCTTTTTAGAGAAGCTCATTCAATTAAAGGTATTTCAGCTGCTATGGGTTATAATGACATTTCTGAGTTGTCTCATTGTATGGAAAATATTTTAGGACAGATTAGGTCAGGTAAACTGGTAATGAATAATAATATAAGAGAAATTCTTATTAATGCTGCAGATCATTTGTGGAAAGCCGTTGATTCTATAGAGAAGAACGAAAAATATGAGAATTTAACCTTTATAATTAACTCAATTAAAAATTTTGATTCCTCTGAGACACAAAAAGTTCTAAATAATAAATACGAGATTCATATAGTTTTTCATGATGGTATTCCTTCTCTTTCTGCCAGAGCCTATCTTGTTTTTAAAAATATACAGTCTTTTGGAGAAATAATTGAAAGTGATCCACCACTGGAGATTATTAAAAAGGGCGAGTTTAAAAACGTTCTTAAATTAAAAATATCGGCTGATAAATCGATAGATTCGCTTAAAAAATACCTTTCTCAGGTGTCAGAAATTAAAATTTTTACCATTTCTGAGGAAAAATCTGATGATAAAAAATTAAGCATTGAAGAAGTTAAACAAGTTGATAAACCATTTTTATCAAAATTTGTAAAAGTGGATGTTGATGATTTAGATTATTTCTTAAATATAACTGGAGAATTGCTTACTATCAAGACTCAAATAAGAGAATGTTTACAAGAAATAGAAAATATTGAAATTGCAAATTCACTCAATCAGATGGAGATTTTACTTAAGGATTTACAGAATAAAGTTATGAAGATGAGATTGGTACCTTTAGATACTATTTTTGCAAATATCCCAAGATGGGTGAGAGATTTATCACAAAAACTAAATAAAAAAGTAGATTTAGAAATAAATGGTGGAGATATTGAACTTGATAGAGCAGTAGTTGATGCACTGACTGATCCCCTTTTACACATCATAAGAAATTCATTAGATCATGGTATTGAAAGTGAAAAAGAAAGAATTGAATCTAAAAAGAATCCCCATGGCATTTTGAAAATTTTTGCTAATAAAGAGAAAGATAGAATAATAATTACTATTGAAGATGACGGCAAAGGAATAGATGTGGAAAAAGTTAAAAAAGCTGCTTTAAATTCTGGAAAATTCTCCCAAACTTATATTAATTCCTTGGTTGATAAAAAGAAGGTTTTTAATTTATTAACGACACCGGGTTTAAGTACAAAAGATGATGTAACTGATATATCCGGTAGAGGGGTTGGCCTTGATGTGGCAAAAACAGTAATAGAAAGTTTTGGAGGAGTAATAGATATTGATTCTGAGATTAATATTGGTACAAAAATTAGATTGATAATTCCTTCTACAATATCAATCGTCAATATTTTGATTTTTAAAGCAAAACATTATCTATTAGGAACACCTGTGGATAAGATAAAGTCTATATGGCACGTAAAATCAAGTGATGTGTTTTTAACGCTACAGGAGAAAGGAGTATTACTTTTTAATAATGAATATATACCAGCATTTTATTTAAATGAAAAGTTGGGTTTAGAAAGAAAATCAATAGAAAATGCTAAATTCTGTATTCTTCTGGATGTTTTTGGGAAAAAGAGCGCAATCTTAGTTGATAGTGTAGTTGGTTATAAAGAAGTCTATTTAAGACCACTTAATAAACCACTTTCTCTTATTCCAGGTTTTTACTCTTCCGCTATACTGGGTGATGGAACACCAGTCTTGATAATGGATCTTCAAGGCCTTGTCTCATGAATTATATTAAAGAAAGATTAGAAACAATTAGGCAATTGTTTAATTCGGGAATAATGCAATCTGCAGATGTGTTATCTAAAATTATAAACAAACAAGTTTACATTAAAATCCCAAAGATTTATCTATTGCCCATAGATAAGGCATTTAAAGTTATGGGAAAACCAGATGAAAAGGTAATTTCTATTTATACGAAGGTTAGAAAAGAGATAAAGACTGGTGTTTTACTTATGATGAGCGAAGATTCAGCAAAGCATATTGTCAAATTAGGAACTAAGTCAAACTTGCCTAAAAACTCGAGTAGATTTTTTGGAATTTTAGAAGAGTTTGCTAATATACTGATTTCTTATTTTTTAAATACCCTGTCAAATTGTCTTAGAAAAAGGATAATACCAGATGTACCAGATTTTGCTTTTGATATGAAGGGAGCTATTTTAGATTCAATTTTCGCTGAACACAAAAATGAGGATTTAGAAGTGCTTCTAATCGCTGCAGATATTTATTGTGAAAATAATTTGAAGATTAGCTTTATAATAGTTCCTGAAGATTGTACGATTGAAGAATTATTTAAACAAACATGTATCTAAAAAAAACATATTTTGTGTCTATTGGAAGTGCTGTTTTCAGACAGTCGCCAGATATAATTTCCTGTAAAGGATTGGGTTCGTGTGTAGCAGTATGCTTATATGATGAGGTAAAAAAGAAAGGATGTGTAATACATATTTTGTTACCCTACGGTGAAGATCATGCCAAGCCATTTTTTTATGCCAATTTAGGCATTGCTAAAGCACTAGAAAGATGTGTAAAATTTGGTATGAGAAAAGAAAGAATGTGGGCTAAACTTGTGGGTGGAGCCTGTGTCTTTTCAAACGTTAGCGAAAGTAGCAGCATTGGTATGAGAAATGTTATTGAATCGAGAAAATGGCTTAATTTTTTTAAGATCCCTATAATAGCAGAAGATACAGGTGGTACTTCAGGTAGAAATTTATTATTTGATCTCGTAACAGGAGAAATAGAGGTTTTTACTTTCAAAAAAGGAAAAATGAAAATATGAATCAAGAATTTATAATGAATGTATTAAAAAAGCTGAAAGAAGGTAAAATTGAAGTTGAAAAGGCTTATGAAATTCTTAGAGATTTACCATATTTTTCAATAGAACATTTAAAATTTGATTTACATAGAAAAATTAGAAGAGGGGTGCCAGAAGTTGTCTTTGCACAGGGAAAATCTTATGATATCTTACAAAAAGTTATTGTGGAAATGAATGAAAGAAAAGAAAACTTAATACTTACAAGGTTAAATCCAGAATATGGTTATAATTTAAATAAAAAATTTAAAAATTCTGACTATGATGAAGTAAGTAAAGTATTTTTTCTTAGGAATAAAAGGGTTATAAATAAAGGAAGGGGGAAAATTTTAATTTTAAGTGCCGGTAATTCAGATTTGCCAGTTGCAAAAGAAGCATTATTATGCGCCAGGTATCTTGGAAATGAAGTTGAACTTATCTCAGACATAGGGATTGCTGGAATTCATAGAGTAGGGGACTTTAAAGAGAAAATACATTCATCTGTATGTATAATTGTAGTGGCAGGTATGGAAGGAGCGCTCCCATCATATATAGCATCAATATGCAATAAACCAATAATAGGAGTTCCAACAAGTATTGGTTATGGTGCAAATTTAGGTGGGTTGACAGCACTTTTTGGAATGCTTTGTAGCTGTAGTGGCGGTGTTGCTGTTGTAAATATTGATAACGGTTTTGGTGCTGCATATTTTGCAACTCTTATAAACAGAGATGGAAAGAAATGATACCTTTAAAAGATACAATACCCAGCAGAACAAGACCTATAGTAAACTATTTTCTTATTATAATTACTTGTGTGGTCTTTTATCTTCAAATGACAGCTGGTGTAAGAGATAATTTTCTCGTTGATAGGTATGCATTTATTCCAAAAGAACTTTATTTGTTCTTAATTGGGGATATATATTCTTTAAAACCATTTCAAAGAATTTTTACGTCCATTTTTTTGCATGGTGGTTTATTACATTTAATAGGTAATATGCTGTATTTGTATATATTTGGGGATAATGTGGAAGATAGGCTTGGGCATTTTAAATATTTAATTTTTTATATAATTAGTGGACTTGTTGCTGCTTTTTTTCATTATCTCTTTAATCCCCTTTCTTCAATTCCTACTTTGGGTGCCAGTGGGGCAGTAGCTGGCGTGATGGGTGCTTATTTTATTTTTTTTCCACGTTCGAGAGTTTTAACATTAATACCTATCTTCATTTTTTTTCAAATTATAGAAATACCTGCGTTTTTTTTCCTGTTATTCTGGTTTCTCATGCAACTTATGTATGGTTCAGCAAGTCTTTTTGCCGGTATTCAGAATATTGCTTGGTGGGCTCACATAGGAGGATTTGTTTTTGGAATAGTAGTTGCAATTTTATTTAATGTTTTAAGATTACTGAGAAAGGGATATTAGAGCGTGAGGATTCTATATATAGAGCCAATTTTTGGAGTCAGTGGGGATATGCTATTATCTTGTTTCATAAGTTTGGGTATGCCAGAAAATTACCTTTATAATAAATTGAAAAATATATCACCCATTGATTTCAAAATGGACGTGAAAACTGTTGTTTCCAATGGTGTGTCTGCTAAAAGAATGAAGTTTAAATTTAAGAGAGAATATACATTTAGAAATTTAACAGACATAAAACAAATATTTTTAAATTCTCAATGTGGTGATTATATAAAGCAAAACTCAATAAAAGTTTTTGAGAAGCTTGCTCTTGTAGAAAGTAAAATACATGGTATTGATATAGAAAAAGTTCATTTTCATGAATTGGGTGCAGTCGATACTCTTTTAGATATCGCTGGTTTTTTTGTAGGCATGGATTATTTTAAGATTGATAAAGTTTTTTATGGAACCATACATATTGGAAAAGGTTTTTTCAATTCTACCCATGGTATTATGCCAGTGCCAGCATATGCTACTTTAGAGTTTTTAAAAGATAAAAAAGTAAAAGGAATATCTATTGAATTTGAGAATATTACACCTACCGCAGTCGCATTGATGACAACAGCTGGAGAGCAGCAGGATTTTCCTGAAATGAAAGTTATAAATGTGGGTTATTCTTCTGGTTTTATTAATTTTGGAAAATATCCCAATTTATTGAGAATGACCATCGGGGAAAAAGACAAAACCGTTGACAATTTATTAAATGATATTATTTGTATAGCTGAGTTTCAGGTTGATGATATGAGTTCAGAATTAATCGGTTACTTTTATGAGAAAGCTTTTGAAAACGGAGCAATTGATTTATATATCACACCTATCTTTATGAAAAAAAATAGACCTGGTAATTTAATTACAATTCTGTTCAAAGAAGAAGATATGGAAAAAATTATTGATATAATTTTTAAAGAGACGTCAACTTTAGGCTTCAGGCTAAGAAAAGAAAGACGAATTTTGCTTTCAAGGGATGAAAAAACAATTAATACTAAATATGGTAAAATTAAAATTAAAGAAAGTTATTTTGGTGATAAAATTTATATTAAACCAGATTTTGAAAGTTTGAAAATAATTGCCAAAAAATTAAATTTACCTTTAAAAGAACTTTATGAAATGGTTATTAAAGAAATTAAAAAATAGTTTATTTTACACAATTTTATTTTCCTTTTTAATTATAGGCTATTCGAGTGCGTCTATTTTAAGACTTGATATAAAAGGTGCAATTACTCCCCCTATTTATGATTATATTGAGATGGGACTAAATGAAGCTTCTCAAAAAGAAGTGGATTTAATTTTAATTGTTCTGGACACACCAGGGGGGCTTGAAAAAACAATGAGAGAAATTTCTAATAAAATATTAATTTCAAAGATCCCTGTTTGTGTGTATGTTTATCCTTCTGGTGCTCGAGCCGCTTCAGCGGGGGCTATTATTGCCCTATCAGCACATGTTTTAGCTATGGCACCTGGTACTAGCATAGGCGCATCGCATCCTTTAACTATTTTCGGTGAAATAAAGGATAAAACTTTAGAATCTAAAATTGTAAATGATATGAAAGCTTATGTAAGAGGTATTGCAGAAGTCAGGGGAAAAAATGCTGGCGTGGTAGAGGAGTTTATAGAAAAAAGTCTTTCTATTACTGCCTTTGAAGCTAAAGAAAAAAGTATTGCAGATTTAGTTGTTGACAATATCGATTCTTTAGTTTCACTTATAGATGGTCTTGAATATAAAAATCTTGAAAAATCTCAGAAAATTGTTTTACGAGATAAAAAGGTTGAAAATTTTGAAATGCCATTAACAATAAGAATATCTAATTTTATTTCTCAACCAAACCTCGCATATGTTTTTTTGGTTTTTGGACTTTTATTGATTTTCTTTGAATTATCCAATCCCGGACTTTATGTACCAGCTTTATCAGGGATCTTTTTGATCTTGCTTTCTTTTTATGGATTTCATCTTTTATCAGCAAATTTAACAGGAATATTCCTAATAATTCTCGCAATGATACTTCTGATTGCTGAGATATATATAACAAGTTTTGGTTTATTAGGTTTAGGTGGAATAATTGCCCTAATTCTTGGTAATATAATGCTATATAAAAGTTTAGGTGAGGCTATAAGATTTAGTCCTATGTATATGATTACAGTAATTTTAATTGCCGTTTTTATTTCAATCTTAATATTTTATTTTATAATAAAAGCCCAATTTTTAAAACCATTAGAGGGAATGGAAGCTTTGATTGGGGAAGAGGGCAGCTGTGTAAGAAAAAAAGATTCTAATATAGGTAAAGTTTTTGTGAGAGGCGAAATCTGGAATGCAGAGTTTATGGATGAAATCTTTGAGGGAGAAAAGATTAAAGTAGTCGGTATCAAAAAAAATACATTAATAGTTAAAAAGCTGGAAAATGAGAAAATTATCCAATGATTTTGTAGTAAAATTTGTCATAATTTGTGGGATAGCATTTCTTATTGCATTATCTGTAACATATCTTTATCTGAAAGAAGCACTGCTTAAGAATGAAAAAGTTGAACTTGGTATACATGCAAATAAAATATTACAAGATATTAAGCGAGATGGTGAAAAATTCAAGAATTATGTCTTAAAACTGAAGAAAGAAGAAGTCTTCCATTTAATTTCTTCGGAAGAAAAACTTTATAATGCATCATTCATTACTTTAATCGATTCTAATGGCAAGGTTATATCAAGATATTCAAATATTACTGGTGATTCTATTGGTAATGAAGAGTTTTTTCAAAAAGCAGTAAATGATAAAGATTTATCTGGCTTCTTTCATTTTATAAATCAAAAATATCTTGAAAGAGAAGTTTTATCAGTAAACTTTCCTGAGAGTGATGTATTAGCTTATTCTTTATTGATCCCGTATAAAGTTAAATCTGATATTATATATATCTGGTATTCTAACATTTTAAATAATAAAACGGTCTATTTGTCAGATATTAGTTTTACACATATAGATGGAGCTATATTATTGAGTGGTAATAAAATTATTTCGCATTTTTTTGACAATCATTTTAAGGGGATTAGCAAAGACAATGTGCAGATAAAAAATACATTAAATAATGTTCTGTTAGAAATTGCTGGGAAAAAAAGTTTGTTTTATGAAGATAAAGTGTATGACTTTAAAAAGAATCATATAGCTTCACTTTTTTTAATAAAAGATATGAAGGCAATATATAAAACCCTTTATTTTTATACAGGTTTTATTTTATTTATTTTTATTTTTTCCAGTTTTGTAGGAATATTTTTTGTAATGTCATACTTCAAAAAATTTAATAATTTTATAAATGAACTTTTAGGAATTTTCAAAAGATTTTCAGAAAGCAATTATGAATTTAACCAAATTTCTTATTCAAATAAAATATATGAATTTTATAATTTGAATAATTCGTTAAATAATCTTTCTTCAAGTCTGAAAGATTATCAAGAATTAATAAATAAAAAGATTAGCACCTATGTGCAGGAATATTTAAGTCTGTATGAAACCATACATGAATTAAATGAAAAGCAGAATTTTATGGAACTTATAGATGTTACTGTTGATTTTATAAGAAATCATTTTAACTTTAACGTATTGACACTGGAAGAGTTTGATAAATTGGATAACTCAGAAAAATCTAAATTTAAAAAATTTTCTTACCTTTATGATGGTAAAGAATATGGTTTTTATGTTGAAATAAAAGAAGATGAACTAAATAAGTTGCCCATTAAATTCTGGGATTTATTTATTGATATCTTTAGAACAAATTTTGAAAGGATAGCGAATTTTAGAGAAGTACAAAAAAGTTATAATGAAGCCAACTACTTTGCACAGATACTCCTTAAGCTGTTACAAAAAAATTCAATCAATGAAATTTTCGCCTATTTACTTGAGAAGGCAAGAGAATTTTGTAATGGAGATGCTTCTTATATAGGACTATACAATAAAAGTGAAAATTTAATAAAATTGCAGTTTTTTCTTGGCGTTCATACAGAAGAATTTAAGACTTTATGCTTTTCAGGAGACAAAGGATTAGGTGGATATGTTTTAAAAGAATGCAAGACTGTTTTTGTGGAAAACTATTTTGAAGATTCAAGAATTGATTCACCCTTTATGGATATTGTAAAAAAAGAAGGGATAATTTCAGTTATAGCTGCACCGATTATTTATAATAATGAGATATATGGTGTGTTTTATGTGGGTTACAGGAGCATCAAAAAAGAAGTTAACAGAGAAGTAAATTTTATGGAAAAATTGGCTTATGTGGCGGCACTTGCGTTAGAAAAGGAAACCCTTATTATGCAAGCAAAAAATAAGGAGGAAGAATTAAGAAAAGCCTATGAGGAAATTTTAGCTAAAAGAAAAGAAATAAATGCCCTTCTCAAAAACTATAAGGAAACAAATATTGAATTAGAAAGAATTAATAGGGAATTAAATGAACAATATGAAATTGTAAAAAAATCCTATGATGAACTTGAAAGATTGAACAGGGCAAAGGATATTTTCTTGGGTATCTTATCACATGAATTGAAATCACCCTTATCCGTATTGAAAGGATATATTGATACGCTCCTTACACAAAACTTTGATTTAAGCCCCGATGTAAAAGAAATAATTAATAGTTCTAAAAAATCAGTTAATAATCTCTGGCAAATTGTGGAAGACCTATTAGATTATTCTAGAATTGAGCTTGGACAAATGAATATTATTAAAAAATCTATAAATGCACAAGATCTGGTTAACTCAGTAGTAGAGGAAATAGATATTTATTTGAGAGAAAGAAGGCAGATTTTAAATCTAAATATTCAATCTGGTCTGTTTATGAATATTGATGAACGCTGGATGAGAAGGGCTTTAATAAATCTTTTAACCAATTCTATAAAATTTTCACCCGATGGTAAAAATATTTTCTTAAGCATAGAGAAAATAAAAAGAGAAGAACTTATATATCCCGATTATGTATTAGAAAGGCCTGTTAATTCTACTGAATATGTTGTTATAACCGTGAAAGATGAGGGTGTGGGAATAAATATACAGGAAATCAATAGAATATTTGAGAGGTTTTATGAAATTGGTGATATAAAAAGTCATTCAACGGGCAAATACAAATTTATGACGAAAGGATTGGGATTGGGGCTTGCGTTTGTAAAACAAATTGTAACTTTACATGGTGGCATCATTTTTGCCGAAAGTTCAGGTTATGATCCAGATACTTGTCCTGGTAGTATCTTTAAGATATTTATTCCCGTTGAAGAAAGTAAAACTGAGGAGCCCATTGAGGAAGTAAAGAAGAAAACAGTTCTTATTGTGGAAAGTGAACATGAAGTAGCAAGTTTTTTGGAGATGGTTTTTTCACCCCATTATAATGTTGTTATTGTTCCAAATGGTGGTGCTGGATACCTGAAGACATTGGAATTAAATCCTTTAATCGTATTCATAAATATATTGTTGCCTGGCTATAATGGATATGAAGTTTGTAGTATGATAAAAGAAGATAAAAGAGTGCAAAATATTCCAGTAATTCTTTATAGTTCAGGTATAGAAAGTTTCGATGAAGTAAGGGCTGAAAAGGCAAAGGCTAATATGTTTTTCTCTCCTTTGTTTGATGTGGATAATTTACTTAGGATAGTAAATTACTATTCCAGTAGGGATAATTAGTGAAATACAACGATTTTATAAAAAAAGTGAAGCAAAAATTTGGAAAAAGTGCCTTTAGTATAGAAGAATTACTGCAATATTTACACTTTAATAAAAATCTTTATAAGAAAATTAATAATCTTTTGAAAAAAATGGTAAAAGAAGGCTATTTGATAGAATTTCAAAAAAATAAGTATATCTTTAAAGATAATACCAAGTTAGTTGAAGGTACCGTGTCTTGCCACAGGGATGGATATGGATTTCTCATACCTAGTGATACAAATGAAAAAGATGTATTTTTACCGCCCAAGACACTTAAGGGAATATTTGATGGTGATAAAGTTCTTGTTAGGGTTATTAAAAGAAAAAACAAGATAGAAGGTGAGGTTGTCAAGATATTACAGCGAGGGATAACAAAAGTAGTAGGTATTGTAAAGAAAAAAAATAAACAATTCATGATTCAACCATTAGATGATAAGTTATTATGGCCTATGGTAATTATTTCTAAAGAAAAAGATATTGGACAGATTAATACAGGAGATTATGTAGTTGCCAGAGTTATTACTTATCCTGAACATGGTTATGGTACCGTACATGTAGAAGAAAAAATTTATGGGAATGATTATGACGCTGAAGTTAAGAGATTAATAATAAAAGCAAATATTAGTGAACAGTATCCAGAAAAAGCCGTTAAAGAGATCGAACAGCTTTTAAAATCTGGTTTTTCAGATGTAAAAAATAGAAGGGATTTAACAAAACTGATGTTTGTTACAATAGATGGCGAACAGGCTAAGGATTTTGATGATGCTGTATTTATAAAAAAAGACAAGTCAGGTTATAAACTGTTTGTGGCAATAGCTGACGTTAGTTCCTATGTTAGAGAAAATACATATTTAGATAAAGAAGCGCAATTCAGAGGAAATAGTTATTATTTTCCTGATAGAGTTTATCCCATGCTACCACATCTTTTATCTGATGATCTTTGTAGCTTAAAGCCAAATGTTGAAAGATTAGTAGTTGTAGCCGAAATACATTATGATAAAAACGGTAAAAGAAAATACTATGATATTTACCCTGCAAAAATAGTTAGTAAACATCGATTGACCTATGAAAAGGTTGATAAGTATTTGAAAAGAGAGGAGGCCTGTGAGGCAAAATTATTAAAGTTATTATCTACAATGCAGGAGCTCACTGAATTATTGTGTATGGATAGATTTGAAAGAGGGAGTATCGATTTTGATTTACCAGAACCCACAATATTAATCTCACTTACCGGAAATATAGAGAATATCATTAAGTCTGAAAGATTGATTTCTCATAGAATTATCGAAGAGTTTATGATTTCGGCAAATAGAGTTGTTGCAGAATGGTTTACCGAAAACGAAATCCCTACAATTTACAGGGTACATGAAGAGCCTGATATCGATAAAATCAAGAATTTATCACAATTGTTAAGAGGTTTAGGATATAACCTGAAAGAGAAAGTTACTCCTAAAGATATGCAAAATTTGTTATCCCAGTTCAAAAATACGATATATGAAAAATTTGTTAATAAAGTCGTTTTGCGTTCTATGAAACAGGCAAGATATAGTACTAATCCCATCGGTCATTTTGGACTTGCCTTAGAACATTATCTACATTTTACCTCACCCATAAGAAGATATGCTGACTTAATAGTCCACAGGCAACTTTTAAAGTATAAGTTCAGTAATAGAAAAGTAAAAGATAAAGAGAGAGAGACCGAAAAATTAGAAAAAATAAGTGATGCTATCTCAAAAAGAGAAAGAGTTGCATGGGAGATAGAAAAAGAAATATTCAATTTTGCCTCTGCAAAGCTTATGTATGATAGAATAGGTGAGGAATTTGAAGGTGTAGTTTCTTCGGTAACTTCTTCTGGATTGTATATAGAATTGATTGATTTTTTTGTAGAGGGGTTTTTACCTGTAGAAAATATGAGGGACGATTATTATATATTTGATGAAAAAAACTATAAAATGTTTGGCAAGAGAAAAAAGCGAGTATTTCATATAGGTAAAGATGTAAGAGTCAAACTCGTTAATGTTGATATTTTTACTAAGAGAATTGAATTTTTGCTTATTAAATAGACATTATGAAATTTTATTCACTATATATAACTTATAAGAATATAAAAAGACTTAAGGAAATCGTTGGTATTTTGATAAAGCATGGCTTCTCCCATTTTATATATAGGACGGAGATTAAAAAATATATCCCTTTAACCAAAAGATTTTTAAAAAAACAGATCCCACAAGAAAGAATTGAAGTTAGGCTAAGAAAGGTGTTAGAAGAACTGGGACCTACATTTGTTAAATTTGGTCAAATGTTAGCAAGAAGATATGATATCTTACCTGCACACTTTGTTGATGAATTAAGCAAATTAGAAGATAAAGTCAGTCCCATGAGTTCTTCACAGGTATTGAAAATTATTGAAAATAATTATGGAGGAAAAATTAGTGATTATTTTCATATGATAGATGAAGTCCCTTTTGCAGCTGCTTCTATTGCACAGGTACATAAAGCACAATTGAAGGATGGTTCCAATGTAGTTTTAAAAATTAAAAGAGAAAATATTGATGAAATTGTTGAAGATGATTTAAGAATACTTTTTTTTATAACAAAGATTGTAGAAGATTATTTTCCGGAATTAAAAAAATTATCATTGCAAAATGTTGTTAGGGAATTTAGCAGAATTATTTCAAAGGAGTTAAATTTCCTAAATGAAGTTGTAAATATTGAAAAATTAAGTGCTGTTTTCAAAGACAAAAGGGAAATTATTCTAATACCAAAGGTTTTCAGAGAATTGAGCAACCAAAATATAATTGTTATTGAGTATTTGGAAAGCACAAAAATAACTGATATAAAAGAGGATAAATTTCTATATCAAAATATAGAAAATTTAATGCTGTCTGGGATAGAAGTTTTTTTTAAGAAGACTTTTGAAACAGGTTTTTTTCATGGCGATCTTCATCCAGGAAATATTGGCATTTCGCAATCTGGCCAAATAGTCCTTTATGATTTTGGTAATATTGGTTTTTTAATGCCTGAGACTTCAAAAATTCTTAAAAATTTACTTGTTACACTTATTACTAAAAATTACAAAGATTTTGTAGATTTATTGATTTTCTTGAGGTGGTTAAAAGATGAGGAAAGAGAACTTGAATTAAAAAGAGAGCTTGCAGAAATATTCGAATGGAGAACGGAATTAAACATTGGCGAAATCGATATAATTAGCATGATCAAAGATATTATAAATCTTGTTCAAAGATATGACATTCATTTACCTTTTGAATTATTGAGTTTTTTTAGAACTATCATTTTGATGGATAGCATTGGTAAGAGTGTGGTTCCTAATTTTGCTATTAATAAGATAATTATGAATATATTTAAAAAAGAATTGCTTAGAGAGATGAATTTAAGAGATAACATTGAAAATGTTTATGAAATCGTTAAAGAATATAAAAAGTTAATCGAAAGAACACCACATAAATTAGACAAAATTATAAATAAGATGTTAAATGATAAGTTTACAGTTGATTTTGTTCATGTAAATTTGGAACCTTTGATGGTGGAGATGGCAAAAACAGGTAATAAAATCTCTGTGAGCCTTATTGTTTCTGCACTCATAATTGGTACATCGTTAGTTTTTTTCTCTGATAAAGGTCCACATGTTTTCGGGTATCCGATTTTAGGAATTATGGGCTTTGTATCGGCTTCGATACTAGGGGTTTATTTATTGATTAAGGTTATCTTCTCTCGTTGGCTTTGATTGTTTATTGTAATATTTTTTTAAGATAAAAATTAGTATGATTATAGCAACAAGTATTATAATTACTATTCTATCAACCCTTTTTACAATGTGTATTATATAATCGATCTTGTCTCCAAAATAGTATCCAAGAAGAATAAAAATTGGTGCAGATAGTAACGATGCAAAAGAATCCATTAAGAAAAATGTTCTATATTTAAACTTTAATAATCCGCATGAGAAAAAAACAGCTGCACGGAGACCTGGTAAAAAACGTGCTATAAAAACAGTTTTTTTACCATGATCCATAGTAAATCTTTTAGCTTTTTTTAATCTTTCCTTCGTAAACAGTTTTGAAAACAATTTATGTTTTAAAATTTTTGTGCCCGATTTTTTACCCAATATGTAAATTATCGAATCACCTACAATAATTCCTATATATCCAATAATTAAACCTGCAGTAATGTTACCATAACCATTATATATAAGAAAACCTAAGAAAATTAACACGATATCTTCAGGTAGTGGCAGTCCAAGTCCACACAATATAAGTACGAAAAAAGGTAAAAATAAGATTAAAACACCTGTTTCAGAAAAAAGCTCTAATATTAAATTAAACCAATCCATATAGTGCTTAATAAATAATCAATTTGTATTTTTTTTTGTATAAACAAACACTTTTTGTTATTAAACAACCATAATTTAACATGATAGTCCTTCAAATGTTAATTTTTAATTTTGATTCTTCCCATAATTTTTCAATCTCTTCTCTCGATGTCTCAAAAATATTTTTTCCTAATTTTTCAAGTTCAGTTTCAATATATTCAAATCTTCTCATAAATCTTTTACACGCTTTTTGAAGAGCAATTTCTGGATTTATATCTAAATATAGTCCAAGAGTTGCTATTGATATTAAAACATCTCCTAATTCATGTTCAATATGGCTTCTTTCTTTTATATTTATAGCGTTATTAAGTTCTTTCACTTCTTCATGTACTTTATTTTGCACTTCTTCTATACTACTGAACCCAAAACCTATCTTATCTGCCTTTTTTGACATCATATAGGCTTTCTGTAAGGCTGGCGCATTTTTAGGTATGGTGTTAAATATTTTTTTTCCTTCTTTGATTCTTTTGTGAATTTCCCAGTTTTTTGATACTTCTGTATGGGTTTTTATCTCTTTATTTTCAAAAACATGGGAATGTCTTTCTATAATTTTTTTATTTAATCTAAATAATATTTCTTTAATGCTTGTTTTTTGCTCTTGTTCAAGTATAACTGTTATCATAATCAAATTAAGCAAAAGATCACCAATTTCTTCTATAATCTCATCTATGTTATCACATTCGATGGCATCTAAAAGCTCATATAATTCTTCAATAAGATATTTTTTTAGACTTTTAACAGTTTGTTTTTTATCCCATGGGCAACCTTTTTCTGATCTTAAGAATGATATCGTTTCGTATAATTCACTGAATTCTTTCATAATTTTTCTATTGACTTTAAAGTCATTTTATTAAATAATATAAATATTACCTCCTACCTCCTTCTTTATTCAGGCTACTCTTAATGAGTAGCCTTTTTTTGAAGTTTAAATTTTATCTTTTAAAAAGACTTAATTCAACATATACTATATTTCTATGAAACAAATAGTTGATTTTATCTGTCAGAATTGTGGTTATAAAAGTTCAAAATGGATTGGAAAATGTCCCGATTGTGGAAGCTGGAATTCCTTTGTAGAAGAAGTGATTGCATATCAGAGGGGAAGTAAAAAAAATAGGAACGTTAAAGATCCAGTTAAGATATCATTCGTAAACTTGCAAGATATAAAAAGACTTAAAACTTCGATTTCAGAATTTGATAGAGTGCTTGGTGGTGGTATTGTACCAGCATCTATGATTTTGATAGGAGGAGAACCGGGTATTGGTAAATCTACTTTGATTACTCAGGTAGCAAATTTAATAGCAAATTCTGGGCATAGGGTTTTATATGTGACCGCTGAGGAGTCTTTGCAGCAAGTTAGAATAAGGGCAGAAAGATTAGGTACACTTTCAGACAACTTTCTAATTTTGTCTGAAAATTCATTAGAAAATTTTTTAGAAGTTGTCGATAAAGTTAAACCAGAGCTTTTAATTGTTGATTCAATACAAACAATTTATTCAGAAGATGTCCCTTCTGCACAGGGAAGTGTTTCCCAGGTAAGAGAATGTGCGTCTAAATTGATGGATAGAGCAAAGAAAGATAATTTATCTATTTTCATTGTGGGGCATGTGACAAAAGAAGGAACTATTGCTGGTCCAAGAGTGTTAGAACATCTTGTTGATACAGTTATTTATTTTGAGGGAGACAGAGGACTTAATTTCAGGATATTAAGATCTGTGAAAAACAGGTTTGGTTCAACCAATGAAGTTGGTATTTTTGAAATGTCTGAGTCTGGGTTGAAAGAGATTAAGAATTTATCTGAATACCTTATTGGTAATAGAGTATCTGGAGAGCCAGGGAGTGCTACTTTTGTAGCAATAGAAGGGACAAGGCCTATAATTGTTGAAATTCAGGCATTAGTTAGCAATTCTAACCTTGCTATGCCAAGAAGAATATCAATGGGAATAGAAAACCAAAGATTGAACATTCTCGTTGCCGTGTTGGAGAAAAAATTAGGATTACCATTGTATTCTAATGACATTTTTTTAAATGTGGCAGGAGGACTTAAGTTGACCGAGACAGCGGTTGATTTAGCTGTTTGTATTGCTATTGTGTCAAGTTATAAAAATTTGTCATTGCCGTATGATATGGTTTTTTTAGGAGAAGTTGGTTTGCTTGGAGAACTGAGACCAATAAGCCAAATTGATATTAGATTAAAAGAAGCAAAAAATTTAAATTTTAAAAAAGCATTATTACCTTTAAATCAGAAATGTAATGAAGATTTTGATGTTATGTATGCTTCAACATTAGAAGAGGCTATAAATCTATGTTTTCTAAAGTAGGGTTCATTTTATGTCTTTATTTATTGTTAACAGGTATGAGAATAATTTTAAATGATGGGAATTATATAGATGTAGATAGTTATTATTTCCATAAGGGTAAAGTAATATTAAAAATCAACAATAAAGTTTTTGAATTAAATGAGGGAATTGTTGATAAACAAAGTACTATAAAATTAAACTTTCTGGAACAAAAAAAAATTGGTATATTAAAAAGCTATACAGGTTATTACTTACAAAATTTAGATAAATCAAGTTATTTTTTGAAATCACTCAAGGATAATGTTAAAAAAAACAATGGTAATGACACTAAAATTAAGCTGGAAACTAGAAAAGAAAAGTCGCCATTTTTTAGCGATGAAAATATAAAAGACGAAAATTTTATTGAAAAGATACAAAGAAAAGGGATAATGATAAAAATACAATTACCTGTTGAAGAAGATAAAAAGTAGTATTTTTATTAAAAATAAATTTTTTTTATCTTCATTAAATTTTTAAGTTGACATTAAAAGATAAAGTTTTGTAAAGTATGCCATGATGAGTGAAAGTGTATTTGATATAGGAAAAAAGATAAAAGAACTGAGATTAAAGAAGGGATTAACATTAAAACAAGTTGCAAAGGAAACAGGTTTTTCTCCTGCTTTAATTTCTCAGATAGAAAATAATAATATATCACCGCCAATTGCTACACTTGCGAAGCTGGCTTCTTTTTTTGATGTTAAAATTGGATATTTCTTTGAAGACGAGGGTGGGGAAGTAAAATATTCAATTTGCAGGAAGGGACAGGGAAAGAAAGTAGATAGAGTAATATCCAGAAGTGGTAAGAAACATGGATATACATATGAGGCTTTATCTGCAGATTTTAAAAATAAAAGGATGGAGCCTTTTATCTTAAAATTAGATAAAAATCTAAATGATGAAGAGAGCCTATATAGCCATGAAGGGGAAGAATTTTTAATGGTTCTAAAGGGAAACGTAATTGTTGCAATTGAAAAAGAAAGATTAGAACTCAAAGAAGGAGATAGTATATACTTTGATTCATCGGCAAGACATAGACTTCTAAATCCCTATGACAAAGAAGCATATGTGTTGGCAGTTATTTTGAGACAATAGGAGGTAAAGTGGGTTTGAATAAAAAGAAGAAAATCGCTGTAGTTATAGGTGCAATTGCTTTTATGGATG
>ENA-ORXB01000813-ORXB01000813.1-sediment-metagenome-genome-assembly--contig:-NODE-813-length-50289-cov-8.169262_pt1 | contig 50289 bp, 49 predicted proteins | sample MGYA00237863_ERZ511475 | MGnify/ENA primary metagenome ERZ511475 (study PRJEB26305, sample SAMN06343858) | sediment metagenome | isolation source: hot spring sediment | place: Canada: British Columbia... | reverse complement strand
CGCGTTGCTTCTCTGGAGAAGAAGCTGGCCGAACTCAAGGCTCATCAGGAGAACGGCACCATCCCAAAGGTAGTCTTCGGGGGCAAAAAGCTCTGGAAGAGGGTCTGCAGGGGCCGCGCCGCGCGGGAAGAATGGCAGGCCGTCCGCAGGAACCGGATCTTTTCCCGGGGAGACGAAACCAAAGGCGGCAACCCGAACATGAAGGTAACTTACCGGGAGGGCGAGTTTTACCTGGCGGTGACCATTTCCCACCTCTCGAAGAAGGTAGGTGAAGACGCCCTTGGCCGGCCCAAGATGAGCCGCGCCCCGAGGGTGGAGGGCAGGTTGTGGTTACCGGAGAAACACCGGAACCTGGTGCAGATATGGTTGGCTATGAGGTTGCCCTACACAGTAGAATTGGTCCGCTCTCTGGAAGGCCGCTACTTGGTGCATCTGACGTTTGACCTGGGTGGGGCGCGGGAACCCGACTTTGCTAAAGGTTGTTTAGCCCTGGACACCAATCCTGATGGCGTGGCCCTGTGCAATGTAAACGCTTTAGGCCAACCGGAGCCGTGGCCGGAAGGTTTCAGCGTTCCTTACCTCAGCAACCTGAGTAAGTACGAAGGAGAATTTCAGGTTATCACTTATCCGAACGGCTTTCTCTATATCAGGGTACCCGATCTGACCTACGCTTCCGGCTTCCGGCGGGATTGCCTGATAGGTGTTTTAGCCAAAGTAGTGGTAGACATAGCCTTGTTCCTAGGCAAGCCCATTGCCCTGGAGGAGTTGGACTTCGGAAGGACAGGCTGGACGCCAGTAAGAAGTTCAACCGCATGGCTTCCAACTTTCCCTATGCCAAAATGGTGGAGGCAGTGTGCCGGAGGGCTGCCAAGGAAGGGGTGCCTTTTAAGACGGTACCCGCCCGGCACACATCCACTATCGGTTACTGGAAGTACATGGAGCGTTACGCGGTTCCTGTGCACTGCGCGGCGGCGCTTGCTCTAGGCCGCCGGGCGATGGGCTTCAAAGAACGGGTGACTAGAGAGCTCAGACAACTGGTGGCCCAAATCAAGCAAAACCTGACCCGAGAGGTCAGTCCTGATACACCGGGGGAAGGAGAAGGGATGACCCGTAGGGTCAGGGCCTGCTTGAGGCGGCTGGAGGGGAAGCTCCCTGTGCACAACGGGCTAGCCCCGTGGCAACAGGAAGCGTATTACTCCGTCTGGCGCGACTTAAAGCTTTTGGCTCTGTCCTTACGGTGACCCCGTTTAGCCGGTGGCGGACAAACCGGTAGGCGTCCTAACAGGACGCGGGAGGCGGGGTTAACCTTCCGCCGGGAGGCGAACACAATCTGGTGGGAGCTTTTGCCCCCCGCTGTCAGGCGGTCCGTGCCGGTTGTGCCTTTCCGGTGCAGCACTCCCGTCCGGGTGGGACTCCCGGGCCGAGGTCCCCTGTCGCCCTGCCCCTCGGAGGGCAACTCAAGTATCCGAAAGGAGGCGAATACCTGGTCTGGGGGCCGGCTTGGCTGAAGATAGAAACAGTCAAGTTTTTTGAACCAGGATACATCCGCGTGACAAGTTCGCTTCTCGACGTTCAAGACCTGGTCGTGCACTTCGCCACGTACGCGGGCGTGGTACAGGCCGTGCGCGGCGTGAGCTTCGCGGTGGGCGAGGGCGAGGTGGTGGCCCTGGTGGGTGAAAGCGGCTGCGGCAAGAGCGTCACTGCCCAGACGATCATCAGGCTCATCCCCTTCCCGCCGGCGCGCATTGTACGGGGCTCCATCGTCTTCGCCGGGCGGCAACTTACCACCGCCACGCCGCGGGAGATGGAGCGGATCCGCGGGCGCGAAATCGGCATCATCTTTCAGGACCCCATGACCTCCCTCAACCCCACCATGCCCGTCGGCGCCCAGATCGAGGAGGTGCTGGCCAGGCACACCGACCTCGGCCGCCGAGAACGGCGCGAACGGGCGGCGGAAATGCTGGCCACCGTGGGCATCCCCAATCCCCGGCGGCGGTACCGCCAGTACCCCCACCAGTTCAGCGGCGGCATGCGCCAGCGCGCCATGATCGCCACCGCCCTGGCCTGCCACCCCAGGCTTCTTATCGCCGACGAACCCACCACGGCCCTGGACGTGACCATCCAGGCCCAGATCCTCGACCTGATGCGCGACCTTAAGGAGCGCTTCAAGATGTCGATCATCCTCATCACCCACGACCTAGGGGTGGTGGCCGGCCTCGCCGACCGGGTGGTGGTGATGTACGCCGGCAAGGTGGTGGAAGCCGGCCCCACGCGGGAGATTTTCTACCACCCGCAGCACCCGTACACCCGGGGGTTGCTCGCCGCCGTGCCCAGGCTCGATAACGCGGGCGGCCGGCGCCTGGCGCCCATCCCCGGGCGACCGCCGGACCTCATAAATCCCCCGCCGGGGTGCGCCTTCTGGCCGCGCTGCCCGTATGCCATGCGCATCTGCGCCGTGGAGGAACCGGCAACTTCGTGGCTCGGCGAGGCCCGCAGCGTAAGCTGCTGGCTTATGGACCCGCGGGCCAAACGGGCCGGGAGGCTGGTGGGCTGATGCCGGCGCCGCTCATCGAGATCAAGCAACTTAAGAAGTATTTCCGCGTCGGCTACGGGCAGATATTGAAGGCCGTAGACGGGGTCGACCTCGCCGTCTGGCCGGGCGAAACCCTGGGCCTGGTCGGGGAGAGCGGCTGCGGCAAGTCCACGCTGGGGCGAATCATCGTGCGCCTCTACTACCCCACGGACGGGCAGGTGCTGTACCGCGGCACCGACGTCCACCGCTGCAACGGGGAGCAGGGGCGGGAGCTGCACCGGCGCCTGCAGATGATCTTCCAGGACCCTTACGCGTCGCTCAACCCGCGCATGACGGTGGGCGAGATCATCGGCGAGGCCCTGGACATCCACGGCCTGGCGCGCGGCCCGGAGCGGCGCGCGCGCATCGAGGAACTGCTGCGCCTCGTGGGGCTCGACCCGGCGCACGCCGGGCGCTTCCCGCACGAGTTCAGCGGCGGGCAGCGCCAGCGCATCGGCATCGCCCGCGCCCTGGCCGTGTCGCCCGACTTCATCGTCTGCGACGAGCCGATCAGCGCGCTGGACGTGAGCATCCAGGCCCAGGTGGTGAACCTTCTGCAGGAACTCCAGGAACGCCTGGGGCTTACCTACCTCTTCATCGCCCACGACCTGGCCATGGTGCGGCACATCGCCCACCGGGTGGCAGTGATGTACCTGGGCCGCGTCGTGGAGCTGGCCCCTAGCGCGGAGCTTTACGGGAACCCCCGACACCCGTATACCAGGGCCCTGCTCTCCGCGGTGCCCGTCCCCGACCCGGACGTCGAGAGAAACCGCCGGCGGATCCTGCTCGCCGGCGACGTGCCGAGCCCCATCAACACCCCGCCCGGCTGCGGCTTCGCCTCCCGCTGCCCCGAGGCTCACGACGCGTGCCGGCAGGAGGCCCCCGCCCTACGCGACACCGGCGCCGGTCACCTGGTGGCCTGCTGGAGCAATCCTTAAAGCCGCCGGCGTCGTTATGCTCTCCTGAACATAACCCCTTGCCGATGCCGCCATTTTGTGTTATGTAGATGGCGTAGCCCTTACTTACCCCCGGAGATGCAAGGGGGTGAAGTTCTTCCCATTGTGCCCGGCCTGGGGATGATTGCTTCCGCCGAGGCGGGCGTTTTTCTTTTCCATAAATTTTGTTATAGTTACGAGTCGTTGGGCTCCTTGTAAGCGCCGGGATTTTATCATTCGGCTCCGCAAGCTAGGTTCTAAAGTCGAAAACCTTCCTTTCGCCTCCCCAGGTTCTCTGCCCGGCGCGGAAACCCCCTGGATGAATATACAGGTCCCGATCACCCGGGTAAAAATGCAGGCCCCGGGAGCGGGGCCGGCTATGGCACACAGGCCGCGGCGGTGGTAAAATAGGAGCGACGGGGCAAAACTCGCACCCGAAACGGAACTTTTCCCTCGCATTTATTGTCTAAAGAGTGTCCGGGGAGTGCAACCGGGCCCAGAGGAGTGTCCTCCTTTGGAAAAGGCAAAAGCGTTGATTGCGCGGGCGCAGAAGGGCGACACCGGGGCCTTCGAGGAACTGGTGGCGCTTTACCAGCATAAGGTATATACCCTGTGCTACCACCTGGCAGGGAACCACGCCGACGCCGAGGACCTGGCGCAGGACGTGTTCATCCGCGCTTACGGCGCGCTGGGAAGTTTTCGCAACGAGGCCGATTTCGGCACCTGGCTGCACCGGATCGCGGTGAACACGTGGCTCAACGTGCGGCGCCGGCAACCGCAGGTGGTTTCCCTTGACAACCCGGTGCAGACCGACGACGGAGAAATCCCCCGGGACGTCGCAGGCGACGGTCCTGCGCCCGACGAGGCCCTCGAAAGGCTGGAACTGCGCCTGCGGGTGCAGTGGGCGCTCGGGGAACTCTCGCCGGAGCACCGGGCGGTGCTGGTCCTGCGGGAGATGCAGGGGTACAGCTACGAGGAGATCGGCCGCATCCTAGCGTGCAACGTGGGCACCGTAAGGTCGAGGCTGAACCGTGCGCGCCAGGCGCTGCGCGAGAAGATGGCGGCCATGGAGGCAGGCGCCAAGAAGGCGCCCGCCGGGGCCGGACAAGGTGAGTAACGTGAAGTGCGCAGAAGCAAGAGAACTGTTTTCGCCCCGTCTGGACGGGCAGCTGGCGCCGCACGAAGCCGCGGCGCTCGCCGCACACCTTGCCGCGTGCGCGGCCTGCCGGGCGGAACTTGCCGCCTGGGAGCAGTTGTCGGCCCGGGTGCGGGGGCTCGCGGCGGAGGTGCAGGCGCCCGCGGGATTTGTGCGGCGTGTTGCGGCCCGGCTCCCGGCGGAGCGCAGGGGCTGGGTCGCGCGGCTCGGCGGGAGCTTCCGGCGCGGGCTGGCCGTGGCGGCGGCGTTCGGCGTTATAATGGCCGGCGCGGTCGGGTATGCGGCCTTCCAGTGGCTGGGCGGCGGCACAACCCCGGAGGTTCCGGGAACCGGGCCGAAACCGCACGTGGTGGCCCATAACGACCGGGGCCCCGGCGGGGGCGCACTGCCGGCGGAACCGCCCGGGGGCGAAGCAGCGGCCCCGCCCGCTGAGAACCGTACGGGAACGACCGCCGGCCCGTCTGCCGGCAAGGGACCGCCGGAGGCAAAGACCACCGCACCGGGACCCGCCACCGGCGCTAAAACCGAACCACGGGCCTTCCTGACCAGCAAGGAAAGGGTGCTGGCCCGGACCCTGCTCCGGGTAACGGTGGAGGACGTCGACAGGGCGGCGACGCAGGCGCTGGCGCTGGCCGGAACGGCGGGTGCGGCGCTGCAGGACTACACCACCACGCGGAAAGGCGACGTGTTCCAGACGTACATCATCGCTAAAGATAAGGCAGGAGACCTGTGCGACCGGCTGGCGGCCCTGGGTTACTGCACGAGCAGGCAGGAAGAAACCCAGGATTTGACCGCGGCGTACGAGCGCGACCTTGAACGCTACCGGAATCTCGTTAACCAGGCGAGCGCGGCCGACGACCCGGACGACCGGAAACGGCTTGCCCGGGAGGCCGAAGCTCTTGCGGCGCAGCTGGCGGCCCAGGACCGCGAAGCGTCGCAGCACGTGGTGGTGCTGTGGCTAGAGCAGAAGCCGGGGCCAGAGTGACAGGCCGACGGCAAGACCGGGGAAGAAGGGCGACGCAAGCGCGTCGCCTTTTTCGTTTTTCTCCGGCCGCCGGCCGTCCGGGTATACGCAAAAGTTTCTGCGGTCTACCGCTCGGTAGCCCCGTAAACAAGCGCGGCGGCTTCGGCACGGGTGAGGGGCGCCTGCGGGGCAAAGCGCCCGTCGGGCAAGCCGCGCACCAGGCCGGCGGCGGAAGCCCGGGCCACGTCGGCGCGCGCCCAGGCGGGTATCGCCTCCCCGTCCCGGAAGGGAAGCGGCGCCGGTTCCGGCAGCGGCCCCAGCCCGGCCAGCACGCGGACCAGCAGGGACGTGGCCTCCGCCCGGGTGACAGGGGCCTGCGGGCGGAAGGTCTTTCCGTCCCCGTTCACCAGGCCGTTTTCCTGCGCCGCGGCCACGTACGGCCGCGCCCAGGACGCGATGGCCGCAGCGTCGCCGAAGGCGGGCGCCGCCGACGGGTCGACGCGCCATCCCAGGGCCCGGACGACCAGGACGACGAACTCGGCCCGGGTAACCGCCTTCTCCGGGCGGAAGGTGCCGTCCGGGTACCCCTCAACAACTCCCCGCCTCCCGAGGGCCTTAATAAAATCCTCCGCCCAGTGGCCAGCAATGTCCTTGAAGGGGACGGCCGCCACGTGCGGCACCGCCAGCGGCCGCACCGCCACGCGGCCCGTGCGGGTGTCGATGGCCACTACGTCGATCTCCTCCCCCGGGTCGACCGGGGCAAGGGAAACTACGAACCGCCCCGCCGGGTCCAGCGCGGCCGGGAGGCGCGTCCCGTCGTCGCGGTAGATGTAAACCCGGTCGGCACTGCTTGTTCCCGCCACCAGGAAGCTGCCCCCCTGGGGGAGGAGGTAGGCGTCAAGCTGCAGGTCGGAACCGGCCGGGACGGCGGTCCTGACCTCCGCCAGCACGGGCGGGCCGACGGCGGCAGGAGCGGCCAGCGCCGTGAACTCGATCCTCTCCCCTGGCGACAGGTCCTCCGGCCCGACGGCGAAACCTGCCTTGGTGAGCAGGGTGCGCGGGCTCACCCGGTAGGTTTCTTCGCCCACCCGGAGAAGGCCGGCGGCGGGATCGTACCCGCCAAAAACGGCGCTTCCCGTCGCGACCACCTCCGCCACGTCCAGCCGCCTGATTTCCCCGCCGGAGGTCAGGATGGCGCGCACCCAGTCGCCGGGGCGCACGGCGGCGAGATCTGCAGCCACCCCCCAGCGAAAGACGTCAGGCTCGGCGATATTCAGCATCCGGAAACGGTTCAGATGATCGAGCAGGTAAAGACTCCCCTGCGCCTCCCCCACGAAGAGTACCCGCCCGTAGGTCACCAGGCTCGATGCGGTGACGGCCACCGCGTCCCGCGTGCCGGGCAGCAGCGACAGGACCACGTGGTCGCCGATCCTCAGGTCCGCGGCCGACGCCGGGGCCCCGTCCCGCTCGATGGCAATGCCGTCCGGCAGGCGGTACGTCTCCCCGGTATCCAGGGTGAGCTTCTTCTCCCCTCCTTCTGCTAACCGGCGGTCGACGACCGTGCCCAGCGCCAGGTGGCGTTTGACGGCCAGGTAGGTGACCTGCCGGGTGGCCGGGTCGAGCACCAGGCGGACGGCCATGCCGGGGACGACCGCGCGGAGGTCGGCGGCGGCCGGCATGCCGAACGGGACGTCGGCCCAGGCGGCATCTACCAGCTGATCCCTGAAGGAAACCGCCACCCGCGGCGCCAGGGCGTAGGTGGCGCCGTCGCCGATAAGGCGCACGGTGCCCCGGGAGGCATCGACGCTCTGGACGAAGCCGTCGCGCTCGTCGTAACGCGCCCACAGGGCCGCCAGGGTCTGGGTGGCCGGGTTAACCGCCGCCCGCAATGCCGCGCCGGGAGGAATAGCCCCCGCGTCCCGGACGGAGCGGTCGTTCAGGTAGAGCGATGCCCCGGGGCCCAGGCGGAAGCCACCTTCCCGGGCCCCCGGGTTTATCTCCAGGAAAAGCGTCTGCCCCTGCAGGCTGAGCGCCTGCACCCCGTGGGCCTGCCAGGTGCGCCCGGCAAGGTAAAGGGCCGCGGGGGAGGTGCGGCTGCCGAAAAGGTAGACGTCGGCCCCGGGGGGAACGGCCGCAAGCGGCGCCGCGCGCCCGTCAACCGCAACGCAGGTCCTCCCGGCGGGCGGCACGACGACCGTCCCGTCGGCCAGCAGGATGCCGTTCGCCTCGCCCCGCCCCGCGGCCACCGCGGCCGTGGCGGGCAGCTGGCCGTAAACCAGCGCAAAATCCTGGGCCGCTCCCCGCGCCCCTGCAACCGCAGGCGCGCCGATGGAGGCGGCCCGGACCGTTACCGTGTAGACGCCCGGCTGCGGGTCGGGAATGTACACCCGTTCGACGTTGTTCATCCCGTCCGCCTGCCCGCGGCTGGCGAAGTCGTTCCCCAGGTAGCGTTTGCCGCCGGGGGCGGTGACGACAAGGTCCAGGTTGTTGACCAGGGTGCGGGCGGTGCCGGGCGCGGCGGCCGGGTCGGTCCAGGCCAGGGTAACGCTGATGGGGCCCTCGCCGGTGGCCTCGAAACGCCAGGTGCGTTCCTGGCCGGCCGTCAGGCCGGACCGCTCGTCCACAAACCTCACCGTCTTCTCCCGCAGGGGCAGGATGGTCCGGGCCAGGTCCAGCCGTCCGAACCCTTCCGCCGCCAGACCGTTTCCGAGCGGCCGCGCGCCGTTGATCAGCGCCGCCTTGAGCAGCGCCGCCGAGGGGGCCGCGATTTCTTCCTCCCGCGTGAAATATTCCCGCAGCAGCGCCGCCGCGCCGCCGGCTACGGCCGCCGCCACGCTCGTCCCCTGCATCCGCGTATAGGCCTCATTCGGCGGGAAGTTGCCCTTCACGAGGCGCGAGGCGGTCGAGACGACGCCGGTGGCGGGAACCACCAGGTCCGGCTTGCTGCGGCCGTCGGCGGTGGGCCCGCGGCTCGAAAACCTCGCCAGTTGACCGGCGTCCACCGCGTCCGGGGTCAAACCGGGTCGCACGCTTTGCGACGCCCCGACAACCAGGGCGTTCTTGCTGTTGGCCTCTGCCGTAAGGCTGCCGGCGCCGGGGCCGCGGTTGCCCGCCCCGAAAATGGGCAGAAAGTCCGGGTAAAGCCGGACAAAGCGGTCGATCTGGGCGGCGGCGCCCAGGTAGGCGTTGCCCTCGGCTCCCCACCCGTTTACGTGGATAAAGGCGCCGGCCGCGTAGGCGGGCCGGAAAAGAGCGGCCAGATCGGCCGGCGGCACGAGCTGCTTCTGCGCGTTGAGGATGGACTGGACGTAAAGGCTGGCCCCCGGGGCCACGCCCTTGAACTTACCCCCGGAAGCCGCGCCCGTACCGGCAATGGTGCCGGCCATGTGGGTGCCGTGGCCCACCGGGTCGGCGGGCCCGTAATCGCCCCACGCCTTGAGGAAGGCCACTTTTGGCATCCTGCCGGGAGGGGCGGTAAAATCGGGCGGGAGGTCGTCCGGCCGCCCCCTGTCCAACCCGCTGTCGGCCAGGGCCACGATCTGGCCCGCGCCGGTGAGGCCATGGGGCACAACAAACTCCGGAACACTTAGAGGCGCCGCCGCTATGATGTCGGCGACCCGGTCGTTCAGGAACTGCGGGGAGCTATACGGCTCGATGTACAGGACGTACGGGGTGGCGGCCAGGCCGGCGGCCGCACCCGCAGGCAGCCGGACACGCAGCGCCCGCCCCTCCTCGCCGAGACCCGCCAGCACCTCTCCGCCCGCGGCGCGCACGAGTCGCGCCACGGCGTCTTTGTCTGCGGCATCGAACAGGGTGAGGGTGTAGATGCCCGCCTCCCCGCTGCCCGGGGCGAGGCGCCTTTCCGCCGGGTACGGCTCAAATTTAAACCCCCCGCTCGCCAGCTTCTCCTTCTCGTCCGGCGGCACCCGCACCAGGTAGCCCCCGTTGCCGGCAGGGTCACCCACCTCGCCGCCTGCCGCCTCGAGCCGGGACCGCCACGCGGCATCGCCGGCCGGGGGGATGGCGACCAAAAGGTTTTTGCCCGCGTTTTGTGCGGGCGTCCCGTTCCGGGTCGCGGAGGTTATGGTGTGCTCCGGGCCCCGAAAAGGCAGCGCACCGGCCGCCCACAACCCCGCCAGAAGCAACAACACGAGGGCCAGCGCCCACCAGAAGAGGCGCGGCGGACACTTGAGCGCGAATTTCGGCATGCGGCCCTCCTGCAACTGCGCGCAAAATTACTCTATTATTATAACCCCTGCGGGGAACGGCATGTGACGTTTTCGAAGGGAACTTTAGAAATCGCGGGGCTTGCAGATGATCTCGCGGACGCGGGTTTCGAAGAAGTGCTGGGAGTGCGCCGGGCGGATGACGCAGGCGGTGTCGGCCCCGCTGCCCGTGCCGGCGACGCAGACCACGTCTTCCCCCACCGGGACGAGGCCGGCGTCGGCGGCCATGCCGGCAATCTCCACGCACACCTTGACCCCTTCGCCCAGGATGCGCAGGGTGTTGGCGATGATCTCCGAAGGGTAGACGCCCCCGAACTTGAAGCGCAGGGCGCGGTCAAGGCCTGCCATGAGGTGCGTGGTGGTGAGGATCCTGACCCCGGCGGCGGCAAGGCGCTCGCGCATCGCGGCGCTCATCTCGTCGTGACCGGGCCGCCCGAAGCCTACCTGGTGGGTGACGCAGATGACTTCCAGGCCCCGGTTCACAAACATCTCCGCCGTGCGCCCGGTGACGGACGCGACCACCACGCGGGGAATATTGAGCTCTTTCGCCCGGGCTACGGCGGCCTCCACCGTCGGGCGGGTGTTGGCCGGCCCGCGCGTTTCCCAGTACATGCCCACCTACACCACCCGCCGGAAATGGTTGCCGGACCGGGGCAGGTAATCGAGCATGGAAAGGGCACGGCCGGTGCCCAGCGCCACGCACGACACCGGGTCTTCGGCCAGCATGGCCGGCAGTTCCGTCTCGCTGCTCAGGAGCTTGTCCATGCCGCGCAGGAGCGAACCCCCGCCCGTAAGGATAATCCCCTTGTACACCAGGTCGGCGGCGAGCTCCGGCGGCGTCCGTTCCAGCACCTCTTTTACCGCCCCAACGACGGCCTGGAGAGGCTCCTGGATCGCCTCCCACACGTGCCTGCTGGTCATTTCCACGGCGCGCGGCAGGCCGGTGATGACGTCCCGCCCGCGTACCTTTGTGCTCCGCTCGATCGTCGCCTCGGGAAAGGCGGTGCCGATCTCGATCTTGAGTTCCTCCGCCGTACGCTCGCCGATTATCAGGTTGTACTCCCGGCGGATGTAGCGGACGATGGCCTCGTCGAACTTGTCCCCGCCCACGCGGAGCGACGTGGCGCAAACGATGCCGCCCAGCGAGAGAACGGCCACGTCGGTGGTGCCGCCGCCGATGTCCACCACCATCGACCCGCTGGGCTCGGAAATGTCAAGGCCCGCCCCGAGAGCGGCGGCCATGGGCTCCTCGATGACGTGCGCCTGGCGGGCGCCGGCCTGCAGGGTCGCCTGCCGCACGGCGCGCTCTTCCACGCCGGTAACCCCGGCAGGGATGCACACCATGACCCGCGGTTTGAAGAAAAACCGCCGGCACCCCGCCTTATCGAGAAAATACCGCAGCATTTTCTCCGTAACGTCGTAGTCGGCGATGACGCCTTCCCGCAGGGGACGCACCGCGACGATGTTGCCGGGCGTGCGTCCCAGCATCCGGCGCGCCTCCTCGCCGACCGCAATGATCTGCCCCGTGTCGCGGTTGATGGCGACCACCGAGGGCTCGCGCAGGACAATGCCCTTGCCCCTCACGTAGACCAGGACGGTAGCGGTGCCCAGATCGATCCCGATATCCGGCACCAGGTTAAACACGGCCCACCCTCCAAACTGCTTATACCCGGGCCCGGCTTGTACCCGGCCGGCGTGCACCCGAACCATAAGCCCGACTTTGCTGCGGTATATTCTACATTTTCCGGCGGTTTCCCTCCTGCGCTGGCAAGATTATACCTTTTCTTTTTCCTTGTACTTGCGCCGGGTGGCCTCGCCGCCGCGGAGGTGCCGTTCCGCCTTGTTGTGGTCCAGTACCTGCCGGACTTTCTGGGCCAGTTTCTTGTTGAGGGACGGCAGGCGTTCGGTCATATCCTTGTGGACCGTGCTCTTAGAAACTTTAAACACCACCGCTGCCTGTCGCACGGTGGCGTTCGTTTCCAAAATGTAGGCGCAGATGTCGAGGACCCGCTTTTGAATATATTCCTGCAAGGCCCCTACCTCCCGGTCCCAGGCTACTAAATGTATATGCGGCCGGGAGGGCTTAATGCTTGGCCTACGTGCGCTCTTTTACGCGCGTGAGTTCAACGTCGCGATAATAGTGTTGGAGAATCTCCTGGAAATCATATCCTCGCCGGGCAAACCCTTTGGCCCCGTACTGGCACAACCCGACACCGTGGCCGTGGCCGGCGGTGTAGAACGTGATCTTCTCCCCGTCAATCTCCCACGTAAAATTCGTCGAACGCAACCCCAGGTACGCGCGCACGACGCCGGCAGGGATGCTTTTGCCCGCAAGACGGACGGTCTTGGGCCGGCCCGCCGCCGTTTTTTCCACCACCTGCAGGACCCCGGCAGAGCCCGCGCCGGCTGGGACGGCGTCCGCGCCGGCACCCAGCAGTTCACCAACCTGCTTCAGGGTGAAGGTCTTGGCCTCGCCCGGGTAAGGGTCCTCGCAGTAGGGGCAGAGCACGCTCTGCAGGTAGGGTACATCGAGCTTCCAGACGTCGGCGGCCTTTTCGGTTTTGCCCCCGCAGGACGCGTGGTACACCGGGTCGATTAACTCGCCTTCATGGGTAAGAACCTGACCGCCGGTTTCACGGACCGCCTTCCTGATGCGGTAATAGTACCGGTAGTACTCCAGCGCACCCCAGCGGGCGCGGAGCTTTTCCCGCGAGAGATACCCCTGGCCGTGCCGCGGATCGTCGCAGGCGTCGGCGCCGGGATGCCGGCTGTTGGCCACGCCCCCGGCGAACATGCGCTGCGCAATCCACGTGCGCGCGCAGACCGCCTGCGCCTTAAGGGCTTCAAGCGGAAAGGATGCGGGCATCTCGGCCGCCACCACGCCCACCAGGTACTCCTCCAGGGGCACGCGTACGGTTTCGCCTGTTTCGTGCACATAGACGCGCACGTGCCCGGGCAGGACGAGTTCCCGCAGGGGCCGTCCCGGCGCCTGTTTTTCCGGACGGGATGCGGCCAGGTACCCGGACAGGGCCAGCACAAACAGCATGAGCCCGGCAATGAGTCGCGACACAAAAACCCCTCCGGTAACATGATTGCCATTTACTGGGTGAAAAATACGTCCGGAGGAATTGCTTGCGCCGGGCAAGTGCTACGCAAGGATTAACTGCAACGGAGGAAATGGAAGGCCTGTGGTTGGAAAGAAACCTCAGGGCTCGCAGGTAAACGCCTTTCTCCGCCCGGGGCCGTACCGGTAAACGAGGAAATGGCGGTCGAACGCAAAGATACGTTCGATGCGCAACCTTTCCATAACAGCAAAGGCGGTGCAATCTGTAAAGCTGAAACTCCGGTCGGGAAAGGCATGCATTATTTGCCAGGCGGCCTCAAGATCGGCCTCGTCCACGGGGATGACGGGCGTACCTGTTTCGCGCAACATCTGCCAAAAGGCTGGGCGGCATAACGGCCCAACCGGGCAACCAGCCGCGCGGCAACGTCTGTCTTGCCGCCGGCCCCTATCCCCACGATGGCAGGAACGCTTCTCTGGGAATTCGTCTTTCGCCGCGTCGTTCCAGGTGCTCGGACACGATTTGTCGCATGAGTTCTGCGAGCGAGATACCCCTTTTGGCTGCCTCCTCCGAAAGCGCCCGGTGCTGCTCAGGCCGAAGATACACTTGTGTCCGGTGCACTTGACATCACCTCTCGCTAACATTAAATGTCAATCGCCGGCTCGGTCAAGAGGCGGGCCCACTCTGCTGCCCTGAGCCGCATACGGAACAGGCCGGATCCTTTCCGTAGTTGAAGACCGCGCAGCGGGCGGGGAGAAAATCCATAACCAGGAGGCGCCCGACCAGGAGTTCCCCCAGGCCGGTGAGGTACTTGATGGCTTCGGTGGCCTGGATCGCGCCGATGGCACCGGGAACCGGACCCAGAATACCCCGCGGCGGCAGCGCCTGCGGCCTCGGGGAACGGTAAAGACAGCAGTAGCAGGGGCCGCCGGGGACAAAGGTGGTAACCTGGCCGGTGTACTCGGAAACGGCCCCGTGGACCCAAGGCTTGCCGGCAGCGGTACAGGCGGCGTTCAGCGCGAGGCGTGCCGGAATGTTGTCGGTGGCGTCCACGACAAGGTCGTAACCCCCAACCAGGGCCGGCGCGGTGTTGTCGTCGAGGCGCGCGCCCGCGATCTCGACGCAGATCTCCGGGTTCAGGGCCAGCAACCGCGCCCGCGCGACCTCGGCCTTCGGGCGGCCGAGGTCGTTGGTGGTATAGAGGACCTGGCGCTGGAGATTGGATTCGCTCACCGTGTCGCCCTCGACGATGCCGATGGTCCCCACACCGGCAGCGGCCAGGTAATGCAGGATCGCCGAACCCAGACCCCCGGCCCCCACCACCAGCACCCGGGCCCCGGCCAGGCGTGCCTGCCCGGCAGCGCCGAACCCCGGCAGGGCCAGGTTGCGGTCGTAGCGCTCAGACACGGCCTAACCCCCCGCAATGGACGGAAAGAGCGCCAGGCGATCCCCTTCCGCCAGCACGTGTTCCGCGTCGCGATGCAGACCGTTTACCATAATAATCGCCACCTCCTCCGCCGGCACCCCCAGGCGGGCGATGACGTCGGCCACCGTCGCCCCCGCGTCCACCTCGATGATCAGCGGCTCGCCCAGGCGCGCGCCGGGAACGTAGGCCAGGAGGGTGGCAAACAGGTGCACTCCTACGCGCATGCTATTATCCCCCTATCAGGGCAGCGAATATCTTATCCCATTTCCTTGCCCGCATTATACCAGAAAAGCACGGCCCAGGCACGCCTGAGAACGCCTGGGCCGGTTCACAACTATTACCCGCCGGCGGATGGCCGCCGACTAAAACACCGTCACCTTGTCCAGGTCCTCGTCCGGCACGTCGAAGACCTCGTTGTGCGGAGCCAGTTTCTCCTCGTACATGAACTCGGGCAGGCGGTCGTGCGCCGCGGTGAACCCGGCCGCCCGGTTGAAGGCAACCTCGGTGCGGAGCACTTCCTTGCCGTAGGCGACGGCATCGTCTACCGTCCACGTAGTACCGTACATGGCGTTGATCATGTCAACCGTGGCCTGGAGAGCGTCGGGGATGTCGAGCAGCGCAAAGGCCGTGAAGAGGCACAAGCCGGTGGAGTCCACATACGCCGTGGCGATCTGGAGGTTCCTGGAGAGCTCGGCCTGGCCCTCGGGCTTGAGCGGATCGACAAAACCGCCCACCTTGAGGACGTTGGCCGCCACCGCGTACCCCGCCGTGTGGTCGGCACCCATGGAACTCGTGGCGTAGGTGACGCCGATACCCTTGATCGCGCGCGGGTCGTAGGCCGGCATGCCCTGGCCCTTGACCGCCGGCACGCGCCGGACGCCGTACACCTTGCCGGCAACCGCCGAGCCGGCACCGAGGATGCGGCCGAGCGGCGTGCCCTGACGCACGTCGCGGTCCAGGAGATCGATGGCCCGCGGGCCGTCGCCGAACGCCAGCACGCCCGCCTCCATGAGCACGCCCAGGGTCACGCCCGTTTCGATGGTGTCAAGACCCACATCGTTGCAGAGGCGGTTAAGCATGGCGATGTGGTCCAGGTTGCCGATGCCGCAGTTGGCCCCCAGGGCCCAGGTGCTCTCGTACTCGACGGGGGCGCACAGTACCTCGCCCTTCTCGTCGGGAATGATGTTGGAGCAGCGGATGACGCAGCCGGGGTGGCACGCATGGCCCATCTTGCCCTTGCCGCCGCGCTGCTTCACGGCTTCGGCCATGGCCTCGCCACCGGTCCTGGCGGCGTGTTCGAAGCGCCCCGAGCTGAAGTTGCGCGTGGGCAGTGCCCCGGCCTCGTTGATGACGTTGACCAGCGCGGCCGTGCCGAGACTCGGCAGCGTCTGCCCGCTCACCGGGTGTTCGTGGAGGGCTTTCGCCAGGCGCTGCTGCGCATCCTTAAAGGCCTCCTTGTTTGCGACCGGCACATCGAAAATCTTGCTGCTCTTGACGACGATGGCCTTCAAGCCTTTGGCACCCATCACCGCACCCATGCCGCCCCGGCCGGCGTAGCGCCCGGGGTCATTCTCGCTGTCGTTGGTGGAAACGCCGGCGATGGCCATTTTCATTTCGCCTGCGGGACCGATGCAGATAATGCCGGCTCCCTCGCCGTAACGCTCCCAGAGGCGCCGGTTAAGCTCGTAACACCCCAGACCGGCGTACTCCGGTGTCGCTTCCAGCCGCGCCCCCGCTTCGTCCACGACCAGGGTGTACCAGTTCTTGTCCGGCCGGTCGCCTTCGACGATGATGGCTTTGACGCCCAGGTTCGCCAGCTGCTGGGGCGTAATCCCGCCCGCATTGGTCTCCTTGATGGTGCCCGTGAGCGGAGACTTGCCTCCTACCGAAAGGCGACCGGAACTGGGAGCGGTCGTCCCCGTGAGGAGGCCGGGAGCGAAGACCACCTTGTTGCGGGGCCCAAGCGGGTGGCACGTGGGCGGCACTTCGTCGGCGACGATGCGCGACGTGAGCGCCCGGCCGCCAAGCAAGCGGTACTTGTCCGGCACATCCTCAAACCTGGCCTCGAGCCGCGACATGTTGACCCGTAACAGCTTCGCCATACTAACCCCTCCTTGCCTGGGTTATTTTACCATATGTTGATATTCGCTACCGATAGGTTCAATTCCTGCCGGGAAACGTTGCTTGTTATATCAAGGCGTCCCAGGCAAGGCGGGCCAGGCGGGCAATGGCCTTAAACCCGGGGGCCGTTTCCGTCCAGCCGCGGGTAAGCACGGACAGAATGAAGGGTCGCTCGCCGAAGACGACGCCCACGTCATTGGCCACGCCCGTGATCTCACCCTCCTTGTGGGCCACGAGAGTGCGTTCCGGAAGCTCGCCCGGCAACCCCACGTGGTAAATGGTGTTGGCCAGGTCGTCCAGGAGGCGCTCGCCAAGACGCCCGTGCCGGGCCGTAAAGCGCAGGAGCCCCCACAGGTAGGCTCCCATGTCGGCGGCGGTGGTGACGTTCTGACCGCGGGGAAACACCACGCGCCCCCCAAGGGAGCGCATAAAATGCGCCACCCGCTCCCGTCCCAGGCGGCGCAACAGCATCCGGTAGGCGATATTGTCGCTCAGGGTGATGGCCAGGGTAGCCAGCGTCCGCAGGGAGTAAACGTCTCCTTCCCTGGCGTGGTGCCGCAAGATGCCGCAGCCATCCTGGAAATCGGTGGCGGGTTGGTAGGGGATTCGCTCCCGCCAGTCTATCTTTCCCCCGGCCGCCAGGGTGTTGAGGTACAGAACCACGGGCAGCTTGACGGTGCTCGCCGCCGGGAAGGGTTTGTTCTCGTCGATCCCGAAGGAAACGCCGGCATTGATGTCCGCAAAATAAACCCCGAACGCGGCGGGTTGCTGCTTGATGAAAGCAAGCATCTCCTGACGCAGAGCGTCGTGGTCGGGTTTCGCAGGCATGCGGTGGAACCTCCGTCGTTTTGTGCCTCCATGTTATGCACCGCCACCGCCCGTTGCTATCTCGGGGTTTTTGGATACAAACGGTTGACAGGAAGTCAATCCAGCGCTATAATGCCTATAAGTACCAAAGGCTGGCAGGGGGTTTTCCTGTGAGAAGCTATTTGAGAGAAATGCGTCAAAAATCCGGCGTTGCGCTAAAAGCTATGGCAAGGGATCTGGGAATAGATCCTGGGTTCTTAAGTCGTGTGGAACGAGGACTTGTGAGCGCGCCAGACCACATCATTGAGGTTTATTACAAACGATTTGGAACGCTACCCGATGACATTACTTCGCCTCCAGAGTTCGGCTATCTACGCGAAAACACCGCACAATACCGTGTCACTCAATTTACCTTTCCTTTTGAATCAAAACCCCCGGTACCGGCCAGGGCCGATCTTCTGCCAAAGGTTCAAGCCTCTCCTTTACACGATGTACCGCCGGTGTTCTATCTTTCCCATAACCCGTATCTCGCCGATTTAACCGATCCCACGCGACCCCCAAAATTTGTACCTTTGCCTTATACGAACAACATATCTGCTGGTAAGAACTCTTATGTATACGATGCCCATACATACCATACAAAGGTTCCGCCAGAAGGCTTAAAACTGTTGATTAAGTATTATACCCGTTCCGGTGATGTTGTCCTGGACCCGTTCTGTGGTTCCGGGATGACCGGTGTTGCGGCAACCGAAATGGGGCGCAAGGCTATTCTAGTTGATCTATCACCAGCTGCCACTTTCATTACCTGGAATATGCTTACACCGGTTCCTGCGCATCGCTATCTTGATGCTATCCACTGCGTTCTAAAACAGGCCATGGAATTGGAACAAAGGCTTTATAACACTCATTGTCGCGTTTGCGGACGCACTGTTCCCATGCTCTATATGGTATGGAGCTACGGCGTCTTATGCCGCTACTGTGGCCGAGAATTTATTCTTTGGGATGTCGCCCGCGACGAGCGACCTAGCCCACGTGAAAGCAAGATAAGGACTGAATTTCCCTGTCCATACTGCGGCAAAAACCTAAAGAAGAGACTGTTAAAGAAAACCAGACGGTACCCTGTCCAGGTGGGGTACAAATGCTGCCAGCGAGGCCTAAAAGAAGCGGTTGCTTCACCTGACGAACATGACCTGGCCCTGCTAGCTAAGATTGAAAGAGACGGCATACCCAAGGATTTATGGTACCCCGTGGACCCTTTCCCCGAAGGCGTAAATACCAGACAACCAATCGCGGCCGGGATTACAAGCGTGGATAAAGCTTATACGCCCCGAGCACTTTGGGCTATGGCGTATTTATGGGATGTCGCTGCACGGTGGCCTGACCCTGAGATACGCACAAAGCTTTTCTTCACGCTAACATCTCTCTATCAGCGTGTGACGGTGTTCGCAGAATTTCGGTTCTGGGGAGGGAGTGGAAACACAGCCAACTTTAATGTACCAGGCATAATGAATGAACAAAATGTCTTCAGAGCCTTCGAACGGAAGGCTTATACCATAAGCTGGTATTTGAGCAACGCGCCAAAGGTAGCTCGGCAATTTCGCATCAGCACACAATCTGCGTGTTGGCTGCCGCAGATTCCGAGCAAGTCTATCGATTACATCCTAACAGATCCACCTTTTGGAGGTAATATTAACTACTCTGAAATGAATTTCTTGTGGGAAAGCTGGTTACGGACCTTCACCGATAATACGGAAGAAATTATCATCAACGATTCGCAGGGGAAGGGGTTAGAGGAATACAAGAAATTGTTAACAAAAGCGTTGGTTGAAGCAAGGCGTGTACTTAAAGATGATGGCTGGATGAGCATTATGTTTCATAATTCGTCGGCAAAAGTCTGGGAAGCTTTCCAACAAGCCATTTTTGATGCAGGGTTTGCCGTCGAAGGTATACAAATGTTTGACAAGAAACATGGCACATTCAAACAGTTTGTTTCAGAGAACGCGGTCGGTTACAACTTGGTTTTGCACTGTCGCAAAGCACAAGCGCCACAAATCATAGAACAAAACGGCAAGGCAGAAGTCCACCGCCAGATAATAGGATTCATTAGGGAGACATTATCTCGATCTCGCGACCGGTATGTTATAAAGTACAGTCACGTTCCGCGAAAAAAAGAACTGGATTACCGCAAGTTATATGCAGAATGGCTGGCCACTGCGTTGCCAGTGACGCGCATTAACATAAGTTTTGAAGAGTTCCGGTCAATTGTCGACCGCGTTATCTCGGAACACGATGCCGCAAACTCAGTAATTCGTCCAAAGTGAAGGGCTTGGGTTCAATCTGGAGAATATCTGCATTGGTAGGAATCTCGTACAACACGTAAAACTGGCTGCCCCTGGATGTCCATTTGAACTGCGCTGGCCGCGGAGTTGTAATAATATTTCGGCTTTGGCCTTTTGCTTTACCACTGTCACGCCATGTATATTTATCTACGTCATAGATGGGCGGATCGATCTCCCAGTATATGAATTCGCGTCTTCGTAACCTTAACAGGATGCTAATTCGATCCCAGTTTTGGCTGGCTATGGTATTGTACGCGGTTAAGACGCGTGCACCAAGTTCGCTTGCGTCGAGAGAGTGTAATTCGTTTTCTTTCAACAACTCGTCTACGGGTGGGCGTGCTACAATCAAATCCTCGCGGTATCCTAGGAAATCCCTCGCTGCCCTGCGCTTTTTGCTGATAGCGTGGTCTAGACTTTCCGTTTTGACCGAGTATCTTATGCCGTTCGCGACAACGTCGGGATTCGGTCGATTGTCGCGTTTCCCTGACCAAGTTCCACCTTTTATACGGGCAAAGATCTGCTCCCAGACCGGCCCTGGCATATCGATACCGAAAGGAAGCGAATAGTAAAGCTCCAACAATTTTTGTGCCTCAATAATTTCTTCGTCCGACAGGTAATTACCCATTGCTGTTCGGGCCCTCCATGTCTAGAGGCGAAACAACCCCTTCAACTAACTCGGCCAAACTGACTCCAAGCGCCCGAGCGAGGGCCACAATGTTTTCCAGGGAAATATTCCGTTCCCCGCGCTCTACTGAGCCTATGTACGTCCTGTGAAGGCCCGCCCTTTCAGCCAGTTCTTCCTGGGAAAATCCACGTCGTTTTCGCAAGCGGCGAACATTTTGACCAAAAACTTTCTTTGGGTCCATAAACCAATCTTATGTACATGATGATTAAAAGTCTACATACTATAAGTAGCAACAAATGCAGTACGGCCAGAGTGTCGTTCACAAAGGTTCAAAGAGTTGAAGGTCGTATTAAAAAGGGTGGGCATCCCTTCTCTCCTGTACACTTGGCAAACATACTTTAAAGAGAGGAGGAACCCCACCCGGTGACATTATACCAGCAACTGAAACGGAGCGGGAACCCTCAGGCGGCTGTTCAGACGGTAATTTCCCTTCTCGAAACCCACCGCCCGCAGGAAGTCGCGCACATCCTGGGCATTTCGGTGCGGTGGGTGTATACACCGATCAGGTTACAGTTCAAAGCCGCCAGGCCAGTTTATCGCCAACTTTGGTCCCGGTTTTGGCGACGGTACCCGATCTCAGCTCGATCACCATGGAAGCGCCGCGACAGACAGCCATCCGCCAGGGCTTGAGATCTGCAACCGCCTTCAACACGGTAAAATCCCGCGCCAGAAAAAGGACGTCGATGGGATAGCGCATAAACATGGTATGCACCGCGTTGCACGGGGCAAGCAGCAGCGCCTCTCCAACCGACAACTGTTTCGTGCCCAGCAGACCCCTCATCCGTTGCCAAAAGCGGTCAGCTACAAGTAATCTCTCGGCCAACAAGACGCCTGTCGTGGCATTAACCAGGGTGTACGCCATGCCACGGTCGCCTCAAAGTAACCTTGCGCGATATCCGGTCGACCATTTTCTCCTAACCAAATATGTCGTAGCGCGCCAGCATCTGGCTGCGCCTGGTGCCCACGCCCACCAGCGCCACCGGAACGCCGGTTAGTTCCGTGATCCGTTCCAGGTAGTCCTTTGCCTGGGGTGGCAGGTCCTCGTACCGCCGGACGCCGCTGATATCTTGCTTCCAACCCGGCAGTTCATCGTAGACCGGCTCAACTTCGGCCAGGACGCCGAGACTGGCCGGAAAGTCGGTGAGCAGTTGGCCGCGATAGCGGTAGGCCCGGCAAATGCGGACCACATCCAGCCCGGTGAGGACGTCAAGCTTTGTTACGGCCAGATAGTCGAGCCCGTTGATCCGTGCCGCGTAGCGCACAATGGCGGCATCAAGCCATCCGCACCGGCGCGGCCTGCCGGTGGTGGTGCCGTACTCGCCGCCGCGCTCGCGTATCTGGTCGCCCATTTCACCTTGCAGTTCCGTCGGGAAGGGCCCTTCGCCGACGCGCGTCGTGTACGCCTTGACGACGCCTACCACGCGGTCGATCTTCGTTGGGCCAATCCCCGCTCCGAGAGCCGCAGCAGCCGCCGTCGGGTTCGACGAGGTCACGTAAGGATACGTACCGTGGTCGACGTCCAGCAGCGTCCCCTGGGCCCCCTCGAAGAGGATATTTTTCCCCTGTTCAATGGCCTCGTTAAGCAAGAGGGAAACATCGGTTGCCAGCGGCGCCAGGCGCCCGGCGTAATGCTCGTAGTCCCTGATCACGGCCTCGGCATCAAGCGGTGCCGCACCAAAGACCCGGGTGAACAACCGATTCTTGTCCTCAAGGTTCTGCCGGATTTTCTGCCGCAGCACCTCCGGGTCCAAGAGGTCCACCATCCGGATGCCAACGCGGCCTACCTTGTCAACGTAAGCCGGCCCAATGCCCCGCCGCGTGGTGCCGATCTTCCCGGCCCCCTTGCGATCTTCCTCCAGTTCGTCCAGGTACCGGTGGTAGGGCAGGATTACGTGCGCCCGCTCAGAGATGACAAGGCGCGCCGTGGGCACCCCCCGCGCCGCCAGGGCATCCAGTTCCTGAAGCAGCACTGCGGGATCAATAACTACCCCGTTGCCAATGACACAAATCTTGTCGGGGTAAAGGATGCCGGACGGGATCAGGTGGAGGCGGAACACTTCCTCGCCCACGACCACCGTGTGCCCGGCGTTGTTACCGCCCTGGTACCGCACCACGATGTCGGCTTTGGCCGCCAGGTAGTCGGTTACCTTTCCCTTGCCCTCGTCGCCCCACTGGGTTCCGACCACGACCACCGTTGCCACGTTGTCCCTCACTCCTTAAGCTCTGCGTATGATTTCACGCGCGGCCAGGACGCCGGATGCCGACGCCTGGACCAGCCCCCTGGTGATTCCCGCCCCGTCGCCGGCCGCAAACAGGTTGGTTATGCCCGTCTCCAGCCTGTCATTCAGCAGCAGGCGGGAAGAGTAAAACTTGACCTCCGCCCCGTAGAGGAGCGTGGAACGGTTATTCACTCCCGGAGCGATCCGGTCCAGTGCCTCGAGCATTTCCAGGATACCGACCAGGTACCGGTAGGGAAAAACCAGGCTTAAGTCTCCAGGCGTGGCCTCGGCGAGCGTCGGTCGGACCAGGTTACGGGCGATCTTTTCCTTGGTTGACCGGCGGCCGGCCAGGAGGTCCCCCAGCCGCTGGACGATGACGCCCCCGCCCAAAAGATTGGCCAGGCTGGCGACGTGGCGCCCGTAAGCAATCGGTTCCTTAAACGGCTCGGTAAAGTTCTTGCTGATGAGAATGGCGAAGTTTGTGTTCTCGGTCTTGGTATAGGCGTGCGCGTGGCCGTTAACCGTGATTACGCCGTCGTTGTTTTCCATGACCACCTCACCGTAAGGGTTCATGCAGAAGGTCCGCACCCGGTCCTCAAAGGTGCGGGAAATGTACGTGCACTTGACTTCGTAGAACAGCCTGGTTAACGGCTCGAGCACGACGGCCGGCACCTCGACGCGGACGCCGATGTCCACCGGGTTGACCGCCGTGGCCAGCCCCAGCCGTTCCGCTTCACGCGCCAGCCAGTCGGCCCCCTCTCGTCCCGGGGCCACGACGACAAAGCGCGCGCCGATGACCTCGCCCTCTGCCGTCTCCACCCCGGTAACGCACCCGTCCCGTACCAGGATCCTGGCCACCGGGGTACCCGTGCTTATATCTACCCTGTCCACCAGGTAGTCGTGCATCCGCTGCAAGATCTCCGCGCAGCGCCCGGTGCCCAGGTGACGTATCCGGAGGGGTATAATCTGGAGTTCGGCCAGGGTAGCTTTCTTTTCCAGGGCCTCAAATTCCTCCGGATCGATTTCTCCGTATACCTCGGCAGGCGCGCCAAAGCGCAAGTAAATGCCGTCTACGTACCTTATTAAAGCGTCAAGTTGCTCCCGGCCGCCATACTCGTCGAGCGTGCCGCCCACCGCCGCCGAAAGGGTAAGCTTCCCGTCGCTGAAGGCCCCTGCTCCGCCCCACCCGCAGACGGTGGCACACGGAAGGCAGTAGCGACACCCGGTACTCCCGTCACGCGCGGGGCAAAAACGCCGCTTGATGTCGGCACCCTTTTCCAGGATCAGCACCTTCAGGTCGGGGCGGTTTTCCGCTAACTCCAGGGCAGCAAAAATGCCGGCGGGGCCGGCACCCACAATAATTACGTCGTATTCCCGCAAATTAGTTCCCTCCGTGCCTTTTCAACTTTAGCATTTGCCCCGCACTTTGTCAACGGAGGACGGCTAATCGCCAAGCGGCGCATCCATTTCGGTTTCACGCGCCAGGTTCACAAACCTGGTGAACTCCTTGAGGAACCCCATCTCCACCACGCCCACCGGGCCGTTCCGCTGCTTGGCCACGATGATTTCGGCAACACCCCGCTTTTCGGTGTCGGGCCTGTAGTATTCGTCCCGGTAGATGAACATGACCACGTCTGCGTCCTGCTCAAGGGAATTGTGGACCACAATATCGCCAGCCACAAAGTTGTGGTGGCCCGGTACCTCCAGGTCGTACACATCTTCAACATCACCGGCTTCAATGCTCACCACCTGGTCCCAGCAAACATCGCTCTGGCCAAGCCGTACCAGGGTTTCAAATTGGTCGGCCAGTTCCACAACGACGTCGGCTAACCCCCGGTCGTTTGTGGTGGATTGAACCGCGTGCCGGGCCAGAGTGCACCCATCCCCGATCAGGTGCCCCAGATGATCGGCCTCCGTTGGCGTTAAGGTCGCACCACGGGCACATAAGTTTTTCCAGGGCCGGGGCACAGCAATATGTTCCCCTGGTTTTAATTCGTCCAGCCGCTTCCATCCTTCAAGGGTCCGGAACCTGTGATTGGCCGTAGCCCGCACTTCCCGCCCCAGGCGTGTACGCAAAAGGAATACTTGCCTGGTACCGGTACACCACGCCTTACGGATTTGAGCCGGCTCAAGCTTCCACGTCTTCTCGTTCAAGGCCATCACCTGGACGGGGAGACCTTGTCTGACTATCTCCTGAATCGGCAGCCGCTGGCCACCGGATAACTGCACCAGGGTGTCACCGGCCAGGCACCCGCTTTCCCTCAAGTCGGCCATCTGCGGGCGTTTGTCCTGCCGCTGTTCGACGGCCCGGCTCAGCTGCGAGAGCGCCAGCACGGGCACGTCGAGTTCCTTGGCCAGCCCCTTCAGGGCGCGCGATATCTGCGCGATTTCCTGCTGGCGGTTCTCCGCCCGCCGGTTGGGTTGCATAAGCTGTAGATAATCCACAATGATCAGCCCAAGGCCGACTTCCGCCTTGAGCCGCCTGGCCTTAGCCCGCATTTCGCGCACCGAGCAGGCAGCCGTATCATCGATGTAAATCGGCAGGCGCGCCAGGGTAGCCGCCGCCTCCGTCAGGCGCTCCCAGTCTTCTTCGCGCAGAAGCCCCGTCCGCAGGCGATACTGGTCCACCATGGCCTCCGCGCAGAGCAGCCGCTGCACCAGTTGTTCTTTGGACATCTCGAGACTGAAAATGCCCACGGGCAGCCGCTGCTGCGATGCTACCTGGTGCGCGATCGAAAGGGCCAGGCTGGTCTTGCCCATGCTCGGGCGGGCCGCCAGGATAATCAGGTCGGAAGGCTGAAAACCGCTCAGGATACGGTCGAGATCGATAAAGCCGGTAGGAATGCCGGTAATGCGTCCCTGCTCATAAACTTTCTCGATCCGCTCCCACGTCTGCATTAAGATGTCCTTAAGAGCCATGAAAACACCAGGCGCCCGCCGCGAGCCGAGCTCGATGATCATCTGTTCCGCTTGGTCCACCAGGCGCATGGCGGAGTCGCTTTCCTCGTAGCCCATCTCCGCGATGCGGGCCGCCACGCGAATAAGCGTCCGGAGAAGGGCCTTTTCCTCCACGATACGCGCGTAATACTCCACGTTGGCCGTCGTCGGCACGAGATCGGCCAGCGAGGCGACATACGCGGCGCCGCCGATGCGGTCCAGCGTTCCGGCCCGGCGCAGTTCGTCGATGACCGTGACCAGGTCCACCGCATCGCCCCGGTCGTGCAGGTTAAGTACCGCCCGGAAAATCTCCCGGTGCGCCTCGTGATAGAAATCATCGGGGCTGAGGATAGCACTGACCCGGTTGGTAACCTCACCGTCCAGAAGGATGGCCCCGAGCACTGCCTGTTCGGCATCCACGTTGTGCGGGGGTATACGCTCAAGTGTCGTCGCCGATCACCTCAACCCAGAAGGAAGTTTGCGTCCCGGGATACAGCCTGGCCTGCACCCGAAACCGACCAAGCGCCTTGATCGGCTCATCAACGTGCAACTGCTTGCGGTCGACTTCGATCCCTTCTTTTTTCAACGCCGCAGCGATATCGCGCGTACCTATGGAGCCAAAGAGTTTCCCGCCTTCCCCCACACGCGCCGGGATGCAGACCACCATGTCCTGTAACCGCTCCGCCAGGGCACGGGCTCGCTCCTCGGCGCGCCGTTCCTTTTCGGCACGGGCGGCAAGCATTCGCTGGATCTCCTTAACCTTACCCTCGGTTGCCGGCTCGGCCAGGCCGCGGGGCAGTAGGTAGTTGCGGGCGTACCCCTCGGACACCTGGACTATGCTCCCTTTTTTACCGAGACGCGGTATATCCTGTAGCAGAATGACGCGCACGCCATCCCCTCCCATCGTCCACGCTCGTCATACCCCGGTTGCCCGCGCGGCGTACACCAGATCAGTGCTTTTTCTTCTCCACCAGGTGCTGTAAAAGCGCCGAGAGATCCCGGTACCATTTTTCCAGTTCGTGATCCTGGTCAATGTGCTGACGCAACTTGCTCTCGACGGCAGCCTCAAGACGGGAAAAGGTAAAGCCCAGGCGGCGGGCCAGCACATAAACCGTAATGACCACCCCCGCCAGGGCCTCGATGAGCGCCTCCTCGCGTCCGCGGGCCATGGCCTTGAAAAGAGCGGCCACGGACTGCAACAGGTCGCCCTTCAGCCACTCCACCACCCGCAGGTTCCTGGTGATGGCTGTTTCTTGCTGGTGCATAAACACAAGAAATCCCTCCTTCCGGGGGCGCAATAACATGTTTCGCCGGTGAACAATTTTTTCCTCCCAGAAGCAGGGATGGCAGACTTGCTTATTCCGAAACGAACGGTAAGAGCGCCATAATCCGCGCGCGCTTGATCGCGGTCGTCAGCATGCGCTGGTGGTGAGCACAGTTCCCGGAAATGCGGCGCGGCAGGATCTTGCCCCGCTCAGTGATAAACTTCTTGAGCCGGGCTACATCCTTGTAATCGATGAGCTCTATCTTATCTACGCAGAAGCTGCAGATGCGCTTCTTCTTTTTTGAGCGCTCGCGCTTCACCGGTATCCTCCTTTCCTGCAACGTCCTATACAACCTGGGAGGCCGCCCCACGACCTCGCCTGGGATTTCAGACGCCGGATCCTGAAAGACGGCTCTTCTCAAAGCGTCCCTTTACGCCGATAGCTGGCGCCTGGCAACCGACGACCGATCTAAAACGGCAGCGGCTCATCGGGAAAGTCGATCTCGCTGCCAAACGGTATTTCCTCGGTGTCCGGCGTTCCGGCTTCCGTCCGCGGCCGATCCAGGAACTTAACGGTATCCGCCACCACCTCGGCGGCCCGGCGGCGGACACCCTGGTGATCATCGTACGACCGGATCTGCAGCCGCCCTTCAACCGCTACCAGCCGCCCCTTGCCCAGGTTCTTGACGCAGACCTCGGCCAGCTTCTGCCAGACCACCACGTCGATAAAGTCGGCGTCGCGCTGCCCCTGGCGGTTGGCAAACGGGCGGTCTACGGCCACCGTGAAGCGGCCCACGGCGGTACCCGACGGGGTATAGCGCAGTTCCGGGTCGCGGGCCAGTCTACCGATAAGAATAACCCTGTTGAGCATACCGACCACCCTGCCTATTCGTCCTCGCGGACGATAATGTGCCGGAGTACCCCGTCGGTGATTTTGAAGACGCGGTCAAGCTCGCGGGCGGTGTGCGGCGGCGCTTTAAACTTCATTACCACGTAATACCCTTCGCGGTTGTGGGCAATCTCGTACGCCAGCCGGCGCTTGCCCCACTTCTCGAGCCTGGTGACCTCGTCCCCGTCATTGGTGACGATCTGGACAAACCGGTCAATAAGCGCTGCGTGCTTCTCTTCGTCGAAGTCCGGATGCAGGATGTACATGGCCTCGTACGACCGCAAAAGAGTCACCTCCTCCCTACGGACATAAGGCCCTGCCGAAGGCAGAGCAGGGAAAGAGCCAGGGGCATCCTCCATTAGCATAGCCCACAAGTCTTACCCCGTCAAGGAAAACCGGAAATAAATGACGTCCCCGTCCTGGACGATGTAGTCGCGGCCTTCGAGGCGGATCAGGCCGTGCTCGCGCGCCGCCGCCATGCTTCCCGCCTCCACCAGCGCCGCGAAAGGGATGACTTCGGCGCGGATGAAGCCGCGGGCCATGTCGGTGTGTATCTTTCCCGCAGCGTCCTGGGCGCGTGTACCGGCCGGTATCGTCCACGCCCGCACCTCCGGCGGTCTGATGGTAAAAAAGGTGATGAGGCCAAGAAGGGCGTAGCCGGCGCGGATAAGGCGGGCCAGCGCCGATTCTTCCAGGCCGGCATCCTCGAGGAAAGGCTTTTGCTCCTCCGGGGGCAGCGCGGCCAGTTCCTCTTCAAACCTGGCGGCCAGTGTGATCGCGGCGGCCCCCTCGGCAGCGGCCACCCGGTGCACCGCCTGCGCCAGTGGGTCGTCGTCCCCCGCCTCCTCGGCCACGTTGGCCACGTACAGCACCGGCTTCGCCGTTAAAAGAAAAAGCCCGCGCAGCAGGTCCCGTTCGCCGGCGCCGAGCCCCATGCACCGTACCGGGCGTCCCCGGTTTAGCTCCGCTTCGACCCGCTTCAGGAGCTCGACCTCGGCCAGGTACTCCTTGTGCCCCGTGCGCGCCGGTTTTTCGATCCGGCCCAGGCGGCGGGTCACGGTTTCGAGGTCGGACAGGCAGAGTTCCGTATTGACTATCTCAATGTCCCGCACCGGGTCGGGCGTCCCCTCAACGTGGGTCACATTGGGATTGATAAAACAGCGCACAATATGCACAAGCCCGTCCACTTCGCGGATATGAGCCAGGAAGCGGTTGCCGAGCCCCTCGCCGCGGCTCGCGCCGCGCACCAGCCCGGCAATATCGACAAAGCGCACGGTCGCCGGGACGGCCTTCAGCCCCGCAAGTTCCTGCAGGACGTCGAGACGCCGGTCGGGTACGGGCACTACGCCCACGTTGGGATCAATGGTGCAGAACGGGTAAGCCAAGGCGGGAACCGCCGCCCCGGTGAGGGCGTTGAACAGGGTAGACTTCCCGGCGTTCGGCAAGCCGATGATCCCTAGCTGCATCCCGTGTCACCGCCCGGTTGAACTATGGCCCGCAGGTTCCTTTCGAACTGCGGCCGCGGGATGAGGATGACCCGTCCGCAGGTAGTGCAGCGCAGGCGGATATCCACGCCGGTACGCATGACCAGCCACGTCTCGCCTCCGCAGGGGTGAGGCTTTTTCAGACGGACCACATCTCCGACGCTATACTTCATTTTGCCCTCCGTTTAGCGCTACCAGGCGGCCCCCAGGAACGCCCGGTACGCCCGGTAGGTCATATAGATGTCGGCCTTGGATGCCACCTCCAGCGGGGCGTGCATGCTTAGGAGCGGCGGGCCACAATCGATGACATCCATGCCGTAGGCCGCCAGGAGGTAGGCGATCGTCCCGCCGCCGCCCTGGTCAACCTTGCCGAGTTCACCCACCTGCCAGACCACCCCCGCGCGGTTAAACAGCGACCGCACCGCATGCAGGTATTCCGCATGGGTATCGTTGGCCTGTTGCTTCCCCTTGGTGCCGGTATACTTGGTGAGTACCACCCCGCAGCCGATACGGGCCGCGTTGTGCTTCTCCATAACGTCGGCATAGGTCGGGTCGATCGCGGTGTTGACATCTGCCGACAGGGCCCGCGAATTGCGGAGACAACGCCGAAGGGTGAGATGGTTGACGCCGGAAACAAGGCCGGCCAGGAGTTCGGCCACAAAATCTTCAAAGTACCGCGCGCCCATCCCGGTGTTGCCCCGGGAGCCGATTTCCTCCTTGTCGGCGAAGAGGGCGATGGCCGTGTGGAGCGGGCGCTCACTCTCCGTAATGGCGCGGCAAAGGGCGTAGGCGCAGGCCCGGTCGTCCTGGCCGTAGCCGCCGACAAGGCTCCGGTCAAAGCCGATATCGACGGCCCGCCAGGCGGGCACGGCCTCGAGCTCCGCGCTCACAAAGTCTTCTTCCGTAATGCCGTAAACCCGGAAAAGGTGCTCCAGGATGGCCCGCTTGACCCTCCCCCTCTCTTCCCCGGGGGCAGGAATGCTGCCGACCAAAAGGTTCAGGCTTTCCCCCGGAACGGCGTCGGCCATTTTCTTGTTCAGCTGGTCCTTGGCCAGGTGGGGCAGCAGGTCGGTGACGGTGAACACCGGGTCCTCGGGCGCCTCCCCCAGTGCCAGTTCCTTCTTCTCGCCGTTTGCCAGGATGACGACGCCGTGCAGTGCCAACGGAATGGCCAGCCACTGGTATTTCTTGATTCCGCCGTAGTAGTGGGTCTTGGCCAGCGCCAGTCCTTCCTCCTCGTAAAGCGGCCGTGGCTTCAGGTCGAGGCGCGGCGCGTCGATGTGGGCACCGACAATATTAAACCCATCCTCGGGGGGCCGTTCGCCGACGACGGCCAGTATCACGGCCTTGCCGCGATTCACCGCGTAAACGCGATCACCGGGGGCCAGCGGGCCCGCGCCTAGCGGCCGAAATCCCCGCCGTTCCGCCGCAGCCATAATGGTAGCCACCGCCCGCCGTTCGGTCTTGGAGGCATCGAGAAATGTTTTGTAGTCCTCGCCCATGGCAAGGATTGCCTGGTGTTCGTCCGGGGATACCCGTTCCCAGACAGTACGGATTTCTTTGTGCTCAGGCATTCGGTAAACCCTCCGCATCCATTACTTACCCTAAGTGTATACCCGCCGCGGCCTTAACCAGTCGCCCGGCTACCCCTGCTTGTTGCCCGGAACAAAAAGAAGGGCCAGATCCAGCAGCGCCCCGAACGCCGGCGCCAGGGACGATTCTTTGAGCGCCTGCCCCAGGAGGTTTGGTCCCCAGACCATTCCGCTCAGGGCAAAAAGGCGCAGCCCCACCAGCAAGACAAGGACGACCAGTACACCCCGGAGGGCGCCAAAACCGAGCCCGGCAAGGCGGTCGGCAGGCGCCAGGACCGGCCCCCCCAGGGTTAGAAGCAGGCGGCCTGCCAGGTGCACCACCGCGGCGGTGCCGACAACCAGCGCGACAAAGGCCAGCACATCCAGGAAGCCGCCCGCAACCATCAGCGTTGTCGCCTGACCCGCCGGCAGGTCGAAAAACCCCCCGGAGACCTCGAGCGGGATGGCTCCCGGTAAACCAAAGTACCGTTCGAGGAAGGCAGCCAACCGCGGTCCCCAGCCCAGGTACACGTCCATCCAGTCGCCCAGAAGGCGGTAGTAACGCAGGGCCACAAGGATGCCCAGGCCCAGCCCAAGGAGGCCGGTAAGGCTTTTGACGAACCCGCGGCGCAGGCCCTGCAGGGCGCTCAGCGCAATAACCAGCAGAAAGGCGTAGTCGAGCCAGTTCAGCCGGGTCACCCCCCGTATCTACTAGTCTTCTTTGTTTTGTGCCAAATCCCTGCCAGCGGGGTGAGGGACAGCGAAACAAGCAGCAATAGCCCGGCATAACCGAAAAGCGGGTAGAACAGGCGCACGAGTTCCGGAAAGCCGGCGTAGGTCGCCGGCAAGGCACCGAAAACGGCCGCAATGCCGTATACACGGTAGCGGCTCGTACCGGGCGCCGCCAGGCGAGCCGCCAGGCCATGGGCTTCGGCGACCGCCGTAGTGAAAATGGCCAGCCAGATAACCACCGAGGCGATTCCGGCCAGCGCCGGATGGATCATTCCGGCGAGGTACAGCATGGGCACCTGCGCCGTCCCGGTCTCCGGCAAGTGCGCCGCGAGGGCCGCAGTCATCAGGGCGGCGGTTCCACCCAGCATGAGCCCGCCCGCCAGCGCCCCGGCCATGCCGGCCACCCGCGGGATGGTCCTCCCTACCGAGGCCAGCACCGCCACCAGGATGATAAGATTGTAGGAAACATAAAGGATGGCGGCCAGCCACCAGCAGCCGCCACCGGGGGCCGCTTTTTCCACGGCCTCCCCGGGGCTGCCCTGGCCCCCGAGGAGGGCGCAAAGGCAAATGAGCGCCACCGTGAGCACCTTTACCGGAACGATGAGGACGTTGACCTCGATCACGCCCACCAGGCCGCGATAGATCACAAGAGAAGTGAGCGCGGCCAGTCCCAGGACGCCGACCGCGGGGGGCAAACCGAACTGCTGCTGGGCTACGGCCCCGCTTCCGGCCAGCATAAGGCCCAAACCACCGAAGAGGACAACCATGCTCACCAGATCCATCACCGCCCCCAGGCGGCAGCCCAGGAACCGGTCGATAACCCCGCGGTAGCTTGTACTTTGCAGGCCGGTGGCAGTCCCGAGGACGACCGCGCCCAGGTAGGCAAAGAGTGCCGCGACAAGGAGGGTGCCCAAAAGCGCCCGGGGGCCGAATAGCACGAAAAACTGCAGGATCTCCTGCCCGGAGGCAAACCCGGCCCCGATAACCGCGCCGGCGTAAAGGGCCACCACCTTACCAACCGCTGCCAGGTGCCGCATGCGCCGCCTCCTCCGTGGTGCTTTCCTCTTAAAACTTATGCCCGGCGGCCGGCCGGCAGACGGCGTGGCTGCGGCCACGGTAGCCGGGAGTCCCAGGAATAACTGGCAGCACGGCTGGCAATAAATATATTAGTGGCTCTGGAGGCAGGGACCTCCAACCCGGTCGCGAACCGCACAGGAGGCGTATAGCGTGGCCGATTTGCAGGTCTTAGAACAAATAGAACCCGGAGACAAAACACGTATCAACGTTCAAGATCCCTTCGCCGCCCTCAAGCTGGCGCATGACCTATGCCGGCGTCTGCGCCGCCTGGGGTTGCGCGGTGACCAGCCCTGTGTCCTTTTGTGCATCGGTACGGACCGGTCCACCGGTGACTGCCTGGGCCCCCTTGTTGGCTGGAAGATGACCCAGGTGCGGCAGAAGCTCTTTACCGTCTACGGAACCCTGGAGGAACCGGTACACGCCGTCAACCTGGAGGCCAAGCTGGCCGAACTTCAGGAGACACACCCCGGGAGCCTGGTCATTGCCGTAGACGCCTGCTTGGGTAATCTGGAGAACGTAGGTTCCATCACCATCGGCGATGGTGCGCTGGAGCCGGGTGCGGGCGTAAAGAAGAAGCTGCCCCTGGTCGGCGATATTCACATAACCGGCGTCGTCAACGTGGGCGGTTACCTGGAATACGTGGTCCTGCAAAACACGCGGCTGAGTATGGTAATGCGCATGGCCGGCGTCATCGTTGAAGGGCTGAAGCGCGCGGCCCACGAGATAAGAAAACATCAGGCCCAGGGAGCCTGATCCCCGGGCCTACGTTTCCATGCGCGCAATCGCCTTTTCCACCTCCCGGACAATTTCCTCCGGCGTCTTCCCCTCTGCGCTGATCACGGGCCCCTTAAGCGCCCGCCGCTGGTTCCCGGTAAAGTTTTCGGTCATCCCGGTCACCACCAAGGGTACGTTTGCGTCGGCCTCACCCGCAGGCACGACCGTAAAGCCGCGCGTGGCAAAGAAGTCGTCCAAGCCGCGCATGCCTTCGGCGAGGGCCACCTTCTTAGGCACGGCAATCACCTCCGGCGCTATTATGCCGCGGCGAGGCCTGTCTTATGAGAGCAGGGTATGGACGGAAAAGAAGCAGACTCACGATGTTTGCTTGAGCAGGGCAAGGACTTCCTCGTCCGTGGTTTGTTCGAACTCGTGGTAGAACTGGCCGACGGCAAAAAAGAGCTCGGGTGCAAGCAAACAGACGATGCGATCCACTTCCGGCCGCAGGGCGGCCAGAGCCTCGCGGGAAGCCACCGGGACCGCCAGGATTACCTCGCGTGGCTTTGTGTTTTTGAGCGACCGCAGGGCCGCCAGCGTGGTCAGGCCGGTGGCGATCCCGTCATCGGTCAGAATGATGCTCTTACCGGTCACGGAAGGGGGTGGGGCGTCGCGCCGGTAGAGCCTGGTGCGGCGGGCAATCTCCTGCAGCTGGCGTTCCACGTTCCCGGCCAGGTCGGCAGGCGCAAGACCCAGGGCGCGCAGGGCCTGCTCGTCGTATATAACGGTCCCGTCTTCGGTCACCGCCCCCACGGCGTACTCCGGGCTGTGGGGCGCGCCGATCTTCCGCGGCACGATCACGTCCAGGGGCACCCCCAGGGCGCGCGCCACCTCGGCACCGACCACCACCCCACCCCGCGGGATGGCAAGGACGAGGTCCGCGCGGACCCCATCGGCCTGCAGGCGTTCGGCCAGACGGCGGCCGGCATCGACGCGGTCTAAAAACATTAAACCACCCCCGCTTAGTATGCTCCTCAGGAGGCATCGTCAGCGCGCCCCTGCAGGGCGCGGTCCAGTACCGCCCTTTCCTCCTCTGTGAGATGGTACGCCGACCGACCCTTTTCGACCGGTTTGGCGTAGGTACGCGACTCGCTGCGCCCGTAGAGGCTCGACACCACTACCCCGTCGGCCTGGCCGTCAAGGAGGGCGAGGGCAAAAGAGAGATCGCTTCCCATGTCGGGAAAGGCGTTAAAGCGCATTACCGACGGCGTACGGACGCAGCGCAGGAGAGTACGGTCGGTGGCGTCCTGTCGGGCAACGATCTCATCCAGGCGCCGGTCGATGGTAATGAGGAAGCGGTGGTACTCTTCAAGGACTTCTTCCAGGCTGTGGGACGAGGTGCCACGGAGAAGTGCTTGCAGTCGACCCAGGCAAAGGGCCAGGCGACAATAAAGAAAGATAAGGACGGTAAAGGCCAGGACCACGAAGCCACCAAGGCCGATTATGATTTGCGCCTCGTGCCCGGCAAGAAATGTCCAAAACACCGAGCTTTCACCTCCTATGCGGGTTAACGGAGACCGTACGTCTCCTTCATGGCCTGGTAGCGGGCATGGGTTGGGGGATCGAGTTGTGCCAGGGGAAGGGTATCGAGGATAGGGAGCAGGGCGCGGAGGGCCCGGCCGCGCACCATCCACTGGTAGTAGTGGCGGCCGCCGTGGTGGTACGGGCCGTAGAGTCTCGATCCCGGGACCACCGTTGCCAGCCACATGAAGAGGTCGCGGTGGCGGGCGTGCATCCGGAGGGTAATGTGCGGCTGGCGCCCGTCCCCACCAAAGTGACCTTCACCGATCAACAGACCGCAGAGCAGTCCGCGCGTGAAGTCGTCCACGGGCATCCTCCTGTTTCACCGTAAAGTAACACGTGAAACATGCCCCTAGCATCCTGCCCTCCCCAGGAGTTCCAGTACACGCCAGAGCAAGTTTTCGCTGCCGTAGCTGATCTCGACCTTGCCCCGCGCGCGGCTTCCCCGGATCACCACGCGGGTACCCAGGCTCCGGCCCACTTCCTCCGCTGCCAAACGCAACTCCTCGTCGTCGGCCCCCATCTTCCGCGCGCGTTTCGCGCGCCCTGCGCGCTCCCGCACCGCCTCCTCGACGTCCCGCACCGAAAATCCTTCTTCTGCTGCGCGGCGCGCCAACCGGATTGCTTCCGCCTCGCTCCCCACGCCGGCCAGGGCCCGCGCGTGGCCAGCCGAAAGCTTCCCTTCCTCGATCAACTGCCTTACCTCTTCCGGCAAACCCAGCAACCGCAAAGCGTTGGCTACCGCCGCCCGACTCTTACCGACCCGCCGGGCTACCTCCTCCTGTGTTAACCCAAACTCGTCCATCAGCTGCCGGTAGGCGAGCGCCTCCTCCAACGGGTTCAGGTCCTCCCGCTGGAGATTCTCAATGAGGACGGCCACCGCCGCTTCTTCGTCGCTCATTTCCCGTACTACCGCGGGTATGAACTCCCGGCCCAGGGCCTGGTAGGCCCGCCATCGCCGTTCACCCGAGACCAGCTCGTACCCGCCATCCCGGGGCCGCACCACCACCGGCTGTACCAGCCCGTGCACTTCAATCGACGCCGCCAGTTCCCTGAGCTTCACCTCGTCAAACTGCCGCCGCGCCTGCCGCGGGTTAGGCCTGATCTCCTCTACGCGCACCTCCCGCATCTCGTCGCCCGGCCCGCCTGGCAGGAGCGCCTCCAGCCCGCGCCCCAAACCACGTTTTTTAACCATGCGCCATCACTTCCTTTGCCAGCTCCCGGTAAACCTCTGCCCCGCGGCACTTCGGATCGTATATCACCACCGGCTTGCCGTGGCTCGGCGCCTCGCTCAGCCTTATATTCCTTGGCACAATCGTGTGGTACACTTTCTGCCGGAAGTACCGCTTGACCTCCTCCACCACCTGGATCGATAAATTCGTACGCCCATCAAACATGGTCAACAAGACCCCCTCGATCTCCAGGCGTGGATTAAGGCGTCGCTGCACAAGCTGGATGGTGCTTACCAGGTGACCCAGCCCCTCCAGGGCGTAATACTCGCACTGGATCGGGATCAACACCGAATCGGCCGCCACCAGCGCATTGAGCGTCAAAAGCCCCAGGGAGGGAGGGCAGTCGATCAGGATGAAATCATATTCGCCCCTGACTTCCGCCACGGCCTTGCGCAAAATAAATTCCCGCTCCGGCACGCCAACCAGTTCAATTTCCGCCCCCGCCAGCCGCAGGGTGGCCGGGACCAAGTCCAACCCGGCAATTGCCCTGACCGGCTCTCTCACCGCCCGGATGGTGTCTTCACCGATCAGGACGTCGTAGATGCACTTCCTGACCTTGCTCCGGTCAAACCCGAAACCACTGGTGGCGTTTCCCTGCGGGTCGTTGTCGATCACCAGTACCTTCCGGCCTTCGAGGGCCAGGGCCGCCCCCAGGTTGACCGCGGTCGTGGTCTTGGCCACCCCTCCCTTTTGATTGGCAATTGCAATCACCCTAGCCACACCAGGTCCACCTCGCGGATGGCGTTTGCATTTACTTCCACACGCGGACGAAAGATTCCTGCAAACCTAAAGGGGGCGCCTGGCCGGCACACCTTCCCGCCGCGGGTACCCCGCCGGGGTTTCCCCGATTTTTCGCACAACCACTAAAACCCCTTCACCCCCGCTGCCCAGTCGGTACTTCCTGACCTCCGCAACTTCCCCGCCAAGCACCGCCAGGGCGCGTTCGGCACGCCTCAGTTCCTCTTCTACCTTCTGCCCTTTATAAGCAACAAAAAGGCCCCCCTTCTCCACCAGGGGAAGCCCGTATTCCAGCAGCACACGCAACCCGGCCACGGCCCGCGCTACTACCGCTCCGTAGCTCTCCCGGTGCCCGGCCGCGTGCCCCAACTCTTCGGCACGCCCCCAGACCACCTCCACGCCTTCGAGCCCCAGGACTGCCACCGCTTCCCGGAGAAACGCACATTTCTTCCGGCTGGCTTCCAGGAGCACGACCTGCCACGCCGGCCGCATAATCTTCAGCACCAGCCCCGGGAAACCGGCCCCCGCGCCAACATCGAGCAACCGCAGCCTTGCCGCCGTTAAAACCAGGAGGCCGGCCAGGGAATCGGCCAGGTGCCGTGCGGCCACCTCGCGCTCGCCCCTAGCCGCCGTCAGATCGCGCTTATCCGCCCTGGCCGCCAGCAGTTCGTAGTAGCGGCGGAAGCACGCCAGTTCCCGCGGTCCGATCTCAATTCCCAGCGGACCTGCCGCCTCAAGAAGTACCTGTTCTAATTCCCCCATGCGGTTCCTCACGCTTTGCCATCCGCCGCAAATGAATAAGGATCACGCCGACATCCGCCGGCGATATCCCGGGGATACGCAGGGCCTGCCCCACCGATTCCGGCCTGACCGCGCTCAGCTTCTCCCGCGCCTCGCGCGACAGGCCCTTAACCGCGTTATAATCGAAATCCGGTGGAATCTTTTTGCCCTCCGCCCTGGCCAGCCGTGCCACCTCGCGCTCCTCCTTGCGGATGTGTCCCTCGTACTTGATCCGGCACTCCACCTCGTCGGCAACGTCGGCCGGCAGCGCAGGCCGTTCCGGATCAATGGCCTCCAGGTCCCGGTAAAAGAGTTCCGGCCGCCGCAAGAGTTCCGCCAGCGATACCGGATGCGCCAGCGGTGCCGAACCGCGGTCCTTTAACCAGGCCTGGACATCGACCGACGGGGTGATCATTACCCGGCCCAGCCGGGCGGTCTCTTCCTCGATCTGCCGCCGGCGTTCCAGGTAGCGCCGGTAACGACCGTCGCTCACCAGGCCCACGGCCCGCCCCTTTTCGGTCAGGCGCAGGTCGGCGTTATCCTGGCGCAAGAGCAACCGGTACTCCGCCCGGGACGTCAGCATCCGGTACGGCTCCCGCGTTCCCTTCGTTACCAGGTCGTCAATCAGCACGCCGATGTATCCCTCGCCGCGGGATATCACCAGGGGTTCCTCGCCGCGGACGGACAGGGCAGCGTTAATCCCGGCCACGATCCCCTGGGCCGCTGCTTCCTCGTACCCCGACGTCCCGTTGATCTGCCCCGCCAGGAAAAGCCCGGGGATCGCCTTTGTTTCCAGGGACCTTTTAAGCTGCGTCGGCACCACGTAGTCGTATTCGATCGCGTATCCCGCCCGCACCATAACGGCCCGCTCCAGCCCCGGTATGCTGCGCAAGACCGCCAGCTGCACGTCCTCCGGCAGGCTGGTGTTGAGCCCCTGAATGTACATTTCTATAGTATCGATGCCCTCCGGCTCAACGAAAACCTGGTGCCGTTCCCGGTGCGCAAAGCGGACCACCTTGTCCTCGATCGATGGACAGTACCGGGGCCCAACGCCCTCAATCACGCCGCTGAAAAGGGGTGACCGGTGGATGTTTTCCCGGATGATGGCGTGGGTCTCCGGCGTAGTGTACGTCAACCAGCACGGCAGCGCAGGCCGTTCCACCTCCGGTGGGTCAAAGGAAAACCACCGCGACTCCGGGTCGCTCTCCTGAATCTGCATCCGCGCGTAGTTGATGCTCCGACCGTCCACCCGCGGCGGCGTCCCCGTCTTGAAACGCCCCAGGACCAGGCCGAGATAGGCCAGACTATCCGCCAGCCCGACCGCCGGCATCTGGCCGTTCGGCGCCCCGGGATAGCTTACCTCGCCGACCACAATCCGCCCTTTAAGGTACGTTCCCGTGGTTACCACCACCGCCCGGGCCAGGTACCTGGCGCCGCCCTGCAGCACCACCCCGACAATGCGTCCGCCCGCCTCCAGCAGCCGCTCCACCACGCCCTGCCTGAGCTCGAGCCGCTCCTGCGTTTCCAGCACCCGCCGCATATTACACTGGTAGCGTCGCTTGTCCGTCTGCACCCGCAGCGCCCGCACCGCCGGCCCCTTCCCCGTATTCAGGAGCCGCACCTGGATCGCCGCCCGGTCGGCGTTACGCCCCATCTCGCCGCCGAGCGCGTCGATTTCCCGCACCAGATGCCCCTTAGCCGGCCCGCCGACCGACGGGTTGCACGGCATCATCGCCACGTAGTCCAGGTTCATGGTCACCACCAGGGTACGACAGCCAATGCGCGCCGCCGCCAGGGCCGCCTCGCATCCCGCGTGACCTGCCCCGACAACAATCACATCGTAGGTGCCTGCCGTGTACTCCATAACCTCACCACGCCTTCGCTTACTTCCCGACACAAAACGTCTCAAAAATACGGTCAATTATCTCCTCGGTCGCCGTTACCCCGATGATCTCCCCTAGGGCACCCAGCGCACCGTAAAGGTCGATGGCCACAATATCCAACGGCAGCGACTTTTGCACCCCGTCCAGAGCGTCACTTATGTGCTGTCCTGCCCGTTCCAATGCTGCACGGTGCCGGACGTTGGTTACCACCGGCGCGTCCTCGCCACGCGGCAACCTGCCCACCAGCTCCCCGATGGTCCTGGCCACCGCATCGAGGTTGGTCCCTTTTTTCGCCGAAGCCCGGACCACGGGCACCTCCCCGGCCAGTTCCCTGATTACGTCCTCCGGGATACCCTCCGGCACCAGGTCGATCTTATTGACCACGACGATGCGCCTCTTTCCCCCGATCAACTCCGCGGCAACCCGGTCGCCGGCATCGACCCCCTGCGCCGCGTCCAGGACCAGCAGCACCACGTCGGCCTCGGCGACCTTACGCCGGGCCCGCTCAATGCCCATTTTCTCCACTACGTCGCCCGTTTCCCGTACGCCCGCCGTGTCCGCCAGGCGTACCGGTATCCCCCCAATCCGCGCCACCTCTTCAATCACGTCCCGCGTGGTCCCCGGAATATCGGTCACCAGCGCCCGTTCCTCACCCAGGAGCGCGTTCAGGAGCGACGACTTGCCCACGTTCGGCTTCCCCACGATAACCACGGCCAGCCCCTCGCGGTAAACACGCCCGGTCTCGCTCGTTGCGACAAGCCTCGTAATTTCATCCTTTACCCGCTCAAGGCGGGCCCTGAGCCCATCCGGCGCCGGGGCACCGACCTCCTCCGGGAAGTCAATGCTGGCCTCAATCTCGGCTTGCAGCGCCACAAGTTCCTCTCGCAACTCCCGCACCCTGGCTCCCAGCAGGCCGCGCAGCTGCGATACCGCCACATCCATGCTTTCCCGCGTCTTGCTGCGGATGATGTCCAGCACGGCCTCGGCCTGCGTCAGATCGATGCGCCCGTTCAGAAACGCCCGCCTGGTAAACTCGCCCGGTTCGGCCAACCGCGCCCCCGCTTTAAGCACCGCCTCCAGCACCCGCGACACCGCCATCCAGCCGCCATGCGCGTTGATTTCCACAACGTCCTCGCGCGTGTAGCTGTGGGGGGCACGCATGATAGACAAAAGCACTTCGTCGATTATCTCCCCCGTGGCCGCATCGACGACGTGCCCGTAAACCATCCGGTACCCCGGTTCCTTGACCCAATCCCTCGCCCGGGCCGCCCGGAAAACCCGCTGGGCAACCTCCAGGGCCTCCGGTCCACTGACCCTAATAATGCCAATGCCCCCCTCACCGGGGGGCGTCGCAATGGCCGCGATCGTATCAAACACGTTGCCTCACCCTATTTCTTCGGCGCAATAACGATCTTCCGGAACGGTTCCTCCCCCTCGCTGAAGGTATAAATATCGTCACGCCCGCGCAACGTCATGTGGATAATCCGCCGTTCCTGCGGGTTCATGGGCTCCAGGACCACGCTCCGTCCGCGTCGCCGGGCTTTTTCGGCCAGCCGTAAAGCCAGCCGCTGCAAGGTTTCTTCTCTTTTCTTCCGGTATCCCTCGACGTCCAGGATCACCCGCTTTTTTTCGACGCAGTTCCTATTCACCGCCACGTTTACCAGGTACTGCAGGGCATTCAGCGTTTCGCCGCGCCGCCCGATTAGCACACCGAGGTTTTTTCCTTCCAGGCTGATGTAGACCGTGTCATCTTCCTCCCGTGTCAGGACATCCGCCTCCAGCTCGATGGCGGCCACCACGTCCCGCACCAGCTGCACCGCTTTTTCGCAGATGCTTTCCTCCACGCTCACCCGGACGCGTGCCGCCCGGCCGCCGATGATCCCCAGAAAACCTCTCGCTCCTTCTTCCAGCACCTCTACGCGCGCGCGCTCACGGTCGACGCCCAATTCCTGCAGGGCTAACGCTACCGCCTCTTCCACCGTCCTAGCGCTCTTTTCTACCGCCCTCACCTTGTGGTACTCCCTCCTTAGCGGGAAGAATCTGGCGGTTCACGATATACTGCTGCGCGATGCTCAAGAGGTTAAAAACGACCCAGTACAACGAAAGCCCCGCGGCGATCGTAGACGCTATCCAGGCGATGAAAACGGGCATAAACACGGTCATGAACCGCATTGTTGGCTCCTGCACGCTGCCTCCCGGCGTGGTCATCTTTGACTGAATGTACGTCGTAACACCCGCCAGTATGGGGAGGATGAAGTACGGGTCCCGTTCGCTCAGCGTAGGAATCCAGAAAAACCCGGCGTGCGCCACGTCCGCATATGGGTAAGTGTACAGCGCCCGGTAAAGCGCAATCAGGATGGGCAGCTGCACCAGGAGCAACAGGCAGCCGGCCATGGGGTTGACCTTGTGTTCCCGATAAAGTTCCATAATCGCCCGCTGCATCTTCTGCGGGTCTTTCTTGGCGTACTTTTGCTGGATTTTCTTGATTTCCGGCTGCAGCTTCTGCATGGCGAGCATCGACTTCATCTGCATGTGCGTCAGCGGGTACAGGACGACCTTCACCAGCACCGTAAGGAAGATAATCGCCAGGGCGTAACTTGGCACGCCCAGGGCGACCGTCCCGCCGTATAGCCAGTTAATAAGCCACTTCATGCCCTCAACCAGTTCGCCAAACAATGCTAGGCCCTCCTCAAGCTACCTACTTCACAGGATCGTAACCGCCGGGCGAAAAAGGGTTGCAACGTAAGATGCGGTACGCCGCGAGCAACAGTCCCCTCACCACCCCGTACCTGGCCACCGCCTGGATCGCGTACTCGGAACACGTGGGGTAAAAGCGGCAGGACCGCGGTAAAAAGGGTGACACGCACACCTGGTACAATCTGATACAGGCGACGATCACCCTACGCATCATTAATCACCCCGATACTCCTGCCCACCCGCAGCAGCTCGGCTTCCAGGCTACGGAAATCTTCGTCCCTTGCACCCTGCCGGGCAACCACCACATAGTCGTATCCTTCCCGGAACGCGTGCCGGTGGCGCCGGCAAATTTCCCGCAACCGCCGCCGCACCCGGTTCCGCGCTACTGCCGAACCTACCCCTCGTCCAACCACCAGACCAAACCGCGATACGGCACGCCCGTTCGGCAACCCGTATAATACCAAAAGACGCCCGGCCTTGTACTTTCCCCGGGCATAAACCCTCGAAAAATCCGCCCTTTTCTTGAGCGTGGGTAATCTGCCGGACGCCTTTTCCCTCATTAATCAAGCCGTTAGCCGCTTACGTCCTTTCAAGCGTCGCCTTTTTATTACCCGCCGACCCCCCGGCGTCGCCATCCGGGCACGGAACCCGTGTATTTTCTGCCGCCTTCTTTTCTTCGGCTGGTAGGTGCGCTTCATTAGCAACGAACCTCCATGCAACAAGCGTTTCCTCTAAAATCTGGTAACGCCCGCATTGCTTGGAAACCCCTGAACACCCATCACATTATACTGAAAAAGCGTTCGCACCGTCAAGAAGAAGAAAAGCGCGGCCGCGCCAGCGGCCGAAACTGCCTGTTGATAACCGCTACCAAATCTGTTACGATGAAAAATACAGTAAGACGAGCAGGTTATACACAGCGTGTGCATAACCCTGTGTATAAACATGTTGATGAATGAAAATTTCCGCAGGGGGACACCATGCTTGCGGCCGAGCTTCATAAAGCCTGGGAGCAAGTCGTGCAGCGTTTGCAAAAAAAAATCAATACCCAGTCGTTCGACCACTGGATCAAACCGCTGAAGCCCGTTACCATTTACGGGAACACGGTCTTTATTGAGGTTCCCAACCATTTCTCCCGCGACTGGCTGCTCGACCGCTACGCCGCCGTTTTCAAGCAAGCCTTCGAACGTGTCCTCGGCCACGACGTCGCGGTCCAGTTCCTGCTCACGGCCGAAGTACCGCAGGTGCTCCAGGCCCTGACACGCCTGAAGACAGGCCCACAGGAACGCTTCACCTACCTCAACCCGAAATACACTTTCGATACCTTCGTTGTGGGTAACTCCAACCGCTTCGCACATGCCGCCGCCCTGGCCGTGGCCGACGGGCCCGCCCGCGCCTACAACCCCCTGTTCGTCTACGGCGGGGTGGGGCTGGGTAAGACCCACCTCATGCACGCTATCGGCCACCACATCCTGGCCCGCGCTCCGTACCTGAACGTGGCCTACGTCACCTCGGAACATTTTACGAATGAGCTCATCAACGCCATCCGCGACGACGATATGCCCGGTTTCCGGCGGCGCTACCGGAACATCGATATCCTGTTGATTGACGATATACAGTTCCTCGCCGGCAAAGAACGCACCCAGGAGGAGTTTTTCCACACTTTCAATACTTTATACGAGGCAGCGAAACAAATTGTTATCTCCAGCGACCGCCCGCCCAAGGATATTCCCACCCTGGAAGACCGGCTACGTTCCCGCTTCGAGTGGGGACTCATCGCGGACATCCAGCCGCCGGACTTCGAAACGCGGGTAGCCATCCTGCGCAAGAAAGCGCAACTCGACAATGTGGAGGTGCCGGACGAAACCCTCCATTATATTGCCGATCGCATCCAGTCCAACATCCGCGAATTGGAAGGAGCCTTTATTCGCGTCGTCGCCTTCGCGTCCCTCACACAGAATCCCATTACGCCCGAAATGGCCGCGGACGTGCTCAAAGACATTATCTCGCCAAAGGCACCGCGCCCCATCACCTGCCAACTCATCCAAGAAGCAGTCAGCGACTACTTCCAGTTAAAGCCGGAAGACTTAAAAGCCAAGAAGCGCACGCGCAACGTCGCATTTCCGCGACAGCTGGCCATGTACCTGACGCGCGAGTTAACAGATATGTCCCTCCCGAAGATCGGCGAGGAGTTCGGTGGCCGCGACCATACAACGGTAATCCACGCTTACGAAAAGATCTCGCAGGAACTGCAACACAACCCTTCCTTGCAAGAACTGGTAAACGAACTTATTAACCGCCTGAACAAGATATAGTCACAGCTTACCCACAACCCGGCGCACGCACCATCCAAGCCCGGGACGCACCTTTACACAGCATCATCACTACTTACTATGACTTTTACTACTAAGTTATTTATGAAAACCATGTCGACCACGCTCATCAAAAAACCGGTGTTCTTCGACAAAAAAGCGGGGGGCAAAGACAATGTACCTTACCACAACGCGGGACAACCTGGCTGCTGCCGTGGGCCTTGTGCAGCGCGTCATTCCGCCGCGGAGTCCGTTACCCGTCCTGAGCGGCATCCTGCTTAAGGCCGCCGACGACCGTCTAACCCTGACCGGCAGTGACCTAGAACTCGCAATTTCCATGTGGATCCCGGCCGAGGTAACGACGCCGGGCGAGTTGCTGCTGCCTGCGCGCTACGTAGCGGACATCGTGCGGCGCCTCCCCGAGGGGCCGGTCCAGATCGAGGCCGCTGCTGATGGGTGTGGGGCCGTGCTTCGCTACGGGAACGCGCAAGCGCGGCTCAGTGGCTTTCCCCCTCAGGACTACCCGCAGTTGCCGCAAGTGATACCCCAGGTAAAGTTTTCCCTGCCGGTGGAAACCTGTCGCGACCTGGTGCGCCAGGTTATATACGCGGCCGGTCAGGATGAGCTGCGTCCCATTTTTACCGGCGTGCTGCTGGAAATTGTCGAAGGCGAGCTGTATCTGGTGGCCACGGATACGCACCGCCTCGCCCTCAAGCGATACCGGTTGCCGGACAATGAGTTGCAACTGACGAACATTGTAATCCCGGCCAAGGCGGTCAACGAACTTTACCGCTCCTTGGGGGTGCTGGAGGGGGAGGTGACCGTCCGGGTGGCCGAGAATTACGTGGGCTTTAGTAGCGGCCCCCTGCGGCTCATTACTCGCCTGATCGACGGGCGGTATCCGGATTACCGCCAGGTGATTCCAAAGTCGTACCTTACGCGGCTCACAGCCCTGGACGGCCTGGCGTTCCTGCGGACCATCGAACGGGCAGCGGTCTTTGCTCAGGAAGAGGTGCCCGTGGTCCTCTGCGAGATCGAAGGGGATACGATGCGCGTATCGGCGCAGTCGCAGGTGGGCTCCCTGGAAGAGACGCTGCCCGTTTGTTCGGAGGGTGAGCCGGTGGCCGTGGCTTTTAACGCCGGCTACCTGATGGAAGCGCTGCGGGCGAGTTCCACCCAGGAGGTGGATCTGGAGTTGAACGGCCCCCTGGGTCCGGCGGTCCTGCGCCCGGCCGGCGCGGATGACTACCTCGCCCTCGTGCTCCCGGTGCGCCTGACGTAAGAGCGAGGGAACGCCTTGTTTCTCGAGGCACTGCAGGCGCGCAACTTTCGCAATTACGCGGAACTGGCGGTTACGTTTGCCCCGGGGTTGAACGTGATCACCGGCGGCAATGCCCAAGGGAAAACAAACCTCCTCGAAGCCATCTACTGGGTTCTCCGGGCAACGCCGCTCCGACCGGTTGCCGACCAGGACCTTGTCCGGTGGGGGGAGGCGACATCGCAGGTCGAGGGTTTTGTCCACGCAGCGCGGGGCGGAACAAATATTGCCGTCGTTATCGGGCCGGGCGGGAAAAAGATTTTCGCCGGCGGGTGTCCGGCCCGAAGGTCTGACCTGGTGGAGCTGGCCGGTGTCGTCACCTTTACGCCGGATGATCTCTGGCTTGTCAGGGGAGAACCCCGGGAACGCCGGCGCTATCTCGACCGGGAGATAGCTGCTTTCGTGCCGGTTTATGCAGACCTTTTGGGGCGCTACCGCCGGGCAGTAGCCCAGCGGAACGCCGCCCTGCGCGCCGGGGACCGGTCGGCCGTGGAAATCTGGACGGAGAGGCTCGTGGCGTACGGGGCGCGCGTTCTGGCCGAACGCCTCAAGTTTCTGGCGGCCCTTGTACCGGTTGCCCGCGAACTTTTTGCGCGTTGGGACGGGGGCGAGTTGAACATCCGCTACCGGAGCAGCGCGCCGCTCGACGGCAGCGACCCAGCATCGCTGGCGGCGGCCCTAGAGGCGGCGCTCGCCAGAAATGCAGCGCGTGAACTGGATTTGGGGCAGACCCTGGTAGGTCCACACCGGGACGATCTGGTGCTGGAAGTCGACGGAAGGGCGGCGGGTGTGGCCGCGTCGCAGGGCCAGCAGCGTTCGCTTGTCCTGGCGCTGAAACTGGCGGAGGTTTCCCTCTGGCAGGAACAAACAGGCGAGCCGCCGCTTATGTTACTCGACGACGTTTTTTCGGAACTTGACGCGACCCGTCAGGCTCGCCTCCTGGCAGCCCTTGATGGCGGGCTGCAAATGTTTATCACCGCTACCCATCCCCCGGCCCTGGAGATCGGCGCCACCGTCTACCGGGTGGCCGGGGGCGAATTACTAAAGGAGGTGTGAAGCATGTTCCTGCACCTGGGTGCCGATGTTATGATCCCGAAAAAGGACATCGTGGCCATTCTTGACATTCAGACTCGCCTTGCCGGCATCACCCGCGAGTACCTGCGGATCATCCGCGGTGACGGGCTGCTGGAGGTTATCGGGGAGCCGGGCAAGGAGCGCTCCTTTATCATCACCCCTAACAAGGTTTACCTTTCACCCATTTCCTGCAGTACCTTGAAGAAGCGGGCCGCAGAGGACTAAAAATCTTCTTCTTTTAAGGGAGCCCCTTTGTGTGGTAAACTATTTGGTTAGAGTGACTTTACAAGGAGGGGCCCCTTTGCAGCAAGGTGAGCTAAGGTACGGCGCGAAGGACATCCAGGTCCTCGAAGGCCTTCAAGCCGTCCGCAAGCGGCCCGGTATGTATATCGGGTCTACCGGGCCGCGCGGTTTGCACCACCTGGTTTACGAGGTGGTGGATAACAGTATCGACGAAGCACTGGCCGGCTATTGTGACCACATCGAAGTGACGGTGCACCCTGATAACTCGGTTACGGTTACCGACAACGGCCGCGGCATCCCGGTAGACATCCACCCGCAGGTTGGGCGGCCGGCGCTCGAAGTGGTTCTTACCCGCCTCCACGCCGGGGGTAAATTCGGCGGCCGGGGGTACAAGGTATCCGGAGGGCTGCACGGCGTGGGCGTCTCGGTGGTTAACGCCCTGGCCGAGTGGCTTGAGGTGCGCGTGCGGCGACACGGCAGGCTTTACATGCAGCGCTTCGCCAGGGGAGATCCGGCAACGGATCTCCAGGAGCTCGGCCCCGCCGAAGGGACGGGTACCGAGGTCACCTTCCGCCCAGACCCAGCGATTTTCGAGGACATTGCCTTTGATTATGAGACCCTGGCGCAGCGCCTGCGCGAGCTGGCCTTTCTCAACCGCGGGGTGACCATTGTCCTCAAGGACGAGCGCAGCGGAAAAGTGGCCACCTTCTACAACGAGGGTGGCATCAGGGACTTTGTAACCTACCTGAACCGCCACAAGGAAGGTCTGCCACCCGAGCCCGTTTACTTCGGTGCCGAAAGAGACGGGAGTTGGGTCGAGGTTGCCCTGCAGTACGCCGACGCCGAACGGGAGCAGATCCTCTCGTACGCCAATACGATCCGCACGGTTGACGGCGGCACACACGAAGTCGGCTTCCGGGCGGCGCTCACCCGCGTGGTCAACGATTACGCCAGGAAGTACAACCTCATCAAGAACGGCCCCCTGGCCGGCGAGGACATCCGCGAGGGTCTGACCGCCGTGATTAGCGTGAAGGTGCGGGAACCCCAGTTCGAAGGGCAGACCAAGACCAGGCTGGGAAACACCGAGGTCCGCAGCGCCGTCGACTGGGTTGTGACCCAGCATTTCTCCGCCTACCTCGAGGAACACCCGCAGGTGGCCAGGCGGATCGTGGAGCGCGCCGTCCTGGCGGCCAAAGCACGCGAGGCGGCCAGGCGGGCCCGTGAGCTGACCAGGCGGAAGAGCCTCCTCGAGAATACAACCCTCCCCGGAAAGCTGGCCGACTGCTCGGAGCGCGACCCGCGGTACTGCGAGCTCTATATTGTTGAGGGAGACAGCGCGGGCGGTTCGGCGAAACAGGGGCGCGACCGGCGTTTCCAGGCCATTCTGCCCCTGCGGGGCAAGATCTTGAATGTGGAAAAGGCACGCCCGGACAAAATTTTGAACAACGAAGAAATACGCGCCCTGATCGCGGCGGTGGGCAGCGGCATCGGTGACGAATGCGACGTCAGGCGTGTCCGCTACCACCGCATCGTGCTGATGAGCGACGCGGACGTGGACGGGGCACACATCAGGACGCTCCTGTTGACCTTTTTCTACCGGTACATGCGTCCCCTACTCGAGGCGGGGTACGTTTACATCGCCCAGCCGCCGCTCTACCGGGTGAAAAAAGGGAAAGAGGTACGGTACGCTTATTCGGACGAGGAACTGGAGCGGGTGCTCGAGCAAGTCGGGCGTGACGGCGTTAGCATCCAGCGATACAAGGGTCTCGGGGAAATGAACCCGGAGCAGCTGTGGGAGACCACCATGGACCCGGCGCGCCGCACCATTTTGCGCGTGAGCCTGGAAGACGCCAGGGAGGCGGAAGAACTCTTCCGCACCCTCATGGGCGAGGCGGTGGAACCGCGCCGCGAGTTTATCCAGCGGCACGCCCGCGAGGTAAGGAATCTGGATATTTAGCTTTGTTATAGTTGGTATGATAAATTGTATTTTGTCAGTCTAAGCTTATGAAACGAGGGAGCTTGCCAGATGGCTGTTGAACCCGGGAAGGTAATTCCGGTCGACATTAGCCAGGAGATGAAGCACGCCTACCTCGATTACGCCATGAGCGTGATCGTGGGACGCGCCCTGCCCGATGTCCGCGACGGGTTAAAGCCGGTGCACCGGCGCATTCTTTACGCCATGCACAACCTGGGGCTCACGCCGGACAGGCCCCATCGCAAGTCGGCGTACGTGGTCGGCGAGGTGCTCTCCAAGTTTCACCCGCACGGCGACGCGCCCGTATACGAGGCGCTGGTGCGCCTGGCGCAGAAGAACCAGCGGCGCTATGGCGGCTACCTGGTGCACCTCGGCGTGGTGTTGATGGCCATCGGGGTGATCGGCAAGGGCTTCTACGGCCAAGACACGATCACCACGCCGGCGGTGAAGCTGAACGAGAGCTTCACGGTGGGCGATTACACCTTCACCTACCGCGGCATCCGCCCCGTCCCTTGCGAGTTCAACGATTGCCAGACCATGCAGGCCATGCTGCTCATCTCCTCGGCCAGCGACGGGCGCGTCCTGGGCGCTGCCTTTCCCTATCGGGACTATTACCCGATGCAGCAACACACGGCCACCATTCCAGACATCAGCGGCACGTTCAACAACGAGGTCTATGTGATCCTGGCCGGCTGGGACAATAACGGCGCGACGGCGTCGTTCCAGGTGTTTATCAACCCGCTGATCAACTGGATTTGGGTCGGTGGCTTGGTCATGATCCTGGGGTTCTTTGTATGCTTCTGGAAAGTGCCGGAACGCGAACCGGCCGCTGCGCCGATCACGGCGCGACGCCCGGCCCCGGCAGGAGCGCCGGCGAAATGACCTTTGCGAAGACACTGCGCGCATTCATCTGCGCCTTGCTCGGCGTCTTGCTGCTCGGCCGGTTGACGGCCAACGTGGTTTACGCGCAAGTGCCGGCGCCGGATGAAGAAACGTATCGCATCGCTAAACAGCTCAACTGCCCGACGTGCGCCGGCCGCAACCTGGCCGATTGCCCCACCGAGACCTGTGCGCAGTGGAAGGCCGAGATCAAAGCGCAACTCGACCAGGGCAAAAGCGCACAAGAGGTGCTGGACTACTTTCAAGCCCGCTTTGGCCCGACCGTGCTGCAGGAGCCGCCCAAGAGCGGCACCACCGCGCCATTGTGGGCTGCGCCGATCGGCGCGGCCATCGTGTTCCTGATCGGCGCAGGACTGGTGATGTGGCGCACGTCGCAGCGCAA
>ENA-ORXB01000812-ORXB01000812.1-sediment-metagenome-genome-assembly--contig:-NODE-812-length-50300-cov-18.630289_pt1 | contig 50300 bp, 46 predicted proteins | sample MGYA00237863_ERZ511475 | MGnify/ENA primary metagenome ERZ511475 (study PRJEB26305, sample SAMN06343858) | sediment metagenome | isolation source: hot spring sediment | place: Canada: British Columbia... | reverse complement strand
GCGGTTTCTCATAGCTTTTCTGCTGGACCGGGAAACAGTTTTCCCGCGTATCGCCGTACTCAACTGCGTAAGTCCTTTGGGAATCTCGTCACAAAAGTCAGGGCGGCAAAGCGGAAATAGGGAGCTGCCCTCGCATGGAGTGTAAGCATCATCGAGCTAAGCGGCGATGGCGCCCCAAATGCCGCCTGCAAGGCAGCGCGGCGCAACGACTTGCCAAGTAAAGAGCGGTCTTAGCGCGTGCGTAATGCCGCCAGCACCATCAGCACGAACGCGACCGCGCTCAGGATCATCGTGACGCCGCCGGGCATCCACTTGCCCGTGGTGAAAAAGCGGTAGGCGAAGAAGACGCCCAGCGCCAGCGCGACCACCGCGCTCAAACCAAAGCCCGCTGTGGGGTTCTTGAAACTTATCGCCAGCCCGACCAGCAACAGCACCGCCGCAATCAGTCCGTTCACCAGCGACACCATGCTCTGGGCAGAGACATAGCCCATCACGCCGCCCACAGCGATTACCACCGCGTACAGCAACAGCGCAATCTGGAAGGCGTTCATAACGAAGGAAAGTGTACCCTACATCACTCTGCTGTGGGCGGATCTTCAGCTGGCTCCAGATAAACCTCGATGGCTTCTCGAATGTTCTGCAGGGCTTCCTCTATGGTGTCGCCTTCGCTAACGCAACCCGGCAGGGCGGGCACATAGACCGTATACCCGCCTTCCTCGCTCGGTTCCAGGACAACTTTGAAAGTCATTTTCCACCACCTTCCCAATTCTACCACACGAGCATAACAACGCTCTTTGCGCACAGGCGGTTGCTCACATCTCCGCAAACACCTGCCGCAGGGTCTCTATCGCCTCGTCGACATCGGCGGGGGAGATGATCAGCGGCGGCACGATGCGCAGAATCGTCTCGCCGACAGCGTTGAGGATCAGGCGTCGCTCTAGTGCCTTTTGGACGACGGTGCGGGCAATCGGTTGGCTGAGTTCCGCGCCGACCATCAGCCCGCGCCCGCGCACTTCGGCGATTGGCGCGCCCTCGGCTTGCAACGCACGCAGGCGCGCCTGCAGGTAGTCGCCGACGCGCTGCGCGTTCTCCAGCAGCCCCTCCTCCTCGATGATCTCGATGACCGCCAGCGCTGCGCTGCATGCCAGCGGGTTGCCCCCGTAGGTCGTGCCGTGTTCGCCGGGCTGCAGCACTTCGGCGGCGACGCCGCGCAGCAAGCATGCCCCAATCGGGAAGCCGCCGCCCAGCCCCTTCGCCGTCGCCACGATGTCGGGCGTCACCCCAGCGTGCTGATAGGCGTACCAGCGTCCCGTGCGCCCGAAGCCCGCCTGCACCTCGTCGACAATCAGCAGCGCGTTGTAGCGGTCGCACAGCGCGCGCGCCGCGCGCAGGTACTCGTCCGCAAGCGGGTAGACGCCCCCCTCGCCCTGAATCGGCTCCAGCAGGATTGCCGCCGTGCGCTCGCTGAACGCCGCGTGCAGCGCGTCTATGTCGTTGCGGGGCAGGGCGCGAAAGCCAGGCAGCAGCGGCTGGAACGGCGTCTGGTACTTGGGTTGCATCGTCGCCGACAGCGCGCCCATCGTGCGCCCGTGAAAACTGCCTTCTATCGCCAGAATCTCGTAGTCGGGCGTGCGCTTGACGGCGTTGGCGTACTTGCGGGCGACCTTGACGCTCATCTCGCACGCCTCCGCGCCGCTGTTGGCGAAAAACGCCTTCTCCATGCCCGACAGTTCGCACAGCCGCTGTGCCAGACGCGCCTGCGGCTCGGTCAGGAAAAAGTTGCTCACATGCATCAGCCGCGCCGCCTGCTCCGCGATGCGTTGCGCCACTTTCGGGTGGCTGTGCCCGACATTGCACACGGCAATCCCTGCAAGGAAGTCCAGGTAGGCGTTGCCGTACTCGTCGTACAGGCGCGCGCCTGCCCCGCGCACAAACAAAATCGGCTGGCGGCGGTACACAGGCAACACATAGCGCTGATCCAGCGCGGCGATTGTCTCCGTTAGGCTCGCATGCGCAGCGGTCATACGCTTCAGTATACCCCGCGCGGGTATAATGCCCGCCGATGACGCCCAGAGTCAGCGTGCTGATACCCAGCTACAATCACGCGCCGTACCTGCCCGCCGCCCTGCACAGCGTGTTCGACCAGACCTACCGCGACTACGAAATCGTGGTCGTGGACGACGGCAGCACGGACGGCTCGGTAGAAATCCTGCGCGGCTACGGCGACCGCATACGGCTCTTCGTGCAAGCGAATCGAGGCACTTACCCGACGCTGAACCGCTGCATCGCCGAGTCGCAGGGTGCGTATCTGGCGATTCTGAACTCGGACGACCTGTGGGCGCCGACGAAGCTCGAAAAGCAGGTCGCCCTGCTGGAGGCGCATCCCGAAGTGGGGCTGGTGCATACGGGCGGCTACTTCATCGACGGCAAGGGCGACATCCAGCCAGGCAACCCGCTGGGGTTCGAATGGCCCCGCACGCCGACGGGCAACATCATCGAGGCGCTTGTGCGCTGCAACAAGATTATCGCCTCGTCGGTGCTGGTGCGACGCGAGTGTTTCGAGCGGCTGGGCGGCTTCCGCGAAGATTTGTTCGGCTCGGGCGACTGGGAGATGTGGTTTCGGATTGCGCTGGAGTGGGACATCGGCTACATTGATGAACCGCTGACGATGTACCGCGTGCATGGAGCGAACGCTTCGTTTCAGCATCGGCGCGTCTACGAGGACGATGTGAAGGTGCGCACAGAGACGATTCACGCGAATGAGTCGCGCTTGTGGCAGCGGGCAACCGACGCGCGGGCGATGCGCCTTGCGCTGGCGCACTCCTATGCGTGCTTGGGCACGGAGTACGCGCTGCTGGGCGACCGCGCGCAGGCGCGTCGGGCGTACCTGCGTTCGCTGCGGCTCTACCCGCTGCGCTTCAAAAGCGTGCTGCGCCTAATGCTCACCTTTCTGCCCGTCAAGCCGCCGCTTTAGCGCCGCGTGCCGACCCGCTGCTTGAGGTAGTCCTCCAGCAGCACCTTGCCGTTCTGCACGGTGTTCATCACCTTCGCCAGCGCGCCTTCCAGTTGCGTCAGCACCTCGTAGGCGTACTCGTCCGCGCCTTGCCGAATCTGCTGCGCCTTCTCCCGCGCTGACTCCAGAATCTCCTGTGCCTGCGTCTGCGCGAGTTGGTAGACTTCGGTCTGGCTCAGCATGCGCTGTTGTTCGGCGTGGGCGCGTTCGAGAATCTGCTCGGCTTCGCACCGCGCTTGGTCGACGATGCGGCGGGCTTCCTCCTGCGCTTGGGCAATTGTCATCTGCGCTTCGGTCTGCGCGCCGCCAATCAAGCGATCCGACTCGCGCAGCACCCGCTCCGCCTTATCGAAATCGCTCGGCAGGTTCGCCAGGATCTGCTGTACTCGGTTATGACACTCGCCTTTGTCCAAACCGACGACAACAGGTCCGACGCTTCGTGCGCGTTCGAACGCCTGATCCAGTTCGCGCAGCCATTTCCTGATGGTTGAGACATCCGTGTGCATCATCGTTCGTGCCTCCCCTAAGTGTGGCTTCAAGTAGATTCGCCCGATAGGTGGGGGGTTCCTGCCGTTTGGGGGGCGAATCGCTCCCTTAGTTTGTGGGCGACATTTGGGGGCACGAGGGTTTCGATAGCGCCGCCCAGCCGCGCCACCTCCTTGACAATCGACGACGACAGGAACGCATACTGCTGATGGGTCATCAGGAAGCAGGTGTCGACTTCGGGGGCGAGTTGGCGGTTCATGGTCGCCATCTGGAACTCGTACTCGAAGTCGGAGACGGCGCGCAGCCCGCGCACAATCGCGCACGCGCCGACCTGCTGGGCAAAGCGCGCCAGCAAGCCTTCCAGCGACGCGACGCGCACATTCGGCAAATGTTCGCAGCACGCCTGAAGCATCTGCACGCGCTCGTCGAGGCTGAACAGCGACTGTTTTTGGGAGTTGACCGCGACGGCGACGATGAGTTCGTCGAACAGCCGCGCCGCCCGCTGAATAATGTCCAGATGCCCCATCGTCGGCGGGTCAAAACTGCCTGGATAGACCGCCCGCCGTACCTGCTCGCCCATCGGGGGGAAGTGTACCCCATAACCCTGTCCAACCTGACTTTGTGTTCCCCACGGGCGAGTTGTGGGGGTAGGCGCAGGAACCGACCGTGCCCCCGACAGGGTACAATTAGCGTGGTGATCGCGCTTGGCTCGCAGACGCACAGTGCAGACGGAGATGTTGGACACACGCAAAGCCGCCATTTTGCGGGCGGTGGCGCGTGAACACATCCGCACGGGCGAACCTGTCGGCTCGCAGGCGATTGTGCAGCGGTACGCGCTGGGGGTCAAGCCCGCTACGGTGCGCAACGAGATGGCGGCGATGACCGAGTACGGCTACCTCGCGCAGCCGCACACCAGCGCGGGTAGAGTGCCCACCACGCGCGGCTACCGCTACTATGTGGAACACTTGATGAGTGGAACCACGACGCTGCGCATCGAGAGCTACTTCCGACGCCTGCCCGAACCGGGCGAAAGCTTGACCGAGCTACTGCAGGCGACCTTGCAACTGCTCGCGCGCGCGGCACAGTCGGTCGCGTTTGCCGCCACCACGCGCGACGAGACGATGCGTGTGCTGCGCTGCGTGCTGACGCCCTGCGCCCCGCGCCGCGTGCTGTCGGTCGTGGTGACGGAACACGGCGAGGTGGACAACCGCCTCGTTGACCTGCAGTATGCGTCCTCGCAACGCGCCTTGAACCGCATTCAGAGCGTGCTGGCGACGATGATTGAGGGGCAGACTGTGCGCACGGTGCTGACGCTTGACCCCGCCCACGCGCCCGCGCTCGAATCGCCCGCCGAACGCGAGACGCTGGTTAGCCTGCTGCGCGCCGTGCAGCAGCAGGTGCAGGACATCGCCGAGGGCGAGCTGCTCTACGACGGGATGGTCTACCTGCTGCGCCTGCCCGAATTTCAGCGCGAGGTGCGCCAGCTGGAGGCGGTGCTGCGCGTGCTGGAGGCGCGCAAACCGCTCTACCGCCTGCTCCAACAAAGCGGCGACGCCGAACTGCACATCACCATCGGCGAGGAGAACCCCATCGACGCGTTGCGCAGCTGCACGCTGGTCTACGCCCGCTATTATGCAGGCGGGCGACCCGCAGGCATGATCGGGCTGATGGGACCCGTGCGCATGGACTACGACCACGCGCTGCCCGCTGTGCGCCACGCCGCGAACGCGCTGAGCGACCTGCTCACGCGCACACTCTACTCGTAAACAGGAGCTATGCCGTGAAGGTATTGATGATTGACAACTACGATAGCTTTACCTACAATTTGGTGCAATATTTAGGCGAGCTGGGCGCGGAGCTGACCGTCGTGCGCAACGACGAGCTGACCGTCGAGCAGGCGCTCGCGCTGCAGCCCGACCGCATCGTGATTTCGCCCGGTCCCTGCACGCCGAACGAGGCGGGTATTAGCGTCCCGCTGATTCAGGCGGCGGCGGGCAAGGTTCCGATTCTGGGCGTGTGCTTGGGGCATCAGGCGATTGGCGCGGCGTTCGGGGGCAACATCGTTCGCGCGAAACGCCCCATGCACGGCAAGGAGTCGCCTGTGCGCCACACGAACGCGGGCGTCTTTCGCGGCGCGCCCAACCCGCTGCGCGCCATCCGCTACCACTCGCTGGTGATTGAACGCGCGACCCTCCCCGACTGCCTCGAAATCACCGCCGAAAGCGACGACGACCACGAAATCATGGGCGTGCGCCACAAACACCATCCCATCGAAGGCGTGCAGTTCCACCCCGAATCGATCCTCAGCGAGGCGGGGATGCAGATTTTGCGCAACTTTCTCGATGCGCCCCATTGATATAAGACTTTGCGCTCGCGCCTCAGAATACGATTTCTGAATTGGGGTATAATAGGGCATCCCCTATGGGGAAAGGAGGTATATCAACGATGAGACGACCGATGATGGTACTCGGTGGGTTATTGGCGCTGGCAGCGCTGGCGCATGCGCAAGCTGACGGGCGCAACATCCCCAGCAAGTACGGCGCGCCCCTCGCCTCGCAGACCAACTACACGGGCTTCGGCGACCGTGTGAGCAACGACCAAGCATGGGGCTCCGAACTGAACCAGCTCTTCGCCAAGTGTGTCAACGGCGTGCTGTATATCGCGGTCACAGGCAACCTGGAGGGCAACGGCAACTCGATTCACCTCTACATCGACACAGGGCGCAGCCAAAGCAACTCGTTCAACCTGACCACAGGCTGCATCAACTGCTCCGTGCAGGGGATGAGCGGCGTGCTGTTTGACCACAACCCCGACTATGTGCTGGGCGTCAACCGCTTCGACGACGGGCAGGGCAACGACAATATCTACATCGACCTGCACGATGTGGTGAACAACCAGTCCACCTATTTGGGGGCGGTCGCCGTCGGTTCGGGCGAGGGCGCGGTAGACCAAGGCATCAAAGCGGGCTTCGACAACTCGAACCTGCTGGGAGTCACGAGCGACCCGAACAACATCGGCAACCCCGCAACCGCCACGACGGGGCTGGAGGTCGCCATTCCGCTGAGCGCGCTGGGCAACCCGCAGGGCGAGATTAAGATCCTCGCCGTGCTGACGGGCGGCGCGGATTTAGGCGACCCGTGCCGCGGCACTTACCTGTCCAACCAGTCGCTGCCCGCGATGAACATCGGCGACACCAGCCAGCAGTTCCCGAACGCGGCGTGGGCGCGCTGTCCCGACCCGCCGTTCGATAGCTTCCCGTTCAGCTTCGTCGCGCTGGCGGGCGACCACTATGTATCCGTGCAGCCGTGCCCTGCGGGACCCGAGGGCGATGTGAACGGCGACGGCTGCGTCGATGACGCCGACCTGCTGATTGTGCTGTTCAACTTCGGCAACGCGGGCGGTCAGGGCGATGTGAACAACGACAGCATCGTTGACGACGCCGACCTGCTGATTGTGCTGTTCAACTTCGGCGCAGGGTGCCAGTAAGCCCTCACCCCCTTCCCCTCTCCCACAGCGTGGGAGAGGGGGTACTGCCCACCGCCAAGAGGCTTTCCGCGCTTTATAACCCCCCCCAAATAGCAGGAATCCCTTCCCACGCACGCTACAATTATGCACAGGTGATCCGCATGAGGAAACTGTGTGCGTTGTTGGGGCTTGCGACTGCAGTGTGTTTGTTGGCGTGGGGCTGGCTGCGCCAAACCGACGAGAAGTTCACGAGCAACCTGCCCGTCGCCGTGCTGATTGGCGAGCAGAGCGGCTACCTACTGACCCCGCCAGAGTTCGTGGCGCAGCCGTTCATTCGGCGCATCGAGTGGTCGCCCGACGGCAACTACGCTGTGCTGTTCCAGACCGCCCTGCGCGCGGAGACGTCGACGCTCGACGATGCCGTGATGCGCCACCGCGTGCTGCTCTGGAGCCGTAAGACGCGCCGCCTGAGCGTGCTGTGGGAATCGGCGCAAACCGACCGTGAGGTGAACCCGAACCGCGAGTTCCAAGTCGCGTTTGTCGGCAAGGCGCCGCTTTGCCTATTCGCGGTGCGCGTGTGGGACGAGGCGAAGCAAGATGACCCGTGGCAGGCGTATGCAGCGGTTTTGGGCGGGCGCACGATTCCGTTGGGCGCGTATCGCGAAGCGTGGCTGCTCGCGCCACCCGCCGAAGACATCGGCTACATGCTCGTCGCCGAGTCAGAAAATCTAACTTACCAGCGACAGTACGCGCCCATCGGCGCCAACGGAATGCTCGCCAATTTCCAGCCCGTGTCCGAGGAGTTGGACATCACCGCGTTGTACGCCTACTCCACGCGCAGGGGCAACCCTGACCTGTGGTACGAGGACGGCAAGCAGATGCTGCTCTCCTCGTTCGGTCCGCCGATTGCCGTACCAGAAACCGATGGCGCTGAGCACCGCGTGGAGCCTGTCTACTTGCTTTGGAACCTACGCACGAATCAGGTGCAGCCGATTGACAAAGCGCGGGCGCGCTACTATCGCGTGAACCGAGAAACGTGGCTTCACGCCCGTTCGGAGCGACATGCCCTCCAGCACGCGGGCAACCCTGCCGAGACCACCGCGACTTGGCTGCACGAGGGCGAGCGCGCCGTGCTGGTGGCGTCCGATTCCGCGCTGGCGGAGGTTGCGCCGCAGGGCGACGCGATTCTATATGTGGCGCACGGCGCGGCGTTCTACCGCGAGATTCGGCGCACGAGCGCGGACGCCATTCGCGAGATGCAGGATCGCGCCGACCGCGAGAAATATCTCTCGCAGGCACGACAAATCGGCACCGCACTAATGATGTATGTCATGGACTACGATGAGATGTTCCCCCCGAACTTCGGCGACGAGGGGGTATCGCAGGTGCTGCTGCCCTACCTCAAGAATGAGGGCGTTTTCGAGGTCGACGGCGCGTTCGCCTTCCGCTATCGGATGGACGGTCAGTCAATGGCGAATATCGAGTCGCCTGCCACCACGGAGGTGGGCTACTTGGAGTTGACCAACGGGCGCGTGGTGATTTACGCCGATGGGCATGCGAAGTGGCAGCCGTATCGGTAGCAGGTACAATCGGGCGTTGTGGCAAGCGTCGTTTGGGCGTTGTGGCTTGCGCTGGGCGTATGGGGCTTGATGCGCATCTGGCGGATAGCGCCGAATGTGCAGGCAGTGTCTCCCCCCCTCCTTAGGGTTCCCCCCGCTTCGCGAGGGGAACCGAGCGGAGCGCCTGTGCAGTTTCCCCCGCGTGCAGGGGAGCTGAGCGGGGCGCGCGTAAGGTTCCCCCTGCCCGCAGGGGGAACCTTACGGAGGGGGTTCTCGATTGTCCGTGTAAATCTACGCTGGCTGGGCGACGGGCGCGGGTGGGCGCTTGCGCTCAGCGTGGCGAGTTTCGCGCCTGCGCTTGCGCCTGATGCCAGCCTGCCCGTGCAAGTCGCGCTGACCGTGCTGGCGGGCGCGGGGCTGCTGCGCCTGATGCACGCGCTTGATTCGCGCTCTGTAGGGCAGGGCGTGGTCGCCGGGCTGGGGCTGATTGCGCTTGTGTTGGATTCGCTGAGCGGCGGCGCGTGGGCGCGGCTGGGCGCGCTGGGGCACGGCACAGAGGCGCACGGCGTCGGCGTGCAATACGGCGCGCTCGCGCTGCTGTGGGGGTTGCTCGTGGTTCGCGCGTGGCGGCGCATCGAGGGCAACCCGCTCGGCGCGGTGATCGGACTGGGCGCGCTCGCCTGCTGGCTCGGCTGGGCGGGGCTGACGCCCGCCGTCGGCTGGAGCGCAGCGGCGACCGCGCTTGCGCTGGGGCTTGCGCTCCTACACCGCGAGCGCGACGAACGCAAGCGCGTGCGCATGACGCTCCAGAACCGCCTCGTGCGCGTGGTGCGCCGCGCTTCGAACACCGACCTCGCGCTGGCAGCGGGCGCGCTGGTCGGGCTGTGCCTGCTCGCGCTCTGGCTCAGCGGCGCGCCTCTCCTTGAAACGCCACGGCTTGGGGCGCACGCGGGCTTGCAGGCGGGAGTAATCCTTGTCTGTCTCGCGCAGATGCTTCTCGCGACTTCCACTCCTGCGATTGATGATCCCCTCCTAAAGGTTCCCCATGCGTGCAGGGGGAACCGAGGGGGCGCGTGGCTCGGTTTTCTGGCGCGCGGGGAGAACCGCATAGGCGCGCGGCTTGGTTTTCTGGCACGCAGGGGGAACCGAATGCACGCCTTTCGCGGTTCCCCTCGCGAAGCGGGGGGAACCTTAAGGAGGGGGGTACAAGCAAACTCTGCCCACGCAATCGGTCTTGCTATTCTCACCCTACTCGGCGGCGAGCCACTGGCGACGCTCGCACTTGGCATGCTCATGGTGTGGGCAAGCCGCGACGAGAACCTGCAGGAATCCCTCACACGCGCGTCGAACCTACCGACCCGTACAGGAGGCAACGAATGAAATCGACGACTGGTTTAGCGAGCATGCTTGGAATCGTGCTTGCGCTTAGCCCGCTTGCGGGCGGCGCGTTGCAAACGCAACCGAAGCAGGAACCGAAACAACAACAGCAGAAGCAGCAACAGCCGAAGCAGGAACCGAAACAACAACCGCAGAAGCAGCAACAGCCGAAGCAGGGTCAGCAACAACAGAAGCAGACCCAGCAGCGACAACAACGGCAAGGTCAGCAACGCCAGCAGACTCAACAGCGGCAGGGTCAGCAGGCGCAGCGCCCGCAAGTCCCGCCGCAGTACCGCCCTGCGCCGCTGCCCGCAGGCGACACCGTCGTGGCGACCGTCAACGGCGAGCCGATCCGCGCCCGCGAACTCATCCAAGCCAGCTACGAGTGGTTCGCCGCGACCGCTATCGAAGAGCTAATCCTGGAGCGCGTCATCGAGCAGGAGGCGCGCGCACAGCGCGTCACCGTCTCCAACGCCGAAGTGGAAGCGCGCTACAAGCAGCAACTCCAAAACGCCGAGTCGCAGGTTCCGCCTGGCATGAGCCTCGACGACTTTCTCAAGCGCAACCAGTTCCCGCCCAGCCGCCTGTTCGCCCGCATCCGCAGCCAGTTGCTGGTGGAAAAACTCGTCGAGCGACAGGTGAACCTCGACGACTTCGTGGAATACAGCCAACTCGTGATTCGCATTCAGGGCAACACGCCCGAACAGCAAGAGGAGAACACCCCTGCTGCTGAAGCCAAAGCGCAGGAAGCCTACCAGAAAATCAAAGAGGGGCTGGACTTCGCCGAGGCGGTCAAGGAATACTCCGAAGACCCGTTCAGCAAAGATCGTGGCGGCAAGATGAACTGGCAGAACCTCAACTTCATCGTGCCCGACCTGCGCCAGAAACTGCAGGCGATGCAACCGGGCGAAATCTCCGAGCCGTTCAAAATGATGGGCAGCATCGTGATTATCCGCAAGGAGCGCACGGGGTCGCAAGCCTCGCCCGAAGAGCAGCAGGAGCTGCGCGAGCAAGCCGTGCGCCTGCAGATTGGCGAGTATGTGCGCCAGCTGCAAGCAAAGGCGAAGATTACCAACACCATCGTGCAGCCGTTCGACCCGACGACCGCCGCGCCGCCCGGCGGACCGAACGCGCCGCGTCCGCCCGCTGCGCGTCCCGTGCCGCGCTAAGCAACCAATTTCGGCTGGGGCGAACCCCGCCTCAGCCGCTAAAGGAGGCACCCTATGGCGAAACGCAAACTGAATGTCGCGCTCATCGGCTACCAATTCATGGGCAAGGCGCATAGCAACGCCTACCGCCAAGTGAGCCGCTTCTTCCACGAGCTGGAGTACGAACCCGTGCTGAAGGTGATTTGCGGGCGCAACGAGGCGCGCGTGCGCGACGCCGCCCACAAATACGGCTTCGAAGAGTACGCGACCGACTGGCAACAGGTTGTCGCCCGCGAGGACATCGACCTCGTCGATGTGTCCACACCGGGCAACCTGCACGCGCCCATCTCCATCGAGGCTGCCAAGCACGGCAAAATCGTGCTGTGCGAGAAGCCCCTCGCGAACAACCTCGCCGAAGCCCGCGCGATGGTGCAAGCTGTCGAGCAGCACGGCGTCAAGCACGGCGTCTTCTTCAACTACCGCAAAGCGCCCGCCGTCGCCTACGCCAAGCAGCTCATCGACGCAGGCGTCATCGGACAGGTCTACCACTTCCGCGCGACCTACCTGCAGGACTGGATTGTCGACCCGAACTTCCCGCTCGTGTGGCGGCTGCAGAAGCCCATCGCTGGCTCAGGCGTGCACGGCGACCTGAACGCGCATATTATCGATCTTGCGCATATGCTCGTGGGCGACATCAGCGAAGTATGCGGCATGATGCACACCTTCATCAAGCAACGCCCGCTGCAAGCCGAGTCGGACGACCGTCTGGGCGGAACCGCCAGCACGGAGATGGGCGAGGTCACCGTCGACGACGCCGCGATGTTCCTCGCGCGGTTCAAAAACGGCGCGTTGGGCACTTTCGAAGCCACCCGCTTCGCGCTTGGGCGCAAGAACTACAATCGCTTCGAGGTCAACGGCTCCAAAGGCAGCCTCGTGTTCAACTTGGAGCGGATGAACGAGCTGGAACTCTACTTGGAGACCGACCCTGCGGGCACGCGCGGCTTCCGCACGATTCAGGTGACCGAGAGCGTGCATCCGTATGTGGGCGCGTGGTGGCCGCCCGGGCACATCATCGGCTACGAGCATACCTTCACGCACCTGGTGCGCGACGCGCTGGATGCCATCAGCAAGGGCGAGCAGCCCTCGCCAAGCTTCCACGATGGGCTGCGCTGCCAAGCGGTGCTGGAAGCCGTCGAACTCTCTGCCAACGAGCGGCGCTGGGTGGAAGTGCCGTACTAATCTTGTCCCCCTTGCCCGCGCGGCGGGCGGGGGAGTTTTTGGAGTGCGGAAGCGAAGCTTCCGCGAATGGCTGAAGCTGACGCTTCAGCACCCCATAGAGTCGTCGCGCTGCGTCCCCTCTCCCAAGCGGTGGGAGAGGGGCAGGGCTGACTGGCTCACCAAGTATCCGCGCTGCCCGATGAGTCGGGCTGAATCGGCGCGCCCAGCCACGAGAACGGATAGTTCGGGTCTTCCAGCTCCAACGCGGCTTTGGTGACCTGCAGCGGGCGGAAGGTGTCCATCATCACCGCCATCTCCTCCGTGTGCGTAGCGCCGAGGCTTGCCTCCACTGCGCCGGGCTGCGGACCGTGCGGAATGCCCGACGGGTGCAGCGTAATCGAGCCGACCTCGATCCCGCGCCGACTACCAAACTTTTTGTTGACATAATACAGCACCTCGTCGCTGTCGAGGTTGCTATGATTGTACGGCACGGGTATCGCTTGTGGGTGGTAGTCCAGCATACGCGGGCAGAACGAACAGACCACGAAGCCGGGTCCCTCGAAGGTCTGGTGGATCGGCGGCGGCATATGGATGCGCCCCGTGATTGGCTCAAAGTCGTTGATATTAAACGCCCACGGGTAGACATAGCCGTCCCAGCCGACGACATCGAACGGGTGGTGTTCGTAGTGGTAGGCGTAGACGCGCCCGCGACGGTGGATACGCACCTCGAAGTCGCCGATGTCCGTGCGCGTCTCAAGCGTTTCGGGCGTGCGGATGTCGCGCTCGCAATAGGGCGAATGCTCCATCAGTTGCCCATACTCGTTGCGGTAGCGTTTCGGCGTCTCGATTTGACCGCCGATGGCTTCGATCCAGACCAGTTTGGCGGGCAGCGCGTCGAACTGTAGCCGCCAAATCGCGCCGTGCGGGATAATCAGGTAGTCGCCCTCGCGGAAGCGCAGATGCCCAAACTGCGTTTCGAGCGTGCCTGTGCCTTCGTGGACGAAAATCAGGTCGTCGCCGTCGGCGTTTTTGTAGAAGTAGTCCATCTGCTCGGCGGGGCGCGACACGGAGAAGATGACATTCTCGTTGAACATCAGCTCCACGCGCCCTGTGACCGCGTCGCCTGCAGGGGGCATCTCGCCCGTGCGGAAGTGGCGGTGCTGCAAGACGGGTTCGTCTATCGGCTCGATGCGTCGCTCGTAGCAGGTGTGGAACTCTTTGACGCGCGTCGGCGGGTAGTAGTGATACAGAATCGACTGAATGCCCGAAAAGCCCTCTGTGCCCAGCACCTCTTCGGCGTACAGCCCGCCGTCAGGTCGGCGGAACTGGATATGCCGCTTCGGCGGCACCTGTCCCATGCGTACATACCACGGCATTGTGGAATACCTCCCTATCGTGTGATGCAGAATTATAGCATGCGCGGGCACTACGGAAAGGGGTAGGCGCCCGCGCACTTCGCATCAGCCGATCTCGAACGCCTCAATCGGCGTGTTGTCCACGCGGTAGGCTTCCACGCGCAGCGCGCCGCGCACAGGCACGCGCACCTTGAGATAGCAGTAGATGCGCTCGCGCTTGGCAGTCCACGGCGTCGGTTCGGGCGCAAGGTCGTACAGCGAGACGCCGCCGCCCCCGCAGGTCACATAGACCACGCCCGCGCCCTGCTTGTAGCGATTGCCCTGCTTGACCACCGCCGTGTTGTTGCGCATCGGGTACATCCGCTCGTACACATGGTCGTGCCCGTGAATCACCAAGTCCACGCGGTAGCGGTCAAACAGCGGCTGGAATCGGCGAATCATGCCCTCGTTGTTGCCGCGCCGCTGGGTGGAACCGTACAGCGGGTGGTGCGCGAACACAATCAGCCAGCGCACACTGCGGTCGCGACGGGCGTTCTGCAGCGCGCGCTCCAGCCACTGGTACTGCGCTTCACTGTCGCGCTCGTTGCTGTTGAACGCCACGAACCGCGCGTTGCTGAGCGTGAAGTCGTAGTATTGCCCCTTGTTGGGCATCGCGAAGCGCGTCTCGGCGGCGATGTAGCCGATGCGCTGCTCGCCGATGCGCTCGTTCTCGTGGTTGCCGAAGGAGACCATCACGGGCACGCGCGCCGCCAGCACCTCCAACTGCTCCAGATAGGTGTCCCAGATAGGCTGGCGTCCGTTGGCATACGAGAGGTCGCCTGCGATGAAGTGGAAGGTCGGGTTCAGCGCCGCCACATTGCGCGAGTTCTGGATGCTGAATCGGGTCGTGCCGTGGTCGGCGAAGGCGGTGAAGGTGAAGTCGTGCAGTCCCTGCTGCGGCGTGCGGAACGCATACGCCCGCGAGTAGCCGCCCTGCGCGCTGCCCACACGGTAGTAGTAGCGTTGTCCAGGTTTCAGGTCGCTCATCAACGCGCGGTAGACAACGCCCGTCTCGTAGGGATAACTCACCCGCTCAGCAGCCGCGCGCCTGCCCAACGCGGGCGTCTCCCCAAACTCCACCACAGGGCTGTCTACAGGCTGCTGTGTCTGCCAGGTGATGCTCATCTGCGTATGCACATCCGCGCCGAACGCTAACCGCAACTGCTTCGGTTCCGTAGCCATAGCATGACCCCGATTCGCAGTCGCGCGGGGGACTCCTGCCACGCCTACGCCTCCTGAAACGCCTTGCTGATGCCCATCCCAGTGGAGCAGCACACCTCAGTCTGATCCTAATAGCTCCTGTAGCTGCGCCCAATCTCCTCGCTCCACATCGAACTCTGCCACCCCCTCACGGTGCGCTGCACGCAATAACCGCCTATCGGCGCTCACGAACACTATCGGATTGCCACCCAACTCCGCTCTCCAACTCAACGCTGCCTGCAAGTGCACCGCATCCGCTGCCGTCAAACTATGTCGCGCCACCAACTCCACCACACCCGCCCAGTCTGCTTCCCCCAGACTCAGCAGTCGCACGAGTCGCCTATCTGCTGCCAACTGCTGCACCAAACGTGCTAAGGCTGCCCTCCCCAGCTCACCCCGATTTGCCAGCCGATGCAGCACCGCAACGACCTCTGCCAAACCCAGCCAAGCACTGCCTATCAGCTGCCCTGATTGAGCTTGGGCATACTCCAGAAGTGTGTGGAGAACTGCGGAACCCGGCTCAGCAACATAACGCTTGACCCACGCGCTTGGCTCCAGATAGACCGCTTGGTTCATTTCTGACGCATGGCTTGGACAAGACGGCTCGCTCGCTTGGGGGCAAGGGCTTGGGCGGCTTGCTGCGACGCTTCTTCAAGGGACGGAAGCGGCTCGGTGGTGGTCAGTTGCCAGAGGGCGTAGAGACGCTCAAAGAGTGCATCCGTTGGACAGAGGCGCACCTCCACTTCCACCTGCGTGCCATCGGGCAGGTGGGGGTCGGCTTCCAACTCAATCGTGCGTCCCCGAACAACACCGCGCAGGCTCATCGCTATTCACCTAAGTTGGAGTATACCCGCGCCGCGATCTGTACGGTTCGCCGAACGCGACGACAGGGTTGTCTCGTGGACGACTCCTGCTACGCCTCCTGAAACGCCTTGCTAAGCGTCAGTTTCCACACCCCATAGGTCGCCAACAGCGTAATCAAAAACAACAGCCACGCCATCGCGCACGCATGCCCAAAGCGGAAAAACTCGAAGGCGTTCTGGAACAGATACAGCGCGTAAAATAGCGTGCTGTTTTCGGGACCGCCGCGCGTGGCGATAAAGGTCTGCGTGAAATACTGGAACGCGCCGATGACGCCGATGATCAGCATATACTGAATCACGGGCGCAATCTGGGGCAGGGTCACATGGCGCACCAGTTGCCAGCCGCGTGCGCCGTCGATGCGCGCCGCCTCGTACAGATGCACGGGCACGCCCTGCAACGCCGCAAGGTAAATCACCATCACCCCGCCGATTGCCCACAAATCCATCACGATAAAGCCCCACTTGGCGGTGGCGGGATCGGTGAACCAGTTGAGGGCGGGCAGCCCCAGCCGATGCAGCCCTGCGTTCAGGGGCGCTGCCAGCCCGTTCTGCGGGTTCAGCACCCACACCCACAAAAACGCCGTCGCCACCGCAGGCACGACCGACGGCAAATAAAACAGCGCGCGATACACCGCCTGCCCGCGCAACGGCAAGTTCAGCAGCAGCGCGAGACCAATCCCCACCACGATGCTGAGCGGTACGCCGATCATAATAAACAGCGTGTTGCCCACCGACTTCCAGAAGTAGTCGCGGTCGGCGAGCAGGCTGGCGTAGTTCTGCAGCCCCACCCAGCGCGGCGCGCCCAGCACATTATAGTCCGTGAAACTGAAGTAGAGCGTCGCCAAGATGGGGTACAGCGTAAACAGCAGGAACCCCGCCAGCCACGGCAGGATGAACAGATGCCCGTAGAGTGTGCGCTGCAGTTCGCGAGACACGGAGGGGAGATTCGAAGGCAGTGCAGATTCTCCTATCACCCCGCCGTGCCGTGCGCCGTTGGGGTCGCGAACCCCAGGTTCCTTTTTGGGAGGTCTGACCCGCTTCGCGATTCGTTGCCTGCGCAACGCTGCCACTCAGCCAAGCCATCACTCCCTGCCAAGTTAGGCGACGGTTCGATCCACCGCGGGCGTCACGCACACGGCAGGATACATGATTATACCCGACGAGGGGTATAATTTCGCTATGCCGCACGCGCCCATCGTTGCAGGAGAGCCAATCGCGCCCGATACCGAACTGCACTTTTCCGAGCATTTCGCCTGCCCCGACTGCGGGGTGAGTTTAGGCGAGTTGGAGCCGCGCAACTTCTCGTTCAACAGCCCCTACGGCGCATGCCCCGAATGCACAGGGCTGGGCACAAAGACCGAGTTCGACCCCGACCTGATTGCGCCCGACCGCAGCCTCTCGATTCGGCAAGGCGCGCTGCGTCCATTCGTCAAGCGCGACGGCGAGATGACCGACTGGCGAATGGCGATGCTGGAAGGCGTCGCCAAGCGGCTGGGCTTCACGCTCGACACGCCCCTGCAAGACCTCGCGCCCGAACAGTTCCACGCCCTGATGTTCGGCGCGGACGGCAATGTGACGGTCGCCTTCCGCAATCGCTGGGGACGCACCCGCTACATCGACACGGAGTTCGAAGGCATCATCAACATCCTGAAGCGTCGCTACGAGGAGACCGAGAGCGAATACATCAAGCAGGAGTTGGAGCAATACATGGCGACGCGCCCGTGTCCTGCGTGCGGGGGCAAGCGCCTCAAGCCCGAAAGCCTCGCCGTGACGGTGGGGGGCAAGACCATCGCGGAGGTCACGGCGATGAGCATCGAGGCAGCGGCGCAGTGGTTCGCCGACCTTGAGGCGCAACTCACGCCCCGCGAGCGCACCATCGCCGAGCGTATCCTCAAGGAGGTGCGCGCGCGGCTGAATTTTTTGCTCGATGTCGGGCTGGGCTACCTGACGCTGGATCGCGCGGCGACCACGCTGTCGGGCGGCGAGGCGCAACGCATCCGACTCGCCACGCAAATCGGGTCGGGGCTGATGGGCGTGCTGTATGTGCTGGACGAGCCGAGCATCGGGCTGCACCAGCGCGACAACCAGAAACTCATCCGCACGCTGCAACGCCTGCGCGACTTGGGCAACACGGTGCTGGTCGTGGAACACGACGAGGAGACCATCCGCGCCGCCGACTATGTGATTGACTTGGGTCCGGGCGCGGGCGAACACGGCGGCGAGGTGGTCGTCGCGGGCACGGTCGAGGAAGTCATGCGCTGCCCCGACAGCCTCACGGGACAGTATCTGTCGGGCAAGCGACGCATCGAAGTCCCCGCGATGCGCCGACCGCCCCGTCCCGACCGCTGGCTGACCCTCCGCGGCGCACGCGCGAACAACCTCAAGAATATCACCGTGCGCATCCCGCTGGGGCTGTTCGTGTGCGTCACGGGCGTGTCGGGGTCGGGCAAAAGCACGCTGATTCAGGAGACCCTCTACCCGCGCTTGATGTACCATGTGTACGGCGCGCGGCGCGTGTGGGGCGAACACGACGCCATCGAAGGGTTGGAGCATGTCGACAAGGTCATCGACATCGACCAGTCGCCGATTGGACGCACGCCGCGCAGCAACCCCGCGACCTACACGGGGGTGTTTGACCCCATCCGCGAGTTGTTCGCGGGCACACCCGAAGCGCGGGCGCGCGGCTATGCGCCAGGTAGATTCAGTTTCAATGTCAAGGGCGGACGCTGCGAAGCCTGCCGCGGCGACGGCATGATCAAAATCGAGATGCAGTTCCTGCCCGATGTCTATGTGCCGTGTGAGGTGTGCCGCGGACAGCGCTATAACCGCGAGACGCTGGAGGTCAAGTTCAAGGACAAGACCATCGCCGATGTGCTGAACATGACCGTCGAGGAGGCGCTGGCGTTTTTCGCGCCGTTCCCCGCGATTGCCCGCAAGTTGCAGACGCTGTACGATGTCGGGCTGGACTATATCCGCTTGGGTCAGCCCGCGCCGACGCTGTCGGGCGGCGAGGCGCAGCGCGTCAAACTCGCCACCGAACTCAGCAAACGCGCCACAGGCAACACCATCTACATCCTCGACGAGCCGACCACAGGCTTGCACTTCGAGGATGTGCGCAAACTGCTGGGCGTGCTACACCGCCTCGTCGACGCGGGCAACACGGTGCTGGTGATTGAGCATAACCTCGATGTCATCAAGACGGCGGACTGGATTATCGACTTGGGTCCCGAAGGGGGCGATGCGGGCGGTTGGGTGGTCGCCGAAGGCGCGCCCGAAGAGGTCGCCCACTGCGAGCGCAGTTATACGGGGCAGTTTCTGAAGGCGGTGTTGGGAGTGTAGCCCTGATCGAGGGCGATTAGCGCGCGCTGGGTTCGCGGCTGTCGATAATCGCGGCGCGGGCGGCGTCGACGCCGTTGCCCAGCAGCGATTCGGGCGGGGTGTAGGGCACGATTCGCGACACGCCCCCTGTCATCGCCACGCCCAGCCACTGGCGCGCCACGGCGGTCGTGATGGGGTTGTGCGTGACAATCAGCACCTGCGACTGCTGCGCCATCTGTTGCAAGTAATCGGCGAAGCGTTGCACATTGCGCCCGTCCAGCGCGGCGTCCACCTCGTCCAGCACCATCAGCGGGCTGGGCTTGACCGTGCTGAAGGCGAACAGCAGCGCGATTGCCGTCAGCGCGCGCTCGCCCCCCGACAGCAGTTCCAGCCGTTGGCGTCGCTTGCCGGGCGGCTGCGCTTCGATGAGAACGCCCGCCGACAGCGGGTCGCTCGCATCGGTCAGGATCAGTTCCGCCTGCCCGCCCTCGAACAGTTGCTGGAAGCGCGTCTGGAACGCGGCGCGCACCGCCTCGAAGGTCTGCAGGAACTGCTCGCGGGCGTGGGCGTCGATCTCGCGCAGTTGCTGCAGCAGCCGCTCGCAGGTCTGTTCGAGGTCGCTGCGCTGGCGTTCGAGGTGTTCGAATCGTTCGCTGAGCCGCGCGTACTCGTCGGCGGCGGCGAGGTTCACTTCGCCCATTTCGGCGAGGGCGCGGCGCAGGCGTTCCAGTTCCGCGCGGGCGACGGGCGGCTTGTCGGGCGTGGGGGCGTCGTCGGCGTCGGGCAGCGGTTCGTCGGGCGCGAGTTGCCGCCAGCGCTCGGCAAGTTCCGTCAGGCGCACCTCCGCGCGGGCGTGCTGCAGGTCGAGGGCGCGCTCGCGCTCGGCGAGTTGGTTCAGTTCAATCCGCAGGGCGCGGATGCGGTCGTTGACGGCGAAACTCTGCTCCAGCAGGCGTTGTCGTTCGGCGCGGCGGGCGTCCAGTTCCGCCTGCGCGTGCTGGATCTGTGCGCGGACGCGCTCCAGTTCGGCGTCTATCGCGGCGCGCTGGGTCGCTATCTGCGCCTGCTCTTGCTGCAGGGCGTTCAGTCTGTCCGCGCGGCTGTGCTGGCGCTGTCGGAGTTGCTCAAGGGCGCGCGTCTCCGCTTCCTGCTGGCGGTGCAGTTCGCGCTGGCGGTGTTGCAGATGCTGCAGACGGGCGCGTCCGTCGGCGAGGGCGCGCATGCAGGCGTCCAGCGCGCGCTGGAGTTGCTCCTGCTCGGCTTCCAGCGCGGCGAGGTCGGTCGCGGGCTGCGCCTGCAGGGTCGCCTGCAGCGCGGCGAGTTGCGCTTGGGCGCGTTGCAGCAGCGTCTCGTGGTGCTGGATTTCGCGCCGTTTCTGCTGCAGGTCGCTTTCGAGGCGGGCGCGCCGTTGGCTCGCCTCGCGAAGTTGGCGGCGCAGGCTCTCCAGCGTCTGTTGCCGTTCGGCGTGCTGGGCGCGGTGGGCGTCCAGCGCGGTTTCGGCGTGGCGCAGGCGCGTCTCTGCCTGCTGCAGGTCGGCGCGGGCGCGCTCCAGTTCCGCCTTGAGGCTCAGCAGGCTGTTGCGCTCGTTGGCGTGCGCGCCGCCTGTAATTGCCCCACTGAGTTGCACGACTGCGCCGTCCAGCGCGGCGATTCGCGTGAACGCGCTTGCCCCGCGCCCCTGACGCAGTTGGCGCACGAGGCGCGTCGCCGTCTCCAGCGCGTCCACGATCAGCACGCGCCCCAGCAGATGGCGCACGGCAGGCTCGAAGCGCGGGTCGTAGCCCACAAGGTCCGCAGCGACGCCCAGCACGCCCGCCTCGCGAGGCACAGCGTCGCGCGGCGGGTCGGCGGGGCGCACCAAGTCCAGCGGCAGGAAGGTGAGTCGCCCTGCGCGCTGGGTGCGTAGCCACTCTACGGCGGCGCGCGCCTCGGCTTCGGTCGGGGTGAGGATGTCGTTCACTGCGCCGCCGAGTGCTGCGCCGATTGCCGCCTGATACGCATCGGGCACGGTTAGCGCCGCCCCGACAGGCAGGTACTCGCCTTGCAGGTCGCCGCGTTGCACGGCGTGCAGCAGTGCGCGCACAGCGGGGCTTGCTCCCTCGCCCGCATGCAGGCTCGCGTCCAGCGCACGCACGCGGGCGCGCAGCGTCTCCGCCGTGCGCTGTTCGCGGTGCGCCTCGCGCTGCATCGCCTGCAGCGACTGCTCGCTCGCCTGCTGCTGGGCGTCGAGGGCGTCGTGCTGGGTCTGCAGGGCGGCTTCATGCGCCTGCGCGTCGGTCAGGGTCTGCTGCAGCGCGTCGGCGTCGGCGTGCAGTCTGCGGAGTTGCTCCTGCGCTTGCGCCGCGTCCTGTTGTAGTCGTTCCGCCTGCTGGCGCGCCTGCTCATGTTCCGCGCGTTGGCGCAGGGCGGCTTGGTAGGCGCGTTCGATGTCGCGCAGGCGCGCCCGCAGTTGCTCCGCGTCGGCTTCGGCGCGTTGCACTTCGGGCGCGAGGCGCGCCGCGTCGGCGTCCACCTGTTGCCGTTCGCGTTCGAGGGCGTCCAGCGCGGCGAGTCGCTCCTGCTCTTGCTGGCGCAGGCTCTCGGCTTCCTCCTGCAGCGTTTGGGAGAGTTCGGCAAGGGCGCGCTCGCGTTCGTCCAGCCGATTGCGTTCGCCCAGCGCGCGCTCTTCGGCGGTCAGTTGGCTCTGCAGCACTGTGCGCAGGGTGTCCATCTCGCTCTCTAACTGGGCGATGTCGCGTCCGTAGGCGTCGGCGTGCGCTTCCTGCTCGGCGATGGCTAACTCGGTCTGCACAATCTGCGCGTGCAGGGCGTCGCGTTCGGCGTGCGCCTCGCGGGCGCGCTGGATCAGCGTGCGGTACTCGTACCGCAGCGACGCGCGCTCCAATTGGGCGAGTTGGCGTTGCAGTTCGCGGTACACGAGGGCGCGTTCCGCCTCGCGGCGCATCGGTTCGCGCTGGCGCTCCAATTCGCGTAGCACATCCTCCACGCGCGTTAGGTGCATGCGCGCCGATTCGAGGTCGCGCAGGGCGTCCTTGCGTCGGGCGCGGTACAGCGCGACGCCTGCGACCTCTTCGAGCCAGCGGCGTCGCTCGTCGGGCGGGGCGGTCAGCAGCGCGTCGATGTCGCCCTGCCCGACAATCGCGTAGCCTCCGCGCCCTAGCCCCGTGCCTGCGAACAAATCGGCAAGATCGCGCAGGCGGGCGGGCGCGCGGTTAATCCAGCACTCCCACTCGCCCGAACGGTACAGACGGCGCGTGATTTGCACCTCGTCGGCGTCCAGCGGCAGCCAGCGCGTCTCGTTGTTGAACCACAGCGACACCTCCGCCAGCCCCAGCGGCTTGTGCGCCGCCGAACCGCTAAACAGCACTTCCGTTGGCGTCTGCGCCCGCAGCGTGCGCACATTTGCCTCGCCCAGCGCCCACACCAGCGCGTCCACTAAGTTGCTCTTGCCGCACCCGTTGGGACCGACCACCGCCGTCAGCGACGCGCCGAGTTCAATCTCCACGCGCTGCGCGAAGGTCTTGAACCCGTGCAGGCGGATGCGGGTCAAGGCAAGGCTCATCGGGCGCGCTCCCTGCGCCTGTGGCTTCGTTCCTCGCTATGCACAAAGGTCATCAGTTCGCGGCAGAGGCGACGAGTCCTGCCTGTTAGTCGTTGCTCACCCCCGCAGCGCCCCGCTCAGGCGCAACTGCAGCAGGCTCACCGCCAACAGCCCCAACGCAAGCGTCCACCCCACCGCCGACGCATAGCCCAAGTCGCCCGACACATAGCCGTTGATATACAAATACATCACAATCGTCAGCCCCGCCGCGTCGGGACCAGGCGAACGACCCAGCATCACCCACGGCAACTCAAACAACTGGAACGAACCAATCGTGCTGATAATCACCACGAAAATCAGCACATGGCGGATGCCCGGCAGCGTCACATGCCAGAACTGTCCCCAACTGCCTGCGCCGTCCAACTGCGCCGCCTCGTAGAGTTCGCGCTCCACCGTCTGCAGCCCCGCCAGGAAGTAGACCATGTGCATGCCCGCGTACATCCACAGGCTGGTCAGAATCAGCGCGGGCATAATCAGGCTCGGCTCGGCAAGCCAGCGCGTGTCGAGCGGCGCGCCCACCGTCGCATGCAGGAACCGATTCACCAGCCCGTACTGCGGCACGAACAGCACGCTGAACAGCACGCCCACGAACACCTGCCCGACCAAGTTCGGCGAGAAGAACGCCAAGCGGAAAAACTCGCGCCCCTTGACCCAGCGCGAGTTCAGCAAGATTGCCAGCCCCAGCCCCAGCGGAATCTGCAGCGCGAGCGACCAGATGGTGTAGACTGCCGTGTTGCGCACCGCCTTCCAAAAGTCGGGGTCGGTCAGCAGGAAGCGGAAGTTCTCCAGCCCGACGAACACCTGATCGCGCGGACCGCTGGTGATGTAGAACGCCAAGATGACGCTTTTGATTAGGGGGTACGCGCCGAACACCAGAAACAGAATCAGGAACGGCGCGACAAACAGGTACGGCGCGAGTTTGTCGCGTCGCGGGGGTCGTCGGCGGCGCGCGTCGGGGCGCGCAGCGGCGTGGTCGGCAAGCGTGTCAGGCGTTTTCATGGAGGTACGGGTTGCGACGCATCTGGCGGCGCACTTCGGCGGCGGCGCGCGCCATCTGCTGGCGCACAAAGCCGTCGAACCCGCGCGCGCCGTAGCGGTCATAGTAGCGCACGCAGGCGATCAGCGCCTCGCTAAGTTTCGCCTTCGCCAGCCCGATGTAGGGGCTGGTGTATTGCGGCGGGGTTTCGGGCGCAAGGTTCGCGTACAGCCTGCCCAGCGGCTGATTGCTCCAGAACGGGCGCGGCTCGTCGTAGGCGGGGTGATCCCACAAATCGCGCGCGGGCGGCAAAATGTTCGTGCCCCGAAACTGCTCGGCAAGCGCCTCCTTGTTCAGGTACAGGTGCATGATGAGTTCCCACGCGAGGTCGGGGTCGGCGCAGCGCTTGGTAATCCCGATCATCGTGCCGCCCCAAGTGCTGGTGCGCCGCCCGCCAGGATGGAACGCAGGCAGCGGCATCAGCGCCATCCTACCCGCTACTTTGGGCACATCCTGCTCGATGCTCTTCGTGCGCCAGTCGGGGGCGACCATAAACAGGTAGTAGCCGTCTTCGAGCGCGCGGGTGAAAATCTGCCCGCCGCCAAGGTCGTTGCCAATCCGATGCTTGCCCGCCACCAACGGCGCGTAGTAGCGCATCGTCTCGATGGCGATGTCGTTGTCCAGCGTGCAGTTGCCTTGCGCGTCGAAGTAGCCCCCGCCGCGCTGGAACAGCATCACCTCCAGCGCCGACAGCCCTTCGGGGGGCAACTCCATCATGAACCGCTTGCCAGGCACGGTGACGCGCCTGCCGACCTCCACGAACTCGTCCCAAGTGCGCAGGCGCTCCACATCGATGCCGAGTTTTTCGACCAAGTCGCGCCGATACGCCAGCATCACGGGATGCACATCGTGCGGGATGCCGAAGATGCGCCCGCGCGTGGTGTACGGGGCAAAGCGCGCTTGCACGATGCGCTCCCACAGCCCCGTCTGATGAATGCGCTCGGTCAGGTCGCGGAAGCCGATGCTCTCCAGCCTGCCGCGAAAGAAGCTGCCCGCCCAGCTGATTTCCACCTCCGCGAGGTCGGGCACATCGAGGTTCGACCAGAACGCCGCCTGCAGACGCGAGGTGACCGCCTCGCCCGCCACGATTTGGATGTCCACCGACTTGCCCGGATGCTTGCGCAGGAAGTCGGGCAACATCTTGAGGTAGGCGTCGGCGTGCGGTTTGGCGAAAGTCCACAGGCGCAGGTCGTAGCGGGGCTTGTGGGCGCGCCGCGCGGCAAGGTACGCGCCGCTGGCGACCGCCAGCCCCGCCATCACCGCCGCCGACGCGCCGTAAGGGAACCGCGCCATAACACCCTGTTAATCTACGCGCCCGCGCCGATTCCTGCTTTTGGAAACGGGTAGAATCCCGCTATGACGCCGCTTGCGTACCTGAAGCAGCAACTCGGCGCGCTGCCGTGCGAAGACGCGCTGACCGCCTACCAACAGTGGTGGGCGACCACGGGGCGCGCACTGTCGGAGACCATCGACCGCTGGGGCACGCCGACCCTGCGCCAACACGACCGCTACGGACAGCGCGTCGACGAGATTCTGCTGCCCGCAGGCTACACCGAACTGGTGCAGGAGGGCTACAAACATGGCGTCGTGTGGCGCGTGATCGAACAGCAGGATTGGACTGCCAGTTTCGCGCTGGGCTACCTCACGGCGTACTACGACCCAGGACTGTATTGCCCGCACACGGTGAGCCTCTCGACTGCTGTGCCGCTGCTGAAGTATGGGACGCCCGCGCTGCAGGAGCGCTACCTGACGCCGATGTTGCGTCGGGACGGCGCGGCGTGGCAGGGCGCAACTTGGATGACCGAGGTCGGCGGCGGGTCAGACCTCGGCGCGCATGTGCAGACGGTCGCTGTGCCCGACGGCGACGCCTATCGACTGACGGGCGCGAAATACTTCTGCAGCAATGTGCGGGCGGAGTTGGCGGTGGTCGCGGCGCGTCCGCAGGGCGCGCCCAGCGGCGTGCACGGGCTGGCGCTGTTCCTCGTGCCCCGCTACCGCGAGGACGGCAGCCTGAACTTCACCATCCGCCGCATCAAAGACAAAATCGGCACGCGCGCCGTCATCACAGGCGAAGTTGACCTGCACGAAAGCCTCGGCTACCTGCTGGGCAGCGCGGAAGCGGGCGTCTACCTGATTCTGGAGGTGCTGAACATCTCGCGCGTGGCGAACAGCGTCGGCAGCGTCGCGCTGATTCAGCGTGCGCTGGACGAGGCGCAGGCGTTCGCGCAGGGGCGCATCGTGTTCGGCAAGCCGCTGGCGGAGCAGCCGCTGATGCGCACGCAACTCGCCCGCTGGCGCGACACGCTTGAGAGCGCGTTCGCCCTCGCGTGGGAGCCTGTGCGCCTGCTCGCCGAAGTGTGGACGCAGACGCCGCCCTACAGCCCGCGCTACCACCTGTTCCGCCTGCTGACCCACCTCGCGAAATACTGGACAGCGGAGCAGGCGGTGCAAGCCGCCAAGTGGTGCATGGAGGCGCACGGCGGCGCGGGCGTGCTGGAAGAGTACGGCGTCGAACGCCTGCTGCGCGAGGCGATGGTGCTGCCCATCTGGGAAGGCGGCAGCCACCGCCAGATGCTCGACGCGCTGGAAGCAATCCAACGGCGCAACGCGGGCGCCCTGCTGCTGGAACACCTCGCGCCGTATGCCGACTCCGCCGAACTGGGCGAGTGGCGCGCGCGCCTCGACGCCTACCTGCAGCAGCCGCCCGACGCGCAGGAAGCCCACCTGGAGACGCTCATCCCGCCGCTGGCAGAGTGGGTCGCACGCACGCTGCGCAGGCGCGCCGTGTAAGGTATAATTGGCGCACCTATGGCGCACAACTACCGAGACACACTCCACCTACCGAAGGACGAGCAGACCATCCCGATGCGGGCGAACCTGCCCGAACAGGAACCGCGCTGGCAAGCCTTCTGGCGCGAGATCGACCTGTACGGCAAGATGCTCGCCAAGCCCGCCCCCAACGGCGACTTTATTTTGCACGACGGACCGCCCTACTCCAACGGCGACATCCACATCGGGCACGCGCTCAACAAAACGCTCAAAGACATCGTGGTGCGCTCCTACTGCATGCGCGGCTACCGCACGCCCTTTGTGCCCGGCTGGGACAACCACGGCATGCCCATCGAGAACGCCGTCAGCAAGGAGTTCCTCGCGCGGGGCGAGAAGCCCGACAAGGCGACTCTGCGCCGCGCCTGCCGCGAGTACGCCCAGCGCTTCGTGCAGGTGCAGCGCGAGCAGTTCCAACGCCTGGGGCTGGTCGGCGAGTGGGATAACCCGTACCTCACGATGGACTATGCGTTCGAGGCGGGGATTGTGCGCATCTTCGGCGAGTTGGCGCAGCGCGGCTACATCTATCGCGGGCTGCGCCCCACGCTCTGGTGCCCCACTTGCCAGACCGCGCTCGCCGACGCCGAGGTGGAGTACGAGCCGAAGGTCTCCGATTCCATCTATGTGGCGTTCCCCGTCATCAAGCCCCCTGCCGACGCGCCCGCGACGGAGAACCTGCGCATCCTGATTTGGACGACCACGCCGTGGACGATTCCTGCGAACCTCGCGCTGGCAGTGCATCCCGAACTGGAGTACGCCTATGTGCGGGTGGACGGCGCGGTGTACCTGCTGGCGCATCGGCTGGTCGCCCCGACGATGGAGGTGTTCGGCGTTCGCGACTACACCGTGCTGGGCACAGCGACGGGCGCACAGTTGGAAGGCGCGATCGCCCGCCACCCGATTTTCGAGCGCGAGTCGCCCGTCGTGCTGGCAGACTATGTGTCGGCAGAGGACGGCACGGGCGTCGTGCATACCGCGCCGGGGCACGGCGCGGAGGACTTCGCGACGGGCAAGCGGTACGGGCTGCCCGTGCTGTGCCCTGTGGACGCTGCGGGCGTGTTCACCGACGAGGCGGGCGAGTTCCGCGGGCTGCCGATTAGCCCCGACGGCAACCGCGCCGTCATCGAGCGGCTGAAGTCCGTCGGCGCGCTGCTGCATTACGAGCCGTACCACCACAACTACCCGCACTGCTGGCGGTGCGACACCCCGCTGATCTTCCGCGCCACCGTGCAGTGGTTCATGAGTATCGACCACGCGGGGCACCGCGAACGCGCCCTTGAAGCGATTCGCGGCGTGCGCTGTATCCCCCCCGAAGGCGCTGCACGACTCATGGCGATGGTGCAGAACCGCCCCGACTGGACGCTGAGCCGTCAGCGGGCGTGGGGCGTCGGTATCCCCGCCTTCTACTGCGAGGCGTGCGGCGAGGCGATCCTGCAGCCCGACTTGATTGAGCGCGTGGCACAAATCATCGAGCGCGAAGGCTCCGATGTGTGGTTCACGCACCCCGCCGACTACTTCCTGCCCGACGGCTTCGCGTGTCCCAAGTGCGGCGCAACCACCTTCCGCAAGGAGACCGATGTGCTGGATGTGTGGTTCGATTCGGGCAGCACGAATCGGCTGGTGCTGGAGACGCGCCCGAACCTGCGCTGGCCCGCCGACCTCTACTTGGAAGGCTCCGACCAGTATCGCGGCTGGTTCAACTCCAGCCTGATGATTGCCATCGGCACGCGCGACGCTGCGCCCTATCACGCTGTGCTGACGCACGGCTTCGTGCTGGACGGCGAGGGACGCAAGATGAGCAAAAGCGAGGGCAATGTCGTCAGCCCGCTGGAGGTCATCCAGAAGATGGGCGCGGATGTGTTGCGCCTGTGGGTCGCCTCGTGCGAATACTTCGAGGATGTGCGCCTCTCGGACGAGATTCTCAAGTATGTCGCCGACGCCTACCGCCAGATTCGCAACACGCTGCGGTTTATGATTGGCAACCTCGCCGATTTTGACCCCGCGCGCGACGCCGTACCCTATGACCAACTCAACGACCTTGACCGCTGGATGCTGGCGCGCCTGCAGGCGTACCTGCGCTACGCCCTGAACGCCTACGAATCGTTCGAGTACCACCGCTTCTACCACGAGACGCGGCGGTTTTGTAATGTGGAGTTGAGCTCGTTCTACTTGGATGTCATCAAAGACCGCCTGTATGCGGAGGCGCGGGGTTCAGCGGCGCGGCGCGGGGCGCAGACCGTGCTGTATGAGCTGGCGAGCGCGCTGGTGCGCCTGCTCGCGCCGATGATCCCGCACACAGCCGAAGAGGTCTGGCAGCGGCTGCCCGTGCCCGACAAGCCCGTCAGCGTCCACTTGGCGGACTTCCCGACCGTGTGCGACGACTGGCGCGACGACGCGCTGCTACAGCGCTGGGAGCAGATACTGGAGGCGCGCGAGGCGGTCAACCGCGCCGTCGAGGAGGCGAAAAACGCGAAGCGCATCCCTAACCCGATGAGCGCACAGGTGGTCGTGCGTGCGCCTGACCCGCTGTATGCGATTCTCAGCGCGTATCCGACGCCGCCCGCACCCGACAACCTGCTTGCGCGCGTGTTCGGCGTCTCGCAGGCGCAGGTCGCCCCCACCGACGGTGACCTGCAGGTGGAGGTCAGCCCTGCCTCTGGGCGAAAGTGCGCCCGCTGCTGGCTCGTGCTGCCCGATGTGGACGCCGAAACGGAACTGTGCGCCCGATGCAAGGCAGTCATCGGGGTATAACGCAAAAGCCCTCCCCCACCACACAGCAGGGGAGGGCTTGGGGATACAGGCGACTGGACACTACGCCGCTTCGATGTTGAACTGGTTCAGAATGTTGCGCACTTGGCTAATGAACTCAGACGGCGTCGCGTTCGGGTTCCAAATCACATAGCCCGACGCGCCCGTCTCGCGCTGCCACTGGGTCGCATAGGTCTCGTACTGGCTCGGAATAATCAGGAAGAACGGGGTTCGCGTGTTCGACGAGGTTATCTGGTTCACGAAGGTCTGCGCGTTGAAGTTGTCCACTTGTCCTGTCGGGGTCGCCCAGAACACGAAGGTTGCGCTCCAGTTGCCTGTCTGGAACTCGTTCACCGTGCGGGTCGTGTCGGGTACGGTGCAAACATACCAGTTGGTTGGCGTCGTGGCGTCAAAGGAGCGCGTCAGCTCCGTACCACCCGTTGCAAAGAACACTCGACTCATCATTCAGTCCTCCTTCATTGTGTGTTTGGTTCCGCGCGCGAACCTATGAGAATTATCGGCTTGGGGGCGCGAAATCTTTAGGGGGTCAGCCCGCCACCCTTGCGAAGAGGCGATTCGAAGCCGTTCACGCTGCCCTGCACGGTTGGGGTACACTGTGGGGCGATATGGACGGCATCGAGAAACTGATTATCGTCGGGTCGGGACCTGCGGGCTACACGGCGGCGATTTACGCCGCGCGCGCGAGTTTGCAACCGCTACTGTTTGCCGGCATCCAGCCTGGCGGGCAGCTTATGATTACAACCGATGTGGAGAACTACCCCGGCTTCCCCGACGGCATTCAGGGACCTGAGCTGATGGAGCTGTTCCGCAAGCAGGCGGAGCGGTTCGACACGCGCATCCTGTACGAGACGATTACGCAAGTGGACTTCAGCGGGCACCCGTTCCGCCTATGGAGCGATGCGGGCAAGGAGTACCGCGCACAGGCAGTGATTGTCTCGACGGGCGCGTCCGCCAAGTGGCTGGGGCTGGAGAGCGAGGCGAAACTACAGGGCAGGGGCGTGTCGGCGTGCGCTACCTGCGACGGGTTCTTTTTCAGGGGCAAGCGCGTGATTGTGATCGGCGGGGGCGACACCGCGATGGAAGAGGCAACCTACCTGACCAACCACTGCGAGCGGGTCTATGTGGTACACCGCCGCGACGAGCTACGCGCCTCCAAAATCATGCAAGAGCGCGCCTTCCGCAACCCCAAGATCGAATTCATCTGGAACACCGTCGTGCGCGACATCTACGATGTGAACGCGGGCAAGGTCACGGGCGTGCGCCTGCACAACCTCAAAACCGACGAGCAGTACGACTTCCCGATTGACGGCGTGTTCATCGCGATTGGGCACACCCCGAACACCCAAATCTTTCAGGGCGTCTTGGAGATGGACGAGCAGGGCTACATCATCACCCGCAACGGCACTTACACCAGCGTCGAGGGCGTGTTTGCCTGCGGCGATGTGATGGACAAAGTGTATCGGCAGGCGGTCACGGCGGCGGGCACAGGCTGCATGGCAGCGCTGGACGCCGAACGCTGGCTCGCAGCGAAGTTTCACTGAGGGTAAAATCAACCGATGGCACTCCTACTTGAGGTAGAGATACCAGAGCAGTTGAAGACCACACTGGAATTGGCGGGCTACTCTGCCGAAACGCTGGAGATGGAAGCGCGTCGGATGCTCGCTGCGTCTCTCTACACGCGCAACATCCTCTCGTTGGCTCAAGCCGCGCAGTTAGCCGCGATGCCTATGCGCGAGTTTATTCCCTTTCTGGCAAGCCTCGGACTACCCACACTAAACTATCCTGCAGGGGAGCTTGCCCACGACATAGAGTCTATAGAATGGCAGATTCACGAAAGGTAGAAGCCGTTGCGGATACATCAGTCCTGATTGCCTTGCAGTGGCTGGAACTCCTTCAGACGCTTGAGGCGGTTCAAGGGTGCTGGTTCCCAATCGGGTCTGGCAAGAGTTTACCGCAGGCGCAAGCGAGTCTGAACTGGCTACGGTCGCCCAGATTCCCGTGCTGCAACGCGCTCAGGCGTCCAACACTCTGCTTGCTGCAGCGATTGGAGCCTCAGCTGAAGGCGGCGAGGCAGAGGTCATCGCACTCGCGTTAGAGACTGGAATCACGCTCGTGCTTGTAGACGACTATCGCGGGCGCAAAGTGGCGCAACGATAGGGGCTGCGAACGCGCGGAACGCTTGGACACTTGCTCTTGCTTAAGCAAATGGGCATAATTCCCGCAGTTGGAGACTATCTCAAAACTCTTATGGAGAGAGGTTTTTTCCTAAGCGCGGATTTAGTCAACGAGGTACTATTGCTTGCGGGTGAGCGTTAACTCATCTCACACTACACATCACCAAAAGCATTCGCCACATGTGTTCGAGTGCGACGCCGCGCCAAAATCCAATACAGCGCAATTCCTATTCCCGTCACCACTGCGGCGACCAGATGCCCGTAGGTGAACGCGCCGAGCATCAGCGCGGAGGTCGCCCCAGCACGGAAAAACTCGTTGATGAAACGGTACAGCCCGTGCAACACGAGAAACAGCGCGAACAGTTGCCCTTCGAACCGTCGGCGCGGCTCCAGCCACGATAGCCCCGCGAAAATCAGCAGGTTCATCCCCGTCGCGTAGAGTTGCGTCGGGTGAACGGGGTGCGTGTGTCCGGGAAACAGCACGCCCCACGGCAGGTCGGTCGGCGCGCCGTAGCAGCACCCCGCCGCGAAGCAGCCGATGCGTGCGATTCCGTAGCCCAGCGCGAGCGACGGCGCCGCCAAGTCGCCCAACTGCCAAATCGGGACGCGCCGCGCCCGGATCAGGTAAATCGCCGTCGCAATCGCCAGCCCGAAGCCCCCAAAGTAGGACATCCCGCCCTCCCACACGCGCAACACACTCAGCGGGTCAGGCGCGTACTGCGACCAGTTGGTCAGCACGAACGCCACACGCCCGCCCACTATCCCCGTCAGGACGCTCCAGAAGGCGATGTCGAGCGCGTCGTCGGGCGCGACACTATAGCGTGGCGCGCGGCGCAGACCCCACCACACCGCCAGCCAAATCCCCACCACCCACATGAACCCATAGGTGTAGAGCGTCAGCCCGCCGATTCGCACCAGTTCGGGCATCATCGCGGCGGCTCCTCGGAGGCGCCCGCAGCGGTCGGCGTCTCAGGCGCACGCGCTCCCACAAACTGCAACGCCATCAGCCCCAGCAGCGAGCAGGTAATCGCCATATCCGCCACATTGAACACGGGCCAGACCACAAAGTCGAACATGTCCACCACATAGCCGAGCCGCAGGCGATCCACAAAGTTGCCCATCGCGCCGCCCAGCAGCAGCCCTGTCAGCAGTTGCACGCTGCGCGACGGCGTGTGCCGACACTGATACCACACCAGCCCGCCCGCCACGCACAGCGTCAGCGGGATGGTCAGCCAGCCGCGCCCCTCCAATAGCCCGAACGCGATCCCCGTGTTGTGCGTCAGCGTCAGATAGAAATACGGGGGCAGCACAGGCACAGACTGATCCAGCGTCAGACCGTGAGTCGCCCACCACTTGACCACCTGATCGACTAGGAACACCAATACCGCCGCGCGCCAGAACATCGCCCATAAGAATACCCGTTTTCGCCCCCCACACGGGTATACTTTTCGGGATGGCGGCACGAATCGGCGTCCTGACCGTCGAACTGCATATTGGCGGTTGTCGCTCGCTGAAGGAGAAGCGACAGGTCGTGCAGAGCCTGATTACGCGCCTGCGCAACGACTTCAACCTGTCGGTCGCCGAAGTCGATCACCACGACCTCCATCAGCGGGCGTGCTTGGCGATGGCGTGCGTCGGCAATCAGACCGATTTCGTCAATCGCGTGCTGGACTCCGTGCTGCAACGCTTGGAGACCGAAGGGCGTATTATGCTCTTGGAGAGCCATCTGGAGCTCTTGTGAACACACGGCGAGGCGCGCCCCCGCAAGGACGCGGACGCAAACGACACCCGCCTACAGAAGGAGGACGCCTATGGGCGGACGCATGGAACGATTGGAATCGCTCCTGACTGCAGAGATCAGTCAGGTGCTGTTGAAAGACCTTGCAGGACAGGACTTGGGCTTGGCGACGATTACGAGCGTGAAGGTCGCCCGCGATCTCTCGCAGGCGACGGTCTATGTGAGCGTGCTGGGCGACGAACGCCGACGCGCCCACACCCTGGAACGGCTGCAGCACTCCGCAGGCTACATCAAGGGTCTGCTGGGCAAGCGGCTGCACCTGAAGCGCATCCCGCGACTCATCTTCGTGGACGATCCGTCGCTGCGCGACGCTGACCACATCAATCGCTTGCTCAAAGATGGCTAAGCCGACGATTGCTTGGATGCCCGTGCGCCACATTCACCCTGTGCTGCAGGGGCAGATGAGTCTGTGGGACTGGCTGCGCCAGGCGCCTGCGTTCGGCGTGCAGGCAGTGGAGATTTATCACGCTTTTCTCAGCGACGCGATATTGCCCGCGCTCAAGGCGGAACTAAGCGCGCTGGGGCTGCGCGTGAGCCAAATCACCTGCGCGCCCGACTTCACGCACCCAGACCCCGCCGTGCGCCGCGCGGAACTGGACGCGATGCGCCAGCGCGTGGACTGGGCGGCGGAACTCGGCGCGGACGCCGTGCGCACGACTGCAGGCATGCTCCACGACGGCATCGAACCCGATGACGCCGCCCGCTACGCCGCCGACTGCATGGTCGCGCTGGCGGAGTACGCCATCCCCCGCGGCGTCTACCCCTGCTACGAGAACCACTACAAAGACCGCCTGTGGACGCGCGAGGACTTCTCGTTCCAGACCGAGCGGTTCCTGCAGGTGTTCGAACGCATCGAGCCGACGCCTGTGCGCGTGAACTTCGATTTCGCCAACCCGCTGATGACAGGCGCAGACCCCGTCGCGCTACTGCAGCGGGTGGCGCACAAGGTTCACCATGTGCATGCGGGCGACCGCTTGCCTGGCGAGTACCAACACAGCGTCTTGGGCGAGGGGGCGGTACCGTTCGAGCCGCTGCTGCGCATCCTCAAGGAACGCGGCTACGCGGGGTATCTCAGCATCGAGGACGGGCAGGCGCAGGGCGACGAGGGGTTCCGTCGGTCGCTGGCGTTCCTGCAGGCGCAAGTAGATACGGTGTGGCAGGCGATGTAGGATTCCGCGCGTCGCTGCAGAACCGTATCGCCCATGAGAAGACGCCGCGCGACGGAACGCATGGACTACGATAGCCCGTGGAAGGAGTTCATCACGGTCTTCTTCCGCGACCTAATTCGCCTGCTCTTGCCCGAACTCCACAGGATGATTGACTGGAGTCGGGAGCCTCAGTTCCTTGATACCGAACTGCGTCGCATCTCGCCGCGCAGCGAAACGGGCAGATTGCATGTGGATCGCCTCGTGCGCGTGTGGCTTACGAACGGCGCGACCTACTGCATCCATATCCTGATTGAAGCGCAGTCCCAGTTTGTGGTTGATTTGGGCAAGCGCGTGTTCACCTACTTCGCGCGCGGATGGCTGGAGCTGAACACAGACATTGTGTGCATCGTGATATTGGCGGATAAGAACCCCAACTGGGAGCCGCGTCGCTACACGCGCGATTTGCCAGGCACGCGGTTGGAGTTCGAGTACCACACCGTGAAGCTGCTCAAGATGGATGTTGCGCAGCTGGAAGCCCAAGCGAAGGAGCGGAATGCCGCCGCGCTCATGCTTTTGGCGTTCCGCCGAGCGATAGAGACCGAGCAGGATACCAATGCGCGATTTGATGCGCGAAAACAGCTTACGCGCCTGCTGTGGGAATATGGGTATAATGAAGATGACAAGGCGCAAATCCTGCGCCTGATGGAGTGGGTACTGATGCTGCCAGAGACATACGAACAGCAGCTCGAGGAGTTTATCGAGCAGTATAAGCGCGAGCGCGGGACGACCTTCATATCCCGCATAGAGCGGCGGGCGATCGAGCGCGGCTTGCTCCAAGGGATTGAACAGGGTACCCAGCAGGGTATTCAGCAGGGTATTCAGCAAGGTATCCAGCAGGGTATCCAGCAGGGTATCCAGCAGGGTATCCAGCAGGGTATCCAGCAAGGGCGCGTTGAATCGCTGCAGTGGGCGATTGTGCGCGTGCTCACGAGCCGCTTTGGTGAGGCAGCGGAGCGTGCGCGTGCGCTCGTGGAGCAGTTATCAACCCCAGAAACGCTGGAACTGCTTCACGATGTCGCCTTGAGTGCGTCAGACCTTGAAGCGTTTATCGAGCAGGCGCGCGCCTACTTGCCGCCCCAAAGTTAGCCCTACGCTCCGTCGGTAATCAGGCGCAGTTTGCTCAGCCACTCCTGCATCGGCTCGAGCAGGTTGTACGCCGTGAAGTCCAGATGCACGGGCGTGATCGACACATAGCCGTGCGCAACGGCGTACACATCGGTGCCCGGTTGGTCGCGCTCTTCCACAAGGCTGCCGCTGAGCCAGTAGTAGGGGCGTCCCGCAGGGTCGACGCGCGACTCGATGCGGTCGGCGTACTGGCGCTTGCCCAGCGCGGTGATTTGGTAGCCGCGAATCTCGTGAATGGGCAGGTTCGGCACATTCACATTCAGGAAGGTGTGTGGCGGCAGGGGGTGTTCGCGCAGCAGGCGAGCGATGTTCAGCGCAGCGAGCGCGGCGGTCTCGTAGTGCATCGGGGGCAGCTCGCTCTGGAACGGTTCGTTGGTCGCATCCGCGCGCGCCAGCGGCAGCACCTCCTCCGCCGCCAGCGACACGGCGAAAGCGTTGATGCCGTGAATCGCGCCCTCAATCGCGGCGGCAATCGTGCCCGAATAGGTCAAGTCCCAGCCCAAGTTCGGTCCCGCGTTGATGCCCGACGCCACGAGATCGACGCGATGGTTCAACACGGCGTGCGCGCCCAGAGTCACGCAGTCGGTCGGTGTGCCGTTGGTGGCGTAGGCGACGCTGCCATCGGGCAGGTGGATGCGGTGTAGGCGCAGCGGCTTGTGCAGCGTAATCGAGTGCCCCGTCGCGCTGCGCGGGCGGTCGGGCGCGACCACAAACACTTCGCCGAGAGGCTCCAGACGCTTCGCCAGCGTCCGAATCCCCTCGGCGTAGACTCCGTCGTCGTTGGTGACCAGGATTCGCATCATTCTGCGCCCTCGCCGACCAGTTTGTCGGGGATGATGCCCAGCCACTTTTTGAGGCGGTAGAGGGTCGTGTCGCGGTTCAGTTCGGCGATGGCGCGGGTGAGCGGGATGCCTTTGGGGCACACCTTGACGCAGTTCTGGGCGTTGCCGCAGCCTGTGATGCCCTCGGGTCCCGACAGCACCTCCAGTCGCTCGTTGGCTAAGGTCGCCCCTGCGTAGTGCAGGTTGAACAGGCGCACCTGCGCAATCGGCGCGGGACCGATAAACGCCGAATGCTCGCCATACTGCGGGCACGCCTCCATACAGCAGCCGCAGGTCATGCAGCGCGCGAACGCATAACGCAACTCACGCGTCGCGTCGTCCACGCGCGGCCCTGGACCCAGGTCGTGGTACCCGTCCATCGGAACCCACGCCTGCACCTTTTTGAGCGCCTCGAACATCCGCGAGCGATCCACAATCAGGTCGCGCACAACGGGGAACTTGCTCATCGGCTCCAGAGTCACCTCGAGGGTATCCCCCTTGTGCACGCCCACCTGATCAATAAGCGCGGCGCACGATTGCTGCACGACGCCGTTGACCACCATCGTGCAGGTGCCGCATACCTGCTCCAAGCACGCCGCCTCCCACGCAGGGGGCGAGATGGCTTGCCCGCTGCTGTCCACAGGGTTGCGCTGAATCTCCATCAAGCAGGAGATGACATTCATATTCGGTCGGTAGGGCAGTGTGAACTCTTGCCAATACGGCTTCTGGTTTGGACCGTCCTGCCGACGGATTTTGAGACGGATGTTTCGGACAGAGCCGTTGCCGTTTTTCATAGCGTGTCGCCTCCGAAGATATTATACCTGCAACGGCGGCTCTGTGTGCAGTCAGAACTGGAACTGCCACTGTCCCCAGAAGGGCGCGGCGCTTAGCCCGATAATGCCTGCAATCGCGCCGCCGAGACAGCACAGCCCCAGCACGGATAGCACAACGGAGAGGATGCCCATCACATAGCCCGCGACCGCCATGCCGCGCTCGTTGGGGTTGGCAACGCCCGCGTCGATGGCGTTCATGGCGTTTTTGCCGAAAATCCACGCCAGAATCCCCAAGATCAGCGGCAACGGCAGACAGCCCCACCAGATGCCTGCTGTCAGCAGCGTCACTAACGCAACAAGCCCCAATACGAGGCTCGCGATTGCGCTCGTACCCGTCGTCTGTTGCATGCTGTCCCCCTCTGCATGCAGTATACCCTACTTCTCGAAGAAGGCAAGCGCGACCTCGCTGTGCCAGAGTAAGCCCTTGTCGGTGAGGCGGATGATGTCGCCGTCGCGTTCGAGCCAGTCGCGCTGGGTCAGTTGCCCAAGTACGGGCGCGTAGTGCGCACGGAGGGGCAGCCCGAAGCGCGTCTCCAGCGCGGCGAGGTCTACACCCGCGCGCGTGCGCAGCCCCAGCATCAGCGTCTCGGCGACGGCGTCCCACCCCGTCAGCCGCTCCCACTCCAGTTCCAGCGGCTCGCCCGCCTGCACGCGGCGGATGTATTCGCGCGGGTGCTTGATGTTCGTCCACCGCCTGCCCTCCATATACGACACCGCGCCTGGTCCGAAGCCCAGATACGGCGCGTTGCGCCAGTAGACGAGATTATGCTGGCACTCGTAGCCAGGCAGCGCGTAGTTGGAGATTTCGTACTGCTGGTAGCCTGCCTGTGCGGTGCGCTGCTGCGCGAGGCGGTACATCGCGACCTGCGTCTCGTCGTCGGGCAGGCGCAGTTTGCCCTTCTGGTACAGGTGATAGAAGCGCGTGTTCGGCTCCAGCATCAGCGCGTACAGCGACAGGTGTTCGGGCTGCAGGGCAATCGCTTGCTGCAGGCTTGCTTCCCAGCGTTCCAGCGTCTGCTGGGGTAGCGCGAAGATGAGGTCTAAGTTCAGGTTCGTGAAGCCCGCTGCCCGCGCCCACGCCACGCCCTGCACGACCTCTTCGGGCGTGTGGATGCGCTCCATGCGCCGCAGCTCGTCGGGGTGGAACGACTGCACGCCGAAGCTGAGGCGGTTGAAGCCCGCCTGCCGCAGCGTGCGCAGCTGTTCCAGTGAGACGCTGCCAGGGTTCGCCTCGCAGGTGATTTCGGCGTCCGACGGGATGACGAATCGCCGCGTGAGGTGCTCCAGAATGCCCGCCAGCGTTGCGCCGTCCAGGTAGGTGGGCGTGCCGCCGCCGAAAAAGACCGTGTCGAAGCGCGCGCCTGCATAGGGCGACTGTTCAATCTCGCGGTGCAGCGCGTCCACGAACGGCGCGACCAGCGCATCCAGCCCCGCGTAGCTATTGAAGTCGCAGTAGCCGCACTTACGATGACAGAACGGGATGTGGATGTAGATGCCTTGCATACAGGCGCCCGTACCTACAGGATACCCGACTATAAGCTCAGTTCGTCCAGGTTCAGCACCCTGCGTGGCATCGTTAGCCCCGCCTGGTTGAGTTGACGCGCTTGCGGGCTGCTTTGGTTAATGTGAACCCCATCCGTTGCCAGCCAATGGTACGCCGATTGTTGCGGAGTAAGAGCGTGCAACGGCTGCGCTGCGTGGGCAAGCCAATCCTTCAGCCAAGCCAGTTTCTTTAGCACTTCGTCCACATTTGAAGTGTCCGCAGGGTGAACCTCCACCCAGATTGCATAGGGCTTGCCTTTTTGAATGCCGATACCGTAATCCCAGCGGGGAGCGTTGGGGTAATGCTGGCGCAGCGCCGCGTCGAGGTTGACACTGCCCAAAATAGATGCTTTGTCAGGCACGATGCGCTTGCGATCGCTATCTGTCAGCGCTCTGAGACCCGAACAGTAGGCGTCTTCGCCAAGTGCGGGGGTGTTTTGAACTGCTCGCCGAAACGAGTTGGATGCTTTACGACGCTTTTTTCCGCTCATACCGATTGACCACTTCGGCGACCACCTCGCCGATTTTGCCCGAAAACTCGGTCAATCCGCCCCAGCCGCTCTCCTCGATGTGTTCTGCGCCTGGGTCTAAGTCGGAGATGTCTACCGCGCGCCCGTTGCGCTGGAAGTAATAGACGCGCGGGCGAACCTGCAGGGCGTGCTTGGCAACTTCAGCCTCCTGCGGGCTAAGGTTCAGCATTCGGCGCACATCGGCGTCTGTTCCGCCGTGCCGCCCAATCACGCCCAGCGCCCACACCACATCCAGCACCAGCGGCGCATGCGAGGTGAGGCACACCCGATACCCACGCCGTAGCAGCTCAAGCGCAAGCGTCATCACATCCAGAATCGCCTGGGCGTGTAGCCCCATTTCTGGCTCCTCGATGATGACCCACCGCAGCGCCTCATCACGCCGTGAAGCCTTGCCCGAGGGCATCAGCCAGTAGAATCCCAGCAGCATCGGCACGAACTCGCGCTGACCCGCCGACCAAACCAGATACGGCAACTCGCGTCCCGATTCGTCCGTAAGCACCAACCGTTTCTGGTGCTGCTGCCGCTTTAGGGAAAGCCCTAACCCTGCGAATATCGACTCTTGCAGTCGGCGACGCACGCCCTCGCGCATGCGCCCAGAGACTGGAAAGAACCGTGAAGCGCGGGCGAACTCCGTCTGGGTCATCTGATAAATCGTTTCGCTGAACTGGCGCAGCACGAATGGGTCGCCTGCCTGAAAGTCCACAAAACGCAGCGGTAGTCCCCGACTGAGACACATTACCCGCTGGGCTGGAATGTAAAATATCTGCTCGTCTTTTTTCGACTTGTTTGCTCCGCTCAGGTGCTTGGCAAGTTCAACGGCTTCATCGTTCCAGATAAGGCGCGTATTGTCAGGGGAGTACGCGCTCCCCATGCCTTCGCCCAGATACAGCTCCAGAAACTCCTGTGGCTGACTTGTCCACACCAAACCTGCGCTTTTGAATCGCTCCCATATTGAGCCGCGATCCTGTAGCAGCTTGAAAATCTGCAGAAAGAGGCTCTTGCCCGTTGCCTGCGGACCGACGAATACCGTCAGGTCGCCGAACTCCACTTCAGCCTCCACAATCGGACCGAAGTTCTCGATGCGCAGACGCTCTACAGTGTTGGGCATGCGGGAAGTGTACCCGAAGGTGCTAAAAGCGCCATTCCAACTGTACCCCTTGGTCGCGCAGCAAGTTCTGGTACGCCTCCAGCAGGGCGGGCGTCTCGTACACTTGGTGCGGTTCGACGCCGCGCAGCACACAAAACGCCGCCAGCAGACCCGCCGACTCGCCGATGTTCCACTCCACAGGGTGCAGGCGGTAGCAGCCGTTGGTGATGTGCGTCGTGCCAATGTTTTTGCAGGCGGGCAGCAGGTTGCGCACCCGCACAGGAATCAGCGCGCCCAGCGGGATTTGGAACGGCAGCGTCGCGATGTCGATGTAGTTGTCGCCGCCCGTGCTGGGGTGCAGGTCAATCCGATAGTGCCCGACGCCGACGCTGTCGGGGAACGGCTCCGCCAGCGTCGCGCCTGGGCGACACTCTGCACTCACATGCTGTTCCAGAATCGTGAAGCGCGCCTTGATGCGCCGCGATTCGCGCACATAGACCGCCTGCGCGAAGCCGCCGAAAATCCCCGTCGTGCCGACAATGTCGGGGCACAGGTGCAGTCCCTTGTATCCGACGCCTCCATCGGGACGCGGCGCCTCCGTCTGCAGCCAATACAGCAGGCACTCGGAAAGTTCCCGCGCCTTGCGTGCCTGCTCCCAGTCGATGGCGTGCTTCTCCGCGCCTGCAGGCGGGTAGAGGTTGCCCAGAAAGTAGTCGTTCTGCGGCCAGTTCACGATGGTCACGGGGCGTGGGGCGCGGTCGGGCGGGTACAGGTCGGGGTTCACAATCTGGCGGTAGCGGAACATGGCGGGCGTGCCGTCCTCGCCGAACAGGCTCAGGCGGCGCGGCTCCAGCGTGATGGGGTTCACATCCGTCCAGCTGAAAAACGGCGCGTGCCAAAACGGGGGCTGGTACGCCTTCCAGAAGTCGTAGCCATGCGGCTTGCTGCCCACATAGTCGCCGTCGGGGTCGTAGCCCATCGCGAAGCACCAAGTGAACGCCTGCATGTTGTGCGGCTCGGCTTCGGGTTTGGCGTGTGGCTCGCCCGTGTCGCGTTGCGACTCCGCGCCCGTGACAAACTCCACGCCCGCTATCGGCAGCAGCTCGCCCGTCTCGGTGGCGTCCAAGATGTAGTCCGCCTCCACGAAGAAGGTGGCGTTCAGTTCAGGCGCTTGGAACAGCACGCCGCGGATGCGGTCGCCGTCGGTATCGGCGTCGATGGGGAACATGCGCCAAATCTTCAGGTCGCCGCGCATCTGGGGGTACGCCAGCATGCTTTCCAGCACATTCAGGGCGACGCACGGCTCGCAGCACAGCCCGCTGACCCAGCCCCCGCCCGGGTTGAGGTACGGCTCGGCGCGGGCGGCGTCGGTGAGGGGGTAGTAGCGGCGGTAGAAGTCGCGGATGGAGTCGCGCAGGAGTCGGTAGCGGCGCGTGCAGCCTTGGTGTTCGATCCAGCGGTGTTCGTCGGGGGGCACGGCTTGCGCGGTGAGTTGTCCGCCGAGCCACTCGTCGGGGTCTATTGCCAGCAGGGTGGGCACGCCCAGCGACGTGCACGCCATCGCCGCCGCGCACCCGCCCAGCCCGCCGCCCACAATCAGCACGCGCGTGCGCCCGTGAAAGTCGGGTTCTTGCATCGCGACGGGAGTATACCTGTTGCTTGGTTATGTCTCTTCTGGGGGGACTAGAGGCTCTAACTTCTCGACAAGCACGGGCAGGTCGTTCTGAACAATATCCCAGATTCGCAAGAGGTCGAGACTGAAGTAGTCATGCACGATTCGATGGCGCAGGGCAACTATAGCGCTCCAAGGGATTTCTGGATGCGCTTCCTTCGTAGCGTCGGACACCTTACGCGCCGCTTCACCGATGTTCTCTAACGCTTTAGCGATTGCGTACTGATGGAGAGCGCTTGTTTGGAAAGTCTCCCAAGTCAACTCCGCGCTAAACTGGAGAGCGTCCTTAGCAGACAACAGCATGTCAAGCAGCAGGGCTTGATCACGCTCCATACACGCACTCCCGATGACGCAGAATGTGGTTGCGACGGATGTAGTTTCTGTCCTGCTCCAGCACGCGCTTGTCGACGAGGTCTACGGGGCGTCCGAAGATGCGCTCCAGCTCGCGGGTCATCTCCATCAGGTGCATAAAGCCCCAGTGGGCGTCAGGCTCGAAGTCCACCAGCACATCGATGTCGCTGTCGGGGCGGAAGTCGTCGCGCAGGGCGGAGCCGAAAATCGCCAGCTCGCGTATGCGCCAGCGCTTGCAGAACGCCTCTACTGCCTCGCGTGGTACGCTAATCCGCAACGCCATCCTACACCGCCTGCACTTTGTATGCAACGGGATTATACCCATCTTCAGGGTGTTCGCAACCAAAGTCTTGAAAGGCAGGAAGCGCAGGAACTGTGAGGAACTCAATTTGCATGCGCATCGGCGTCTTGTCGGACACGCATGACCATCTGGGCTATCTGCGCCGCGCGGTGGACGCGCTCTGCGACCTGCAGGTGGAGCTGGCGCTGCACGCGGGCGACTATGTCGCGCCGTTCGTGGTGAATGAACTGCAGCGGCTGCCGTGTCGGGTGCTGGGGATTTTCGGCAACAACGACGGCGAGCGCGTCGGACTCACGCGCCGACTGAGTGAAATCGGGCAGGTGCAGGTGCAACCGCTGTTTCTGGAGGTGGAGGGCTGCCGTATCGCGATGGTGCATGAGCCAGAGCCTGTGGAGGCGTTCGCACGCAGCGGGCTGTACGACCTCGTGATCTACGGGCACACGCACCAGCAGGAGTTGCGCACGGTCGGCGCGTGCCTCGTGCTGAACCCTGGCGAGGTGTGCGGCTGGCTGACGGACACCCCCACCTGCGCCGTCATCACGCTGCCTGAACGCACGGTAGAGATTCTTTCGCTACGCTGAGCGGCGCGCGCGTTGCGCTTGCAACAGGTATACTTTACTGTGTCGATGCGCAAGTCGGTGTCGGCGGGTGGGCAGGTGCAGCCGCGCAAGCGCAAGCGTCGTCGCTGGTGGAAGCGGCTGCTGGCGTACCTGACGCTGCTCATGCTGATACTCCTGCTGGGCGGGATGACCTTCGCAGGGGTGCTGTATTACCAAGTGGCGCAGATGATGCCCTCCGTGAGCGCGATCGAGACCTACCAGCCGCGCGAGGCGAGTTTCATCTACTCGGCGGACGGGGTGCAACTGGCGCGAATCGCCGAAGAGTATCGCGAACCCGCCGCGCTGGAGGAGATTCCCAAGCACCTCATTAACGCCACGATTGCCAAAGAGGATCGCCGCTTCTGGCAGCATAGCGGAGTGGACTGGCGCGGCACGGCGCGCGCCTTGTGGGTGAACCTCACGGAAGGCGACATTCGACAGGGCGGCAGCACACTCACCCAGCAGCTGGCGCGCAATGTGTTCCTGACGCAGCAGCGCACCTTCGCCCGCAAGATGCAGGAGATTATCCTTGCGCAGGAGATGGAGCGTCGCCTGACCAAAGAGCGCATTCTGGAGCTGTATCTGAATCAGGTCTACTACGGCAACGGCGCGTATGGGGTCAAGGCGGCGGCGCGCGTCTACTTCAACAAGCCGTTGGAGCGGCTGACCTTAGCCGAGTGCGCCCTGCTGGCGTCGCTGCCGCAGCGACCGTCGGCGTATGACCCGTTCAGCAACCCCGACGAGGCGATTTTCCAGCGCAACTTGACGCTGAACCTGATGGCGCGCGAGGGCTACATCACGCCCGACCAGCGCGACGCCGCCAAAGCCGAGCCGCTGCGCCTGGCGCGCAGCCGACCCCAGGCGCAGTTCCGCGCCCCCTATTTCGTGATGGATGTGCTACGCGAACTGGAGCGACTCTACGGGCGCGAACTGCTGCTGCAAGGCAACCTGAAGGTAACGACCACGCTGCACTGGGAGATGCAACGCGCGGCGGAGGACGCCCTGCTGCGCGGGGTGCAGGCGTTCTCGGCGCAGGGCGTCACGCAGGGCGCAGTCGTGCTGATTGACCTGCGCACGAGCGAGATCCGCGCGCTGGTCGGCGGGGTCAACTTCCGCAAGTCGCAATACAACACCATCACGCAGGGACGACGGCAGCCCGGTTCAGCATTCAAGCCCATCGTGTACGCGACTGCGTTTGAACTGGGCAAACTCACGCCGACTTCTGTGCTGTCGGACACGCCGATTAGCCTGCCCAGCGGCGTGCGCGGCAAGTATTGGCGTCCGCAGAACGCCGACGGCAGGTTCCGTGGGAGTGTCAGCGTCACGCGCGCGCTGGCGTCGTCCATCAACATTCCTGCCGTGCGCGCGGCGCAACTGGTCGGCGCCGATAAGGTCGCTGAGTTCGCCCGCACGCGCTTCGGCATCGAATCGCCGTTAGACCCCGTGCTGCCGCTGGCGCTGGGCGCGTCGGCGGTCAAGCCCATCGAACTCGCCCGCGCCTACAGCGTGTTCGCGCTGGGAGGCAACCGCAGCGAGCCGTACATGCTGCGCCGTGTCGTCGATCGCAACGGCGTTAAGCTGCTGGAGCAGCAGGGGCTGATGACGCCGAATGTGCTGTCGAAGCAGAGCGCGCAGTGGATGGACGAGATTCTGCGCCAAGCGGTCGTCAGCGGCACGGGCAAGGCGGCGGCGCGTATCCCCAACGCGCGGGGCAAAACGGGTACCACCAGCGACTACCGCGATGCATGGTTCGTCGGCTACACCGACAGGTACCTGGCGGTCGTGTGGGTCGCCAGCGAGTATTACAACCCGCAGACGCAGCGTTGGGAGTACCGCCCGATGCGTCGCGTGTTCGGCGGGACGGTGTGCGCCCGTATCTGGGCGGACATGATGGAGCGCGTGAACGCGATTGATGCACGCATTCAGGAGCGTCAGCAGCGTCGGGCGACGCCTGCGCCTGCGCCCGAGCCGCCGCCTGCGGAGGTCAGCGAACCTGCGCCTGCTGATGACGCCAGCGACGACGCCCCGCCGCCGATTGCGCCCGCGCCCGACGCGCTGCAGCCGCAGGAGCCGCCCGCTGCGCCCGACGCGCCCGCGACGCCGCGCCCATCGGAGACGACCGCTGCCCCGCCCAGCACTGCCAGTGCGCCGACCATGCCTGTCGCTACCGCGCCTGCCCCGCCCCGCTCGTCGGACGCAACGCCCGCCGCGCCCAGCAGCGCGCCGCGCGACGCCAAACCGCCCGCGCCGCCCCCACCCCCGCCGCCGCCAGAGTTCGTCACGGTCGCCATCTGCGCCGACACGGGGCTACTCACCACCGACTACTGCCCCGAAGTCGTGCGCAAACGCTTCGAGAAAGGCAAGGAACCCAAGCGCCGCTGCACCAAGCACGGCATCCGCGAGCGATGATCGAGCGTCCGAAACGGTATCTGGGCATCCGTCGTGAGGAGAAGCGCGTCATCACGGCGCGCGAGTGGGGGATGCTTGCGCTGGTCGCCGTCGTGCTAAGCGTGCTGACCGCGCGGCTGTGGTACCTGCAGATTCTGCACGGCGCGGAACTGAGCGCACGCGCCGAGTTGGTACGCACGCGCCTATTGCGCACCCCGCCCCCGCGCGGCTTGATCGTTGACCGCAACCAGCGCGTGCTGGCGACCAATCGCGCCCAGATTGTGGTGAGCGTTATCCCCGATATGCTGCGCCGCAATCCTGAGCGCATCCCACTGGTCGCCCAACGGCTGGGCATCGCCCCCGACGAATTGCGTCAACTCATCGAGAACCCGCGCATCAACCCGTTCACGCCGCTGGTGGTGCAGCGCGGCGCGGCGTTCGACCAAGCGGTAGACCTGCTGGAGAGCCAATACAACCTGCCCGAAGTGGAGGTCTCGCTGCTGGCGATGCGCCGCTACCCGCACGGCAAACTGTTCGCGCACCTGCTGGGCTATGTCGGGCAGATTTCGCAGGAGGAACTCAAGGCGTACAGCGCGCGCGCCCAAGAGGACGCCGCCGACTGGCTGCAGATGCGCCTGTACGACGGGCAAGACTTCGTGGGCAAAAACGGCGTCGAACGCACCTACGAGGCGTACCTGCACGGCAAGCCTGGCGGCGAGCAGGTGGAGGTCACCCCGCTGGGCAGGCGCGTGCGCACCCTGCAGGAGTTCGAACCGACGGCGGGCGACCGCGTCGTGCTGAGCGTTGACCTGCGCCTGCAACAGAAGGCATACGAACTGCTGCAGGGGCACACAGGCGCGCTGGTCGCGTTAGACCCCCGCACGGGCGAGGTGCTGGCGATGGTCAGCCAGCCGTCGTTTGACCCGAACCTGTTTGTGCCGCGCATCCCCGAAGCGGTCTGGCGCCCGCTGATGAACGACCCGCGCGCGCCGCTCAACAACCGCGCGATCCAGTCCGCCTACGCGCCCGGCTCGATTTTCAAGCCCATCGTCGCGCTGGAGGGACTCAAGCGCGGACTGATTACCACGCGCACGGGTGTCTCCTGTACGGGCGGCTATCGAGCGGGCACGCGCACCTTCCGCTGCTGGAAACGGCACGGCTCGGTGGACTTCTACGAGTCGATAGCCTTCTCGTGTGATGTGTTTTACTATCAGCTGGCGCAGCGGCTCGGTCCCGACGCCTTAGCGCAACTCTCGCGGGCGTTCGGGCTGGGGCAACGCACGGGGATTGACCTGCCGCACGAGCGCAGCGGGCTGGTGCCCGACCCGCAGTGGAAGCGCGAGCGGTTCAACCAGCCGTGGTTCGGCGGCGAGACGCTCAACTACGGCATCGGGCAGGGCTACCTGACGATTACCCCGCTGCAGGGCGCGGTGCTGACGATGGGGCTGGCGAATCGCGGCGTGATGTACCGTCCGCACTTGGTGAAAGCGATTCGCAGCGAGGACGGCGCGCGGGTGCAGACCATCGAGCCTGAGGTGATTCACCGCTACGAGGCGTCGCCCCAGCACTGGGACGCCGTGATCGAGGGCATGGTGCGCGCGGTGGAACGCGGCACGGCGGGCGCGGCGCGGGTGCCTGGCGTGCGCGTCGCAGGCAAAACGGGCTCTGCCGAGTTCCGCAAGGGGGGCAAGACGCACGCGTGGTTCATCGCGTTTGCGCCCGCCGAGAACCCGCGCGTGGCGATTTGCGTGCTGGCGGAAGAGGCGGGCGGCGGGGGCGCAATCGCCGCGCCCATCGCGGGGCAGTGGCTGCGCTACTTCTTCCAACTCGGCTACTGAACCGCGCTTACCGCCTGCGGTTCGGTTGGCGTGGGGCAGGGCGCGCGGGCGGTTTGGGCGTCGTCTCCTCTGCCAGCGTCTGGCGGAAGGTCGCCTGCGCCTCCCACTCCGCCCACTCTTCAATCGGTTCCCACTCGCGGATGGTCTGCGGGTCGTACTCGGCGCGGAGTTTGAGCTTCTCGTAGCCCGACGCCTGCACCAGCGAGCCGTCCGAGAGCGCGTAGTAGTAGTCGATCTCGCCCTTGATGGCGCCCTTGATTCTGCCGCGCGGGATGTTGCGGTCGCGCAGGCGCGAGATTTCAATCAGCAGGTCGTCCAAGCGGATGTCGATCTCGGCGTCGGTGATTTGCTTGACATGCAGCACGGGACGCCCCTTGATTTCGGTCGCGCCGACCACGCGCACGGTAGCAGGGTAGGTGTAGAGCGTCGCCTGCTCCAGCGAGAGTTTGCCCCCGCGCGTGTCGATAAACGGCGTCGGGTAGCGCACCTGCCATTCGTCGCCCTCGCGCACCGAGCCGGGGGGCAGCGGCGCAAAGGGACCGGGCACCACATTCAGCCCAATCAACTGCAGGAAGTAGGACGGCGGCAGCAGGAAGTCCAAGCCAGGGAAGTTCGGCTCCTCGCGTTGTTGTTCCTGCTCTTTCTGATCGCCGCGCTTGACCCGTTGCACGACGCGCTCGGCGTCGTCCTCGCTGGGGAAGCCCGACGGGGTGACCTTGACGGTCTCGGTGTAGGGGGGCGGCAGCTCGGTCTCGGCGAAGTAGTCCACGCTCTGCTTGACATAGCGGGTGGCGACGCGCATGCGCGCCTGCCCGTTCTCCAGCACCTGTAGCACTTCGGTATCGAAGCGCAGTTGGGCATCGACGGCGATGGGCAGGCTCTGCTCAAAAGTGGACGAGCGCGTGTCGCCCCGCAGCGTATAGACGGCGTTGAAGCGTTGCTTCTGCCCCTGCTCATACAGTCGGCGCACCACATAACTGCGCACGCCCGCCTGCGCCCATGCAGACGCCACGCACGCCCAGCAGACGATCAGCAGTCCCCAAAGTAGCATCCATCGGCTCATAACGGCTCACCTACCCATAGATACGGCGTCCCGTGCGCGACTCCTGCCGCCGCCCCAAAACTTTTCGCGGTGGGGTATACTCTCAGCGGGCGGCGCGGATGAGAGAAGAGTGGGGTTCTGCCCACTCTTTTCTTTAACACCCGATACGCCCCCAAAGGGGGTATGCGCGATGATTTGCAACGAAATTGTGGAGGTACTGAAGCAGTTGGAACGCGAGCGTGGGATTCCCTACGCGGACTTGTTGGCGACTCTGGAGGGCGCGTTCGCGAATGCGTATCGCAAGCAGATGCACCTGCCCCAGAACGCGCGGGTGCACGCCAAATTCACGCCCGACCAGCCGAACTGTTTCCGCATCTTTGTGGAGAAGGAGGTGGTCGGCGTCGTCACGGACGAGAGTGTGCAGATTCCGCTGGAGGAGGCGCAGAAGTTGAACCCCGCGCTGGAGGTGGGCGACACCGTGCAGATCGAGGCGTCCATCGAGCAGTTCGGGCGCATCGCCGTGCAGAACGCTTTTCAGGTGCTGACGCAGCGGCTGCGCGAGTTGGAGCGCGAACACGCCATGCGCGAGTTGAACGCCAGCGTCGGCGATGTGATTACCGCGCGGATTGAACGCTTCATCGGTCCGAAGGTGCTGCTTTCGTATGGGCGCATCGAGGTGGTGCTGCCCGAAAAGCACCAAAGCCCGCGCGACACCTACGAAATCGGGCAGCCGCTGAAGGTGCTGGTGCTGGAGGTCAAAGCCCCGCCGACCGAGCGGGGGCGCGAGCCGCGCCTGCGCGATATGAAGGTCATCGCCTCGCGCACGGAGCCGCTGCTGGTGGCGCGCCTGCTGGCGCAGGAAGCCCCCGAAGTCGCCAGCGGCGATGTGGAGATCAAAGCCATCGCCCGCGAACCCGGCGAGCGCTCTAAAATCGCCGTGCATTCCAAAAACCCGCTCATCGACGCCGTCGGCGCATGCTTGGGGCAGCGCGGCATGCGCGTGCAAGCCATCACCAACGAACTGTTCGGCGAGCATATCGATGTCATCGAGTGGAGCAGCGACCCTGTGCAGTTCATTCGCGACGCGCTGAACCCCGCGCGAGTGAACCGCGTGATTCTGGACAAGGCGAACAAGAGCGCGCTGGTGGTCGTGCCCAACAACCAACTGCGTCAGGCGGTGGGGCGCGGCGGCGTGAATGTGCGCCTGGCGGAGCAACTCACGGGCTGGAGCCTCGAAGTGCGCTCGGAGGAGGAGATTGCCAAAGCGGAGAAAGAGAAGTCCGCATGACCCGATACGGCGGTGCGCTGCGTGTCGGCGCGCCGCCCCCAAGTCCAGTCTCCTGCGCTTCGCCCGCGACCCCCACACCCGCCAAGTCGCCTTCGACCCCGACCAGCGCATGGCTGGGCGCGGCGCGTACCTATGCCCCAGCGCAACATGCTTCCAAACCGCCCGCAAGCGCAACAGCCTCGCCCGCGCCCTGAAAACGCCCGTCGACCCCAGCGTGCTGGATGAGGCGCAGCGTCAGACGCTGTAGATAAGCGGTCGTCCGCTGCGCGCACACCAAATCGGGTAAAATTCAGCTATGCCCAAAGATACGGCGCTCGCAGCGCCAGAGGCGCAAACACCCGCTACGCGCGGCATCTACACCGACGCCGAACGCGAACTACTCCGACAACTCCAACTCCCAGAGGAGGACGGCGTACCCTTGGAAAGCCAC
>ENA-ORXB01000809-ORXB01000809.1-sediment-metagenome-genome-assembly--contig:-NODE-809-length-50751-cov-23.001816_pt1 | contig 50751 bp, 55 predicted proteins | sample MGYA00237863_ERZ511475 | MGnify/ENA primary metagenome ERZ511475 (study PRJEB26305, sample SAMN06343858) | sediment metagenome | isolation source: hot spring sediment | place: Canada: British Columbia... | reverse complement strand
CGAAACTTAGCATCCGTATCATAACGCCGATAACCCACATAAGACCGAATCAAAGTAAAATTCCTACTCTCTACCACCGGATTGTCATTCTTAACCCGTTTTATTGGTAAGCGTAATAAGATATTTTAGGTGCAACTGCAGGGTTCTTTGGAGGTCATCAAGGATTTCTTTCTTCTCTTTCCTTGATGCCATTTTATAATCTTTGGCATTTGATTTAATTATTGACCTTTTGGCTTTCATGGTATATAATCCAATATTTATGATTATGGCGACTCCTTTCAGGTAAAGTATACCCGGGAGTCGCTATTTTTTCAAGTACTTGGGTAAGAATTTTTATTTTGATTAAATAACCCGATTTCGGTAAGATTATTTTTGACTTAAATCGACCCATTGACAAAGTTGAAATTCTATATATAATTGTTGCGAAAGGAGATATTATGAAACAATTATTGGTGTTAGTACCGGTTGTTCTATTTCTGGTAGGTTGTGGCGGTGGTGAGAAAGATTACTGGCCCGTCACAGTGGGCAATATCTGGAATTATCAGCAGGTTACCAATGTCACAGCCCCAGATACGACCATTACATTCACAGATACAATGAAGGTTGAAGTCACTAAGGAAACCACGCTTGACAACAATACCGCAGTCTTTGAAGTCATACAATCAAGTGGAACCTATGCTGATACTTCCTACTGGCAAAAGACTGATGAATACCTTTTCTGGTATGATAATAAAGCAGATACTGAGCCTGATACTACCCTTGTATTCCCCATTGAAGAAGGTAATTCCTGGAATATCCACAAAGATTCTTCTTATACCGAAACTATGCATGTAATTGGCAAAGAAAGCGTTACGGTTCCTGCAGGCACCTATGATGATTGCTGGAAAGGTATGGATATACGTTCTCACGGCACCATTGCTGAGACTGCCTATGTCTGGCTTGCACCGGATATCGGCTGGGTAAAAATGACTTCTACGCAAGCAGATAGTAACGGGACTGCGACTACAAATATTGAACTGCTCAATGCAACGATAAAGTAAAAAGGGATTTAAAAAAGGGGCGGCTTAGCCGCCCCTTTTTTATTTTTTATCTTTCAGATATTTCTTACCCCTCAAATTCTCCGGCATATAATCCTGTTCAACCTTTGCATCTGGATAATTATGGGGATACTTGTATCCCTTGCCATAACCAAGTTTTTCCATTAAAGGTGTTGGTGCATTCCTGATATGCATTGGCACAGGCTGGGCAAGGGTATTTAATGCATCGTCTTTTGCCTCTTCATAGGCAAGGTATATCTCATTACTCTTCTTTGCCCGTGCAAGATATACTACACATTCGGCAAGTGCGAGATCGCCTTCTGGCCTGCCAATGAAATCTATTGCTTCTTTTGCTGCATTTGCAATGACCAGTGCCATTGGGTCAGCAAGACCTATATCCTCAACCGCAAATCGGACAAGGCGACGGGCAATGTATAAAGGGTCTTCGCCTGCCTCAAGCATCCTTGCAAGCCAGTATAAAGACGCATCAGGGTCAGAACCCCTTAAGGATTTGTGTAATGCCGATATCAGATTATAATGCTCCTCACCCGCCTTATCATATTTCAATGCCTTCTTCTGAACAATCTCTTCAGCAAGTCTCAAGTCAATCTTTTTATCCTTTGCTGCAAATGCACACAATTCAAGGGCATTTAAGGCAACCCTTGCATCACCATCTGAGATATTGGCAATGAAATCCAGCGCCTCTTCAGTGATCTCATATTTGTTATCAAGCCCTTTTGTAGAGGTCAATGCCCTTATGAGTATCTTTTTCATATCCTCAAAACAAAGGGGTTTGAGCATATAAACCTTTAACCTTGATAAAAGGCTTGAATTCAATTCAAAAGAAGGATTTTCAGTTGTCGCACCGATTAAAATAATCGTTCCTTTTTCAAGATAAGGCAGGAATGCATCCTGCTGTGCCTTGTTGAATCTATGGATCTCATCAATAAAAATGATTGTATCACGGTTGAATAAACTCTTTTTCTTTTCAACCTCCTCCATAAATTTTTTTATTTCTACAATACCACTCGTTGCCGCAGAAAAGGAAACAAAATCCGCAGAAAATTTTTTGGCAAAGAGCCGGGCAATCGTTGTCTTGCCACTACCAGGCGGACCAAAAAGGACCATTGAAAATAGCCTTCCCTGCTCAATCTGTCTTTTTATCGGTCCTTCTGGTCCAAGGAGGTGTTCCTGTCCAAGGATTTCGTCAAAATCCTCTGGTCTTACCCTATCTGCAAGTGGTGTCCTATCCACGGGTTATAAAATAGAGATAAAAAAATGGAATATTAAAGATCAATGAATCAAGGCGGTCTAAAAATCCACCATGTCCTGGAAAGACATTTGATGCATCTTTTAAACCCACCTCTCGTTTCATTCCCGATTCAAACAGGTCTCCAACCGTCCCTAAAATTCCAATTCCCAGTGTGACCCAGACTGCATCAAGCAAACCAAAACTTTTTACCCACAATGAATTTAACCAGACCGTAAAAGGAAAGGTGAGGAAGAATGCTACAAATGTTCCTTCAATTGATTTCTTTGGACTCAATTTCTCAGCAAGCCTGTGCCTGCCCCAGATTGAACCAACTATGTATGCAAATGTATCATATATCCAGGTAAGGACAAGGGGAAGAAGACTTATGCAAAATCCATATTTTCTTAAAAGGATGATAGTTGAAGGTAGGATGGAGATATAAAAGACGCCAAAAAAATTTGCCGATATTTCAGTTAGAAAATTGGGACTCCGTCTGCTTCCAGGAAAACGCATCACCGATACAAGGGCAATGAAAAAGAACAATATAAATCCTGGCAAAAGAAGTGGTATGTCAAAATAAAATAAAAACGGGATTGTATAACCAGGAAAAAGGACCGCAAGGGTATGGGGAAATATATCCTTCCGGTGCCAGAATCTGAAGTATTCGTTTGTTGCAAAGGTGATAAAGAATAAGAGCATTAAAGGAAGCAGGATATGATCAATCCATAATGTTATAACCACGATTGTAACAAGGAAAAATCCGGTTTTTATCCTCTTTAGTATATCTTTAAACTGCGCCAAATAAACGCTCCCTGTTTTTGAAATCTTCTATTGCCTTTAAAAATTCTTTTTTTCTAAAATCAGGCCAGAGGGTCTTTGTAAAGTATATTTCGGCATAGGCAATTTGATATAAGAGAAAATTAGAAATTCTTTCGCGCCTCTCAGCACCGGTTCTGATCAATAAATCAGGCGGCGGCAGGGATGGGTCGTATAGATAACGGGTGAATTTTTCTTCATTAAATTGCTCCAGGTCTATGTGTTTTTTTCTATCTTCTAAGACAATCTTCTTTACCGCATCAACAATCTCACCCTGTCCCCCATAATTCAGACAGAGGGTTAATATCAAGCTCTCATTGTCTTTTGTCAAGCGCAATGCCTCATCAAGTGCCTTCCTCGCATTGGGATATAACTCATCAAGCCTTCCAATCGCATTTATCCGCACTCTGTTTTTATTAAGTTCCGGGGTTTCTTTCAAAAGCATCTCCTCAAGCATATTCATAAGGGTCTGAACCTCATCCTTTGGCCTTTTCCAGTTTTCAGTAGAAAATGTATAGAGGGTTAGATATTTTATACCGATTTCGCGCGCGGTCTTCACAATAACCCTTACTGATTCAACACCTTCACGATGGCCTATGACCCTGGGCAATCCCCTTTTCCTTGCCCACCTGCCATTTCCATCCATAATTATAGCAATATGGTTGATATCAGGCACAACGAATTATATTGTAAATGTGGGCTTTGTCAATAAACCGATTAAACAAATTCAGATATTGACAACTGAAATATTATGAATATAATAATTTGAGGCTTTTTAAATGGAAAATTATTATAGTCTTCTTGGAGTGACCAATACTGCAACTCAGGCAGAAATCAAAAATGCCTATATGAAACTTGCCCGGCAATACCATCCAGACAGATTCACAGATGCAGAAGAGAAACGAAAGGCAAATGAACATTTTGCCCGGATTACCGCTGCATATCGGGTCCTTTCTGATGAAAAATTGAGAGCCGAATATGATAAATCACTGGAAAAGGGTGTAAAACAACAGGACCAGGTGCAGGAGACACAGGCAAAGAATGCATTTACAAGGGCAATTGAGTTTTTGAAGCACAATGACCCCTGGCGTGCTGTAAATCTATTGCGTACTGCCTGCAGATATGATCCCCAGCCCATCTATCTTTCATACCTTGGTCTTGCACTCGTGTATACAAGACAATATCAAAAAGAGGGTTTTGAAAAACTCCAGGAAGCAGCAAAAAGATTGATGTTCAACCCTATTGTATATGTTAATCTCGGGCTTGCCTATGAATTTATTGGGAATAAAGACCAGGCATTGAAAAATTATAATGAGGCATTGAACTGGGATGGGCATAACCCTGCGGCCAAAAAAGGTATTGAAAGGCTTCAGCCAAAGAATAATGGCTTTTTCTCAAGATTATTTGGAGGCAAGAAGTGAAAAAAACAACGATTCTTGAGATGCTTGAGGATCTATGCAGGAAATTATCAATCATTGTCAAATATGATCGGTTTTTTGGTAAGGGTGGATACTGCAGGGTCAGACAAAAATCATTTTTTATAATAAATGAAAGCCTTTCCAATGCAACCAAAGAAGATATCTTCATCAGGGAGTTGAAACACTTAAACTTTGACCCGGAATTGATACCACCAAAATTAAAAGAGATGTTTAATAAATGAGACTTGCAATTATTATCATTTTCATTGCTGTATTTTTCTGGCTTGCAAATCTGAAGGTCTTATTGCTGACACGGGATTGGCCCATCATCCTGATATTTTTCGGCGTAATCAATCTCTTTGTATTCCCAAAATATTCAAAGAAAAAAGTGATAGAAAATTTAGAAAAAGGCAAAATAACACCTGAAGAGGCATTAAAGAGATTGGAACGATTGAGTTAATCGATTATAATCTAAAAAAATTAAACCCTGAACAATCTATCTTTATATGTGCCTGTGAACCATCCGGTGATTTATACGGAAGTCTATTTATCAAATCACATTTAAAAAACCATAAAAATATTTTCGGTGTTGGTGGCGAAAATTTAAGAAATACAAATGTCAATCTTGTATATGATTATAAAGATTTAAAAACATTCGGCTTTACATCTGGTATTATTTCCTTTATAAAAAACTATTTAATGTATAGAAAAATCAGCCGGGCAATCATCAAAACAAGACCAGTGGTTTTTATCGCTGTAGCATACCCCGGGTTAAATCTATTATTATGCCGTTATGCAAAAAAAATGGGTATCCGTGTGGTCTATCTTTTGCCACCCCAGATCTGGGCTTGGGGAGGATTTAGAAAATATTTCATCAAAAAATGGGTCGACCTTGTCATCTCTGTATTTCCATTTGAATATCGTTTTTACATTTCTAAAAAGATAAAGACAGTGTATATGCAGAATCCATTATTTGATGAATTAAAAAGGTATAAAAAGAAAAACCCCTCAGGTTGCATAGGATTTATGCCCGGTTCCAGGATATCTGAGATGAAAAGGAATATACCCTTGATTCTTGAATTAATTAACAATTGTGTAGAATTACAAAATTTTAAATTCACATTCATCATCCATCCTGACCTTGCCTCAAGCAAAATCTTGGATAGATTAATGACCAAAGGAGTCCAGGATAAATTAAGATTTGTCATTTCAGATCGTTATGAAGAGATGTGTAAGTGTGATTTAATAATCACCTGCTCGGGCACAGCGTCATTAGAAACAGCAATCATAGGCATCCCTCAGATATTCTTCAATAGACCCGGATTCTTTGATTATCATTTTTTCCGTTATCTGCTGAAGATAAAAGAATACAATCTCTCCAATTTATATTATGAAAAAAAAATCGTCCCGGGTTTTGTTCTGAGGGATAAAAAGAAACTTGTAAGATTGCTCTCTTCTGAACTACATAAATTTTTGTCAAAGTCCTTTTAACACTAATTTTTTATATTATTTGGATTTTGACTGCCATTAATTTCAAATCATACTACAAAAAATTTTAAAAGTTAAACAAGACTTAAGTCAAGGCAGAGATTACAGAACACTACAAAATTTAGCAAAAATTAGGCATAGTTTTTAACATCAAAGCATTGAAATTTCAACACTTTTAAGCAGGCACGAAATTTGCATATATATTATGTGATGGCATTTAATGGGCAATTTAAGGTAGTTGAAGAATATGTAGGGCAAGGCTTCGGCCTTGCAAAAAAAAACTAAAGGGTGACGAGAAATGGTGAAGAAGGGATGATGCATAAAAATGGAAAAAAGGAATATGAGGATAAAATGACTGGGCAGACTTTAGGAAAACGAGAACATTCGCAGTATCTCTTTGGCTTGTTACAAGATAGACCAGAAAAACGAGAAAAATCAGACAGACCAGATTCCGGTGTCGACCCCTGTGGAAATTTCAATAAACCGAAAATAAGGAGTAAGAGTGGCTGAAGTAAATATTCCAGTAGTATCAAATATTCCATTAAAGCATGCGCGGGTGTTAAGGGGACCCCACCAAATGGCATTTGATATTACCAATAAGTGCAATTATAGATGTTTGCATTGTTATAATCTAAGTGGTGAAAATCGGCTTGTTGATAACGAATTAGACGATAAAGAGATACTTGAATTTATAAAGGATGTAGTAGATTTGAAACCCTATAATCTATGCTTTTGCGGTGGAGAACCAATGTTAAGGAAAGATATTCTTTGCGAAGCGGCAAATATTCTGGCTTCCAATGGGATTATGGCTTCAATGGTTACAAATGGTTCTTTAATAACAAGAGAAATGGCAGAGAAACTATTCAAAAGTGGTGTTAGAAATGTGCAGGTAAGCGTTGATGGTGCACATCCTGAGACTCACGAGAAACTTCGTCCGCACAGGGATGCTTTTAAGCGCGCAATTAATGCAATCTTGTATTTTAAAGAAGCTGGCTTTAAGGATATCTCGGTCGCATTTGCTCCGACGAAATTTAATTGGCACGAGGTTGAAGAAGCATATCATTTATGTACAAAATTAGGTGCAACCAGTTTTCGTGTTCAACCACTAATGATTTTAGGAAGGGCACAAATAAACATTCAGGAAATTATTCCTACGCCTACTCAATATCGTGCGATAGTAAGAAAAATTAACAAACTGCAGTGTAATAATGATATTCGTATTGAATGGGGTGACCCGGTAGACCATTTAATCCGTTTTAGAACAACTTGTAAACACTGTGTTAATTTTGTAAATGTAGGAGCGGATGGAAGCATTATAGTATCTCCATATTTGCCTTTAAGCGTTGGTAATTTACGGAGGCACAAATTGAGTGATTATTGGAATAATGGTCTGGCAAGAATTTGGGAAGTCCCAAAGGTAAAAGAGTTGGCAGAAAGAATTGTTTCATGTTTGGATTTTGGAAATTGGACATTTATTTCTAAAATGCATCCTGAAACGCGAGATTTGATAATAAATCCTACTGCAAAGGAGATATTAGATCTTTGCGATGGCACAAGAGTATTAGAAGAGATAGAGAATGAAATGAAGAATAGATATCCTATGGTTGAAAGAAAGAGATTAAAGGTGGATATTGCTAAAACCATTGCCAGTTTTTCTCGTCTTGGAATAATTGAATGGGAAGGCGATAATCCATTTTTATATCGTTGTAAGGAACCATTGAATGAAGATTTTGCCCTTATCATTGGACAGGAAGATGATATACTCAAAATTGAGAGATTCATCAAATCATCTCCGATTTACCAATCTTCCGTCGATAATAAACAAAAAATCTTGTGCTACAGGTCTCCATATTTTAGGGATTTAGATTATGAAACACTGGCACTTCGTCAGAAACTCTTTGCTTATATTGAAGAATTCTTTCTTTTATTATATAGAGAAGAGATAATTGGCCTTCTTTCTATAGAATTACCTTTACTTCAAAATACCACTGCGGCAACAATAAAATTAATTATCTCTCCCAAGGATTGGTTTGCTAATCTATTGAGCTATGTCTATGATAATTTTCCTGCGCTGGCAGTTAGAGAGATTACAAAAATAAGGATATTGGAATCATTAAAGGATTCTCTTGATTTAGAATTGAAAGAAATATTATTCAAAAAAGGGTTTGTGGAGGAAGGATTTTTAAGAAATGAATTTGTCTCTGACCTATCAATCCCCAACCATTGAAACAGTCGGTGGTGATGATTATCAAGTGAATAGTCCAGTCCTCGTTGCGGTTTTCGCTGCATTAGTTGTCGTTGCTCTAGGCGTCGCCGTTTGGTGGTATGCCTATGTTGTTCAATTTCAGGAAGTTCTAATAGTATCTCCACCATAGAACATAAACTCTGGGGATACCAATATGTAGGCATGGCTAATAGGTTCCAGTCAAGCCGTTAGCCATGCCTGCAATATTCAATTCAAATAGGTGTATGCTTGACATAATTAGGGGAATAAATATAATCTGGGATATTGGAGGTACAGTTCAATGGATAAGATAATATTCAAACCCAAATTTTCCTTGTGGGGTTGGTTATTACCATTGTGTTTTATTGGTTTTCTAATATTTCTGATCTGGGTGAACTATCCTCAATTATTTATCAATCCATCCCTAATGATAAAACATGGACTTTTTGTAGTTCCATTTATTTTACTCTTTATTTTTGAAATTGTTATCCTTTTCACAATGCAATATGAACTTCGACCCGATGCCCTTTATCTAAGAGGCGGCCCTTTTGTTTACAAAATACCTTATTCTGATATAAAACAGATAAGCAAAACCGACCTTATATTCCATCCAATCGCTTGTAATAGATGGCCGGGCTATGCTTTTGGCAATTGCTATTATGCAGATGCACATGAAGTGACTATGTGTGCAACAAGGATGTGTAAAGGGATCATACTTATTCAGACTATTAAAAGACTCTATGGCATCAGTCCCCAGAATGAAGATTTGTTTATCACAGAACTTAAAAAAAGAATTGAAGACGCAACTAATGATTAGTTTTTTAAACTTTTTATCACATTAGATTTTGAGCGATGCTTAAAGATATTAAAAGATATTACACCATTCTCGCAAAATATACGAAAGGCGAAGGTCCATATATTTTAGCCGGTATCACTCTCGCTACCATCTCCCAAATCTGCACCTTAACTACACCATTTCTCACAAGATTTCTGATTGATAATATTATTGGACAAAAGAATCTATTTTTAATCTCAAGGTTTATTCTTTTCTGTATATTGGTTCTTATAGTTCTGTTTGCTACTACGATTGCTTCAAATTATATCTTGATTAGGGTTTTTCGGAAAAGCGGTATAAAATTTCGGATGGACCTCTTTGTGAGTCTGCAACATAATAGTCCATTAGAATTTTTCGGTAAAACCCAAAGCGGTGAGATTGCTTACCGCTTATTACAAGATACGTCCGTGATTGAAACATCCTGGAGCAATATTTTAGTTACATTACCGCTTCAATTTATTCTATTAATTAGTGGTATATTCATGCTCTTATGGAATCTAAATCTATCTCTATTTGCTTTTCTTATCCTTGGAATTCAAATTATTATAATAACGAAGTTTCGGAAACCTTTGCTCAAGTATTCGCTATTAGTTAAAGCAAAGGACCAAGATCTTACCGGTTATACAGTAGAACATTTCCGAAGAATTCAACTAATTCGATCATTATCTACTGAAAAAAAAGAACAGATTAGATTTCATAAGAAACTGCATGAGCTGGTAAAGGTGAGTGTTCGTGCCTTTATGCTCAGTAAATTCTCAAGTGCTATAGCGGCGACAGTAAACAACCTATGGGCATTTGGAATTTTATGGTATGGGGGCAGTCAGGTAATTAATGGACACATAACGTTGGGAACTCTGATGGCATTTCTTCTATTTACCAATATACTTTATCAACCAATTTCCACCCTTACAAATCTCGTTTTGTCTTTTCAGGATACCCGTGCAAGTCTTAATAGATGCTTAGAATATTTGAATCTTAGACCAAAGGTTTTGGAATCTTCAAAGTCAATTGATTATACTCCTAAGGAAGGTAGGATTACATTAAAAAATCTATCCTTTGATTATAATTGCCGACCTGTGTTGAAGGATATAAATCTTGAGATGCCCGCCAACATTATCCTTGCTTTGGTTGGAAAAAGTGGGGTGGGCAAAACGACACTCTGCAAGCTATTGGTTCGTTTCTATGACCCCAACCAAGGTGCAATTTTTTTGGATGATATGAATATAAAGGATATTACTATCGCATCTTTACGAAAATCTGTGCTCCTGATGCTTCAAAATCATTATGTATTTCCAGGAACAATTTGGGAGAATATTACATACGGTCTGAAATTAATTTCTAAAGAAGATGTTTATAGAGTAGCAAAAGAAGCCGCACTTGATTTTATTGGAGACCTTCCAGATGGTTATGAGACTCTCATTGGCGAGGGTGGAATTAACCTATCAGCGGGTGAGGCACAACGGATTGCACTTGCCCGTGCATTTTTAATAAAACCAAAAGTATTAATTTTAGATGAACCGACTTCATTTATAGACACCGAAAGCGAAGAAAAGATAAAAAAGGTCTTGTTGAAAATGAAAGAAAATATGACCATAATATTAATTGCACATCGGTTATCTACAATAATGGTGGCAGATAAAATTTGTGTAATGGAAGAAGGGCAAATTGTTGAAACAGGGACTCATAATGAACTGATAGAAAAGAACGGTATATACCCAAAAATTTTCAAATCTGTTTTAAAAAATAGGTGAGATATGAAAGATATTTTTTTAAATCATGAAAGGACAATATACAGTATAAAATTTCTTGAGGATACAAAAGGAACAATAGAAATTGGCAGGTTGACTACAATATTTAAAAAAGACAATAATATTGAAGTTGTAAATGAAACAATAATTTATCCCCAAAATATTAAAGAAAATACTTTAGTTTATCTATCAAAATTGGATTTCCGACCTTTGCGTTATGAGTCCTATATTACTACTCCCTATAAGGATATTACAATAAAAGGTGAGTATCACAAGAAGAATGTTATTGCCACAATTTCAACGACACAAGAAACGAAAAAGATAAGAATTGATATCACTAATGATAATACTTATGATAATGCTTCAGCATTTTATATCTTCAGGCTTATTGCATGCGGTATCTTACCAATCAAAAGATTATATCTTATAAATCTTAATATCGGTCAAAAAATTCTAATAGAAGTAGAACCGATAGAAGAGACAGTCAAATGTATGTTTGGTGAGATTGACTGTCTTGGGGTAAGGATGAGACTCTGTGAGCATTCACAGTCTCCAGCCCAAAAATTTTTTTACAGGAAAGAAAGTCCAAATTATTTAATCAAAAATATCGCGGGGCGTCAGGTGTTGGAAATTGAACAGATTGGAGACGTAGATGGAAGTCATTAGATCAAGATTTTCAATATTAGAATGGCTAATCAATACCGCACTTGTGGTCATCCTTATGCTTCTTCCCCAACCTGCAATTAGAAACGGACAATCTGGACAAAGTTCATTGCTTGACATTTCTATTTTCAGTATTCTGCTTGGCGCATCAATCTTTTCTTTTTAATATATCCAACAATGCGCTACGAACATAGAACCGATTCACTTTGGTTAATTTGTGGACCTTTTTACTGGAAGATTTCTTATTCTGGAATTAAGAAGATTGCGAAAACTGGACTTCCATCATTAAAGGCACGGTTGAAATGAATTTCTATATCTGGGCATTTATAGTTACAATTGTAGGACTGGCTATTCTTTATCTCTGGGTCGGACGCTGGGGATTAAAAGAGATAAAATATTTTTATCTGTATCTAATTCTAAACTTACCATTAAGTGCATTAATAAATCTTGCTATAAAAAGACCGATTGGGCTTAAATTATTGTCATTGTTTAATCTATCAGAGGACCCAAAACTCTGGCCCTTATGGTTTTTACCTATTGCCAATTTGCTTGCTCCATTGACTGAAGAAGTAATAAAGATATTACCGGTTGTTTTTAGTGATTTAAGGCGGGCATTAAAGGAAAAAAAACAAGCATTGGTTGCCGGATTTGTTTTGGGTTTTGGCTTCGGCTTCGGCGAAGCCTGGTATTTGGCTATTTCCTTTACTCAAGCGATGCCGGCATATGCCAATGGCTCGTTCTGGCTTCTATTCGGTTTTTTTAATGAAAGGACGATGGCTGTCGTTGTCCATGGTTGTATGACGGCAATTGTATTGATGGGTTTTCAGGGTAATTTTTTGAAATATTATTTTCTCGCAGTACTCTTCCATTATTTAGGAAATATCGGTGCCGCCTTATATCAGAGTGGGCGTTTATCAGGAGAAGTCGCCTACATTCCAATTCTGGTTGTAGTTATATTAATTTTCTATTATATTTTCAGGATTGAAAAACAGCTGCGTAAAGAAACTCCAATAGTAATGAAAGAGAAGATTCTTTATCAGAGGAAGAAAGATTAAAGGGATATAAAAAGACATAATTTTATTGATAATCATTCTTGAGGTTATTACAATTGCAGACGCATTAGCAGCAAACAAACTCAGTAAAACAATAAAATTTATCCATTCATCAATTCGACAATTGTCGAATAGTCGAATTGAATTCTACAAGTAAAAATACTAAACTTTTTCCTCGGCCTGAAAGATATTACAATTTGCGTTAAGGATTTAAGGTGTGAGCCCTATATAAAATGTTTATTGGTAAATAGACATTGTTGGAGGTATGGATTAAAATAATAATACAAAAATTACTATAATTTTGTGCTTAAAACAGGGGATTTAAGTCTCGTAAGAATCAAAAAATACTACAAAATTTAGCAAAAAATAGGCATAGTTTTTAACATCAAAGCATTGAAATTTCAACACTTTTAAGCAGGCACGAAATTTGCATATATATTATGTGATGGCATTTAATGGACAATTGAAGGTAAATGGCGGTATAAAAGAAAAAGACTCAAGATGGTTAAAGGGTGACACGGGATAAAAAGGGTAAATAGGGGTGAATAAGTGAAATTTCGTGGAACGATTAATGTGAACCGTGATTACCCCTTATCCCTTAATAACCCTTGTTATAGGATAGGAGTATGGACCCTGATTTTCATCAGGGCGTGCTTCAGCCCCGTGTGTAGGTAATAATTTAGAATTTGCGATATAGACTTTTGTCCTAACCTCCCCTTCACACTCCCCTCCGCCCCGCTGTTTTTCCTCCCGGCGGGGCGGATTAAACAGAAAAGGTGAAGGGTTAAGAGAAAAAGGATAAAAACTTATGAAACTAATAGAGTTTTATTTGAGGTTTGATTTGTGCAAAAATGTTTATAGAATTGGGAGAGATTTTCTCTCCCTCAACCAATTCCGGAAAAAATACGGAATGAAAGGGGGTGAGTAAGATGATACGCGAAATTAGTTTCAACAGCGAAAAAAATCCTGTTATAAGCGGACCTTGCTGTGGAGCGTTAGTCGCTTGCGGTGGTGGCGGTGCAGTAAATTAGGCACTATCTCTACACACTCTTGCAACTACCATGTGGTGGGTCCCATAAAAGGGGCCCACCATTCCATATATAGTAGTAATTCTTGGCTTGTGTATCATCCATCATCAGTTAGTATGTTTGAAGTAGATGATAAATTCGGAAAAGTTCTAAGGCTCAATGAACTAGGTTATGAATTTTCAGAAATCTCCCGTATTACCGGCTGTTTTAAAGAAGAGATTAGAAAGATTGTTCAAGACTTTCATGAAATAATTTCCAACAGGAATTTGACAGATCGAGAGAGCAACAAAAAACCGTCAAATCTATGGTTTTTTGTATCTACTAAATGTAATATGAAATGTACCTATTGTTATGCATCTGGTGGAACATTCAAATATCTCCAACGTCAGATAATGTCAAAAGCAGATGCCAAAGATATCGTTAAAATTATCATTGATTTGCTTGGAAATTATATCAAAACAGTAGTATTCTTCGGCGGAGAACCTTTGTTAGGATTCGAAACGATTATTGAAATAGTAGATGCAATCAAACAAAATCGCATTTATCCCAAGTATTCCCTGGTCACAAATGGAACAATAATGAATAAGGATATGGCTGATTTCCTAAAGAAAAATAATTTTGCAGTTACAGTCAGCATAGATGGTCCTCCTTCTATCCATGATTATCATCGGCGTTTTGCTGCGGTGAATAAGAGTTCTTATGAGGTTATTTATAAAAATTTTGCGGTATTGAAACAATCTATCAAAGAAATTGCCATTGAAGCAACATACACGTATAGCACCCTTGAAAGTGGAGATAGCCTCACTGATATTGCTGAATTTCTTTCCAAACTATCTCAAATCATTCTTTTGAAGAAAGAAGAATCTTTTCCAATGTTATCTACAAAAATCCCGAAGGACAAATTTGTAAATAATCCATTTTTTTATGAGATGACAAAAGACTATGTTAAGTAGATTCTTTCCAGGATGACATCAGATGATCCACTTTTTGATGTGGCATTAACACGTGCAATCAGCACAATTATTAATAAGAAAACAAATATATATCCGTGTGCTTACAAATCCCATTTGACAGTATTTCCAGATAAATCATTTTTTTCCTGCCATCTTCTGACCAATAATAAATTTCGAATTTCTAATAATATGAGTACCTTAAAACCAAAGTTATTTTGGCGGAGATACTGTGAAATCGAAAATTATATAATTAAGAAATTTAACGAGATTAAGCGCTCACCTAATGTCTGGTTTGCTGCATTTCAGGATTTATGCGTAGCTGCCCTTCTACCGCCAACTAAAAATGCTAGGGATTTTCTCTTAAGGGTAAATGAATTCATAAAATATGAAAGTTATTTTTGGGATGTATTCTTAAAAGAAGTATATAAGGTGCGAAGTAACAATTTGCAGTGGTCCAAGTTATTGGAAAATTTGACTAATTATCCGCGGAATTTAAATGTACTGTAAATTCATTACTCAAATCTATTATCGTAGTAGACAATACTATAAAGAGCAGATCTCTATTCTAATCTTTTGGATTTTCATAACCGGCCTTACTGCGTTGATCCCGTTCTTAAATCGTGGATTGATTGATACACTACTTTCCAAACATATTGGAAATAGAATTCTCTTGTTGGTGTTAGGGATATTATGTCTTAAAACATTTGCAATAATACTTAACTTTGTTAGCGAATACAAATTAGAAAGACTGAAAAGAAAGGTAACCTGTGATTTATGGCTTACTATGTATCAAAGTCTTCAAAATTTACCTATCATGCATATATATAAGGATACATCTGCTTCATATATTACTAAAATTCTTTCTGACGGCGAGATTGCTGCTCATATGATCGCTGGCTTCCTCCCATCGGTGTTTCTTAATATAATCAGAATTGCTGCTGTATCGGTGGTGTTGATTATTCTAAATCCATTACTGGCTTTGATCTCCTTTTGCTCCATTCCCTTGTATTATCTCACATTTACCAAATATTCGCAAAATATACTCCAGTCTTCTCAAAATGAACGTAAAAGATATTCTATTTTGTTAGAAAGCTTGAAAGAAAAAATTGAAGGTCTGCCATTTATTGTCTTTTACAATAAAGAAGGTTTCTATAAAGACAAATTTTTATCAGATACAAATGATTGGTTAAAATGGATTAAGATATTGATTCTAAATATCCAAAAATACAATACGAGTTATTTTTATTTTACTTCAATATTTCCTCTGTTAATTTTTGGTATAGGAGCATTACTAATTATCCATAGTGGAATTACAATTGGTGGACTGATTGCATTCTTTTTGTATGTAGGTAACCTCTATGAACCTCTTAGTAATCTGGCAACTAATTTTGGTTCTCTAAGCAAGACAATTCCTTCTTTTGAACGCGTGTCATCAATTTTGAATTCTCCTTATCAAGCAAGGAAAGGCGATAAAATTCTGAAGGAATTAAAAGAACTCACAATGAAGAATGTGACTTTTGGCTACAAAGACACAGTTGTTTTAGATAGGCTAAATTTCTCCTTGAAGTTCGGTAGAAACTTTGCCATTGCCGTAGTTGGAAAGAGCGGTTGCGGCAAGAGCACTTTTGCTCGTATTATGAGCGGTTTCTTTGATTCTGAACAGTGTGAAATAAATGGCTTCCCAATAATTTGTTATGACAAAATATCACTAAGGAGATATATTACATTGGTCGGACAAAATGATTTTCTCTTTAATCTACCGTTGCTGAAAACTTGTCAATGGGTGATCAATTTACTAAAGAGGAAATGTTACAAGCGCTTGTGAACTGTGGTATGAATTTAGATGTAAAATTCTTAGAATCTCACATAGGTGAACGTGGTTTAAGACTTTCCGATGGTCAAAAACAGCGTGTATCACTTGCTCGTGCTATTTTAAGAAAACCCCAATTATTGGTGCTCGACGAAGCTTTATCTGGAGTTGATGCTGAAACCGAATCTTTGATATTCAACAAAATAAAAAGGTTGATTCCGTATATAATTGTTATTTCTCATAGACTTTCTACTATACTACAATGTAGTGGAATTTACGTTCTTCACGATGGCAGATTTGTAGATTCCGGCTTGCATGAAGAACTCCTGAATTCATGTACATTATATAGGGAACTTATAAAGGAACAGATAATTGAGAAGAGTACTACTGGATCTTCTAACGAAAAATAGGATTTATAAATTTGCGCTTTTCCTTGACCTTAACGAAAATGATTAAAATTTTCAGCATAACCAAAAATATCCAAAAAAACTTCATGTCAGGAGCAAGGGTTGAGATCAAAGATCAGAATTTAGATGCATTGCATAAGACCTATTCTGATAAAAACAGCTGTATGAATTTCTTGTTAAACGTGGGATTTATTTATCATCATTATAGCGGCAACACATTTTCCGTTTGTCTGGAAAGTGGTGACTTTTGCATGATGATTAGTTTTTTAACTACCATTGAATGGAGGTGGGGGATGGATTATTGATGACATTGTGCTTCAGGGTATGGAATTTAGTGCTGAGATTAAGGCAATTGGAGGCACGTAACATCTATTTTCTCCCCCTGACAAATTAAAAAAATTAAATATAATTAGTGCATATGATTAAAAATTTTAATAACCATGGTGTAATTTACTGCAAGAATTTAATAAAGATTTGTAAGAATAAAAACAAGGAGTTAAGGTGATAGATAGCATTTCTTTTGGTTTAAAAAGGGGTGAAATCGTCAGTTTTTTGGGTCCAAATGGTGCTGGTAAGACCACAACTATTAAATACCTTTGCCGTTTAATAAACCCCACTCAGGGCAGGATTTTTATTGATGGGGAAGCAACTTTCTTTTACGGGGAATGCAAAGGCATAATTCTAATATATGAAGAATATCTGGCAGAATAAATCATTTGTTCTTTACCTCATCGGGCAAACTATTTCATCCCTGGGTGATGGATTCTATATGATTGGTTTTATGTGGTTAACCTTGGAGTTATCTGGTGGCAAAGGTGTAGCACTGGGTGGGGTGCTCAGTATTTATACACTTGGTGAGATATTTTTTGGTTTTATTGCTGGTCCTATTGTGGACAGAGTCAATAGAAAAAACTTGCTCATTTTTATTGACATTATACGGGGGATAATCGTCCTCTTGTTATATTTATTTGTCAAATTCCAAAAGGCAAGTGTTCTACATATTTATGTTGCCACGCTTGGTTTTGCCATATTCTCTCCATTCTTCTACAGGGCGGAATTTGCAATCGTTCCTCAGTTGGTTGAGAAAGATTTGCTATTGTCTGCCAATGGATTACTCAACGGGTCAAAACGGTTGATGCAAATTATTGCACCTGCCTTAGGTGGTGTATTTATTGGGATTTTCGGTATTGCAATCTGTTTCCTTTTTGATGCCATTTCTTTTTTTGTTTCAGTAATATGTATTATATTTATTGCAATAACACCTATTCAAACAGATAAAAAGGGTTTTGGGCTTAAAGTATTTATCTCAGATCTGAATTCAGGCTATAGATTTTTGATAGGCTCTTCATTTCTATTAACCCTGGCTATCTATGCTGCCCTTATAAATTTCTTTGGTGCACCGATTTTTCCTTTACTGCCCTTAGTATCCCAGAGAACAGGGTCTGGTGCTACAGTATATGGAATAATGATGAGTGGGTTGTCAATAGGACTTATTGTTTCCAGTTTATTTGTTAGTATTATTGGTAAATTTCTTAGTAAGATATCAATAGTATTATTCGGATTGATTATATCTGCATCTGCAACAATGTTGATGGCGCTGGGCATAGGCATGATTCCTTTGATTATTGCTGCAGTAATCCTTGGTTTAGGTCTGAATTTCTCTAATCTTCCTATAATGACTTTTTTCCAAGAGAAAGTTCCTCAGGATAAGATTGGCGTGGTATCAAGTTTTGTTTTCACCACTGCTCAGGTTGCAATGCCGGTCTCAATGGCATTAAGTGGCCTTCTGGTTGATATCTTTTCTTTGCGAGTCATCTTTATTACTATCAGCTTAATTTTGATTATCGGTGCATTAATTGGATTCAGAATACCACAGTTCAGACAAGAGGTGGTACAAGATAAGAAAGTGGAATGATTGTGATCAATTAGGTGAAACTTTTTTGAAAAAATTAGCGTAATACATTTTAGTTATAAGGCTCAAAAGGGCTAAAAAGGGTTCAAGAAAGGGTAAAAATGGGTAAAGAAGGGTGAAGAGGGGAAAATCGTGAAACGTTTACCGTTAACCGTGCACCGAAAGGAAGTGCAATGGAAAGGAAGCCCGTGATAACCCCTAATCACCCTTTATCACCCCTTATAACCCTTGTTTATGATAGGAGGTTAAATGAATCTTTTATTAATCTTTTTACTCTGTGTGAATAACAAATCTCTTGAGGTGCGATTCTGTGATACTGCACCGGTGATTGATGGATATATAGAGGAGGTGTGGCAAAAGGCAGATTCAGCTTATGGTTTTGTCCAGAATATGCCTTATGAAAAATGCCCGCCTTCTGATGAGACCGTAGTCTATCTCTTACAGGATGATAATAATCTCTATGTTGCCTTTAGGTGCTGGACAAAGAATACAAAACCCGTAAATCAGATGACTACAAATGATGATGCAGTTGTTTTGTATATAGACCCATTTGGTAGCAAAACGACCGCCTATTTCTTTACTGTTTATATCAGTGGTTTATATGACGATGGTTTGATCCTTGATGACAATCGGTCTAAAGATAATTCCTGGGATGGGGTCTGGAACTATAGGGTAAAGACCTATAATAACCGTTATGAAGTGGAGATGAAAATTCCCTTTAAGTCAATCCGCTATAAAAGAGATTTGTCAGAATGGGGGACAAACTTTAAACGGTATATCAGTGCAAACCAGGAGAGCGATTATTGGATTGAGGTCAGTCAGGTTGAAGGTAATTTAGTTTCAAAGTATGGAACTTTAAAGAATATCAATCCCAAATCAAAGGGCTATTATTTTGAAGTTTATCCCGAAGGTTTTGTGCGCTATGATGAGGCAGACACAACCGTCGAGATTAAACCCCGTGCCAGTCTCAATCTCAAATGGGATATAACCTCACAGACCACGCTCAATGCCACCACATTTCCTGATTTTGCCCAGATTGAATCTGACCCATTCACATTAAATCTATCACAGTATGAGACTTATTTGAGCGAGCGGAGGCCATTCTTTATTGAAGGTTTTGAGATATTCAGGATGTCTGATTTTGGCCAGGGCTCTGATTTTTATACACCATTAAGGATATTCTATTCCCGCAGGATTGGCAAATCAATAAATAACGAGGTTGTGCCGATAATTGGTGGTGTGAATCTAACGAGCAAATCAGAGAGATTGAATTATGGTATTTTTGGTGCATATACAGATGAATTGAAGAATGGGGATACACTCATTGAGCCGAAAAAAGGATTTGGGGTTATGCGGGCGAAGATGGGTGTATTGCAGAATTCGGATTTAGGGTTCTTGTTAAGTGGAACGGCTGTGAACAGTGATACTTATAATTATGCCATTGGGCTTGATGGTGCATATCGCTCTGGTCCGAGTCAACTTGTGGTCCAGGGTGCATATAGTGAGCGGAATAATAAAAAGGGATTTGCCTTTACCTCAGGGTTTATGGGTTTTATAAAGAATTTTACGACCATTTCAAGTGCCCAATTTATTCAGGATTCATTTGATGTTAAGGATATTGGTTATGTGCCTTGGGCTGGAATGAAAAAATTTATGCTCTTTACAGGACCATACAAGACATATCCAAAAGGTCTTTTAAGGACCCTCTGGATTGGTTTTGGTGGTGCCTTAATCCAGGACCCTGGTGAAGTAAATTGGTCAAAGATAGGATTTCTCTGTTTCAATCCCAATCTCCGTAATAACTGGGGAGGTAATCTGGTACTTGATGCAGGACCATCCTATGATGCTGATACAAATTTTCTATTCCGTTGTGCAAATCTTTCAATCTGGGGCAATGGTGCAAAATACAACATCTGGTTGGGTGGAAATGTGAATTATTCTTTCAACTACTCCCGTAATTTCCTTGCTTATCAGGCATATACCTGGCACGGTTTTTACTGGACTATAATGCCGCGTATATCATTGAATTTAGATTCCTATTCCTGGGTTGAATGGGATACTACAAATACGATTATTGCTATCTGGCCGGCAGCAACACCGAGGATAGATTTTACTATAACTCCGACAATGACCTTTGGCATCTTCAATGAATTTGTCTTTACTATACCGGGAACAGATTTTGGTAAAACTGAATATCTCACCAACCGTTTTGGCTTTCTCTTTTCTTACAACTTCAAGCCCAAGAGTTGGCTCTATATTGCCTTAAATGATTATCGGGTGCAGGATGAGACAGGCAAACTGATGCTTAAAAATCAGGTTGGGGCGATAAAGGCGAAATATCTCATATATTTTTAAAAAGGCAATTGAGGGCAACTGGAGGCAATTTTGGGGGGCAAAAAATCCCCCTTTTCCAAAGGGGGAAAGAGGGGGATTGTGAAAGAGGGCAATTGAAGCATAAAAGAAAAAGGCTCAAAGAGGGACCACAGCGGACTTGTAGGGACAGGGTTTATCCCTGTCCACTGGGATTTTCAAGGGGAATTACTCCCTTTGATGGCGTTCTTTGTTTCTTTCTAAAGGGCATGCTTTGATTCATAAATAGATTACCCCGGATAAATTTTTGAAATGAGGGTCAGAGGTTATCACCTTACAATTTTCTTTTTTGGCGGTTGCGTAAACAACTGCATCAGCCATAGGTAGTGAAAATCTCAAACTCAATTCTGCGGCATTTCTCGCAATGTCAGCGGTTAAATCAACAATCTTTGTCTTGATCATCTGGGCATAGATGATTAGGCCTCGCTCTCTTTTCTATTCTGACGAACTTTTTTATAGACTTCATACAAAACTATTGTCGGAGTAATAATATTGGTAGGTTTTATTAAATATTTTTTATACGCCAACGCCTTTGGGCCGTCAACAAAATACTCAAGCCAACCGAAAGAATCCACAATAATCATAGCCGTTCCTTATCTTCTCGCAGTCCTTCAGTTTTGCTGCCTTTTAACCAACCTCGCATCTCTTTGATATCCATTTCCGGGACCAAAATGATGAGTCCATCTTTGGCTACGATTTGAAATCTTTGCCCTTTCTTTAATCCTAATGGCCGCCGTAATTCTTTAGGCAATAAGATTTGATATTTTGGCGACAAAATTGTTTCCATGCATTCCTCCTTTCAATCGAACATTTCCACGATTGTGGAATTGTCGAATTGAATGCTACAATCAAACATAAATCATTTTTCAAAAATCAACACTTTCCAGACAGGTTGAATTATGTTGACTTTTCTGTTTTGTAACACTTCCCCGCCCGCCTGAAAAATGTTGATAATTTCATTAGAATAATTTTGGCTATCCTCTGGATTTTGTTATCGTTGCTCTATTCCTAAGGAATCGCATAGAATTTTTTCAAAAATAATGCAATTTTTACAAAATTGTTGACTTGATTAGATTTTCTTATATAATTAAGTATGGAAATTGAAAATCTTGTGACCTGTCATACAGGTATTGGTGAACTTTTGACTTCAGAGCTTATTAAAAAAGGGGAGACTGTTTATACAGTCTTTCCCAGCCCAAAAGAAGTTCCGATGTCGTTTTTGGGGAAGATAAATTTGAAATATGGTTTTGTTAAATTTGACCAGGAATTGAACATTGAAAAAGGATTACCCAGAAAGGTTAAAAATATCTTCCATATATATGAGGCATACTCAGGTTCATTTACAAAAATCTTTATGGCGAATGTGACGACGACCCTTCTCCTTCTTGAATGGGCAAAAAAGGTCGGGGTAAGTAAATTTATCCTATTATCATCAGGTGAGGTATATGGACAGGGTGAAAATATAATGGAGAATAGTCCTTATAATCCAAGGAGTTTTTATGCCACGACCAAGTTCCATGCCGAAACCATTTCCCGATACTATCATAAAAATTTTGAAGTAAAGATCTTAAGACTATTTTTTCCCTATGGTAAGAATCTCCAGCAGGGTTATCTTTATAACCTTATTGAATCCCTAAAAAATACCGGAGTCATTGAGACTGATTATGAAGCGATATGCCCAACTCTTATTGAGGATATTATTGAACCTATGATTAAACTGCGTGACCAATCTGGAAATGTTGTTTATAATATCTGTGGGGCACCAATACCTGTTTCAGAACTGGTTAAAATAATTGGTTCAATAACCGGCTGGGCTCTAAAAAAGACGAGCACAGGTAAGACAATACTCTGTGGGAATTCTTCAAGGGCGAAATCAGAACTCGGTTATAAAGAGACATTTTTGAAAAATGGAATTCAGACGATTGTTAATATTACAAAATGATTGACATACTTCTGGTAAATCCAGCAGAAAAAGGTGGATTTTTTGAAAAAATACCTCCTTTAGGCCTGGCTTCAATTGCTGGATTTCTTGAAACACATAATATCTCGGTTAACATAATCGATTTTGAAATTGAAAAGAATCCTCTCGAACACTGGCTTTCTTTGTATCAGCCTAAATTTCTCGGTATCTCCGGGACGACCCATACCAGATTTGAATCATTTAGACTCGCGCGCGTCGCCAAATCATTCAATAAAGATATAATAACGATCTACGGTGGAATCCATGCTACATTTACTGCTAATGAAACTTTACGAAATATACCAGAAATAGATTTTATAATCCGAGGAGAAGGTGAAGAAACTTTACTTGAACTTTTAAAAACATTCAGCACCGACCAAAAATATGAAAAGATTCGAGGATTAAGTTTTAGAAAGGACGATCTGCCGGTAGATAATCCTCAGGCAGGACGGCTCCATCTTGATTCCCTGCCCCACCTGCCTATCACCTTCTGGATATGAAGAAATACGAGCTAAAAATGGAATTTGTTAATAAAAAAGGTATTTCTATCCTTACATCGCGTGGCTGTTTATACCGATGCTCATTTTGTTCTGCAAGCCGGATGTTTAACAATTTATTGACCACACGTTCAGCAAATCGCGTCGTTGACGAAATTGAAAAATTGTTGAATGAATATAATTTTCAGGCAATCAAATTTTTTGATAGTGGACTGACGCTTGACCGTGAACATATTGAAAATTTATGTGATGAGATTATTAATCGTAATTTAAAATTTCCCTGGGAGTGTGAAATTTGCGTCGGGACAGTAGATCAACCTATGCTTGAAAAGATGCAAAAGGCAGGGTGTTATTATGTGGACATTGAAATTGAATCAGCGAGTCAAAAAGTCCTTGATTTAATACGGAAAGGGATTACAGTTGAACAAACTGAAGAATTACTTAATATGTGTAAAACATTAGGTATAAAAACAAAGGCATTTTTCTCTTTTGGGCACATTGGCGAGACGATGAATGATGTAGAAAAAACATTTGAATTTATGGAGAAGAACAGCGATAAGATAACAACCGTTGCCAGTGATATCGGGGTGCGGATTTATCCAGGAACTTATCTTGAATCTTATGCAAGAAAAAATCGCATTCTTTCTGATGACTTTGGATGGTCAATGCCGTATGATGAAGAATGGAATGAATTCATTTTTCAGTCACGTGCAGTTCCAATTTTGATCCAGCCCCAGCTGGGCAGGCAGGATTTAGAACAAATTGCCTTACGAATTTACAATAAGCGACTCAGTGGTTGGGAAGGGTTCAAAAAAGGAATAACAAAATTAACCGATCCACAAAAATTGAAAAAACTCCAAAGTTTTTTAAAATTAAAATTTAAAAAATAGAGTGAGAGTATTACACTTAATATTTGAAAATTTCCAGGATGTTGCCGGGCTTCTGAGCCGTTCCCACAGGATATTTGGTGATGAAGGAGTCCTGGTAACAATGACCCATTCAAAATTAGGATTCCCTGATGGCATTCTGTTAAATTATCCACTATTAAATTCAGAAACAATGAATTTTGTGCGCAAAATCCTGAAGCGTGACAATGTCAATGTATTACCGGATGAATTAAAATTGAGAATCAAGGGTGAAGATGCGCTGGAAAAAATTTATTTTAAGGCACGAGATTTTTTGTGGTTATACAAACTCAATAAATTCTGGCGCAGATATGATTTTGAATTTTTTGATATATATCATTTTGATGGCGGCATCCCTTTTATATACGGTGATAGGATTTTAAAAAAATTAAAGAATAAAAAGATTGCGGTCCATTTTTTTGGAAGCGACCTGAGAAAATGGGGAATGAATCCATATCTAAAAGACTATGCACAATTGAAATTTACCTCTGAGGTTGACCATATCAAAATAGACCCATCTTTAGTCTTTGTGCCAATACCTTTTGAAGCAGACAAGATTAAGCCGAGGGAAAAGGAAAATAAAATCTTAAGGGTCGGACATTCACCAACCAGGCGGACCGCAAAAGGAACGAATGATATAATTGAGATTGTAGAAAGATTAAGAAAAAGAATAAAATTTGAATTTTTATTGATTGAAGGGGTTTCTCATAAAAGATGTATGGAATTAAAATCAACCTGTGATATTGGCATCGACCAGATTGGAAACTATGCAGGAACTGCCTATGGAAGGAGCGGGCTTGAATTCCTTGCCCTTGGTATCCCAACAATTACCGAAATCCCTGAAGAGTATGAATATTTACTCCCTGGACATCCTTTTGTAAAAGTTAAAAAAGATACACTTGAAGATGTATTATACAAATTACTGACCGATCCAGAACTGCGTCATAAAAAAAAGATTGAAGGACTGAACTGGGTCAGAGAATTTCCAAATCCTGATAGGATTATAAGATTGATATATAAAGAATATCAAAGAATCGGCTGGATAAAGACTATCTTAAGAACTTGACAATCAGATAATTATAGATATAATCTTTTATGGAAAAAAAGTTCATCAGCCTTGGTTATGGTTCGGGTGGATTGTTGACACAGAAATTGATAAAGGGATTGATTTTAAAATATTTTTCTGACCCGGTATTAAAAAAACTTGAAGACTCTGCAGAACTGGTTAATAATAATAAAAATATCGCATTTACCACAGATTCCTATGTTATCAATCCCGTATTCTTTCCAGGTGGTAACATCGGCAAGTTATCAATCTGTGGAACAATAAATGACCTTGCAATGAAGGGCGCAATCCCTGAGTATATCTCTTTTTCATTGATCATAGAGGAAGGATTTAGTTTCGATGATTTTGAGAAGATAATCATTTCAGCATCTAAAACCGCAAAAAAGGCGGGTGTACGCATTGTCTGTGGTGATACAAAGGTTGTTGAAAAGGGTAAGGCAGACAAGATCTTTATTACAACATCGGGTATCGGATGGATAAAGATGCGCTTAAGCAGGGATAAGATAAAATCCGGTGATCGGATTATCATCAGTGGCACGATTGGAGACCATGGTATAGCGATAATGAACCAGAGATTGAATTTAAACCTCAAAGCGAATTTCAAAAGCGATTGTGCACCATTAAACCTTATAACCAATAAAATTTTTAAAAAGAATTTTGGAATACATTTTATGCGCGACCCAACCCGGGGTGGTGTCGTCTCAGTATTGAACGAAGCAATTGATGGAACCGGCCTGGGTGTTATAATAGATGAATCTGAATTACCAATAAAATCTGAAGTAAAGGGTGCCTGTGAAATCCTAGGGCTTGATCCATTGTATATCGCTAATGAAGGAAAGTTCATTGCCATAATAGAAAGAAATGACGCTAAGGATTTTTTAAATTTTATAAAAAAAGAACCTCTTGCAAGAAATGCAAAGATTATAGGTGAGATAACAAAAAAACTCTCCGGGGTTTGGCTCAAAACATCGATCGGTGGATTGAGACCTTTACTCCAACTTGAGGCAGAAGGGCTGCCAAGAATCTGTTAGATATATATGAAGATAGGAATCATCGGTTTACCAAATGTAGGAAAGTCAAGCCTTTTCAATCTCTTAACCCAGGCAAATGCCCAAGTTGCGAAATTCCCTTTCACAACGATTGAAAGAAATGTAGGTGTGGTCATAATTCCAGATCACAGATTAGATAGGATCGTTGAGATCACAAAATCAGCCAAAAAGACCTATGCCCATATAGATTTTGTTGATATTGCGGGTTTGATAAAAGGGGCATCAAAAGGTGAAGGTTTGGGAAATAAATTTTTATCACACATAAGGGATGTTGACCTTGTCCTGCACATTTTGAGATGTTTTCCAGACCCTGATATCCCCCATACCGATACTGAGATATGCCCAAAAATGGATTATGATATTGTGCGGAGTGAATTGTTTCTGGCGGATTTAGAGATTGTAGAAAGGAGGCTGGATAAGATAAAAAAAAAGTTTGAAGCAAAAGAAGAGTTTGAAATCTTAAATAGAATAAAATCCGACCTTGAGAAGGCACAGGTGCCCAAAAAAAAGATCCAGGATTTGCCATTGCTTACATCAATACCTGAAATAATTGTTTTAAACTTTGATGAAGATGGGACATTCAGGACTGATTTCTCTGGCTACAGAATATCAATAAAACTTGAAGAGGATATCTCAAACTTCAGTGAGGATGAAAAAATAGAATTACGAAAAGAAGCAGGGTTAGAACCAGAGGGTGTAAATGGTCTATTAAAATTATGCCTCCAGCAATTATCTATGATCACATTTTTCACAATAAAAGGCGAAGAATCAAGGGCGTGGTTGATAAGGGCAGGAACAAAGGTGATTGATGCTGCTGAAAAGATCCATACCGATTTGAAAGAAGGATTTATCAAGGCTGAAATCTTGAGATATGAAGATTTATTAAAGACAGGTGGTTTCGCCAGTGCCCATGAACAGGGATTGACAAAGATTGAAGGAAAGGATTATATCGTCCAGGATGGCGATATAATCCTGATAAAATTCAAGGTGTAATAAAAAGGGGCTGTTAAACAGCCCCTTTTTATTTACAATGCAGGACTATTCAAGCATCACAGATTTCTCTATAATCGTCGTTTCGGCTTCAGTCAATTTCACAAAATAGACTCCACCAGGCAATCTCTTTCCATTATCATCTGTTCCATTCCATATCACCTGATTTATTCCTGAGGATGTCTTATAATTATTGAATTTCCTTACCAACCTGCCTGAGGCATCATAGACCTTTATATTTCCTCCATTAATCCATTGGATCAATGTTCTATCCTTAAAGGGATTGGGAAGAACTGTCAATTTTCTTATCGCTTTATCAGAATTATTCTCCTCAATACCTACAATTAATGGCACTGAAATGTCATCAATATACCATCCTTCTGCAGTAACACTCTGGTCACTTATGAACCTGAATCTCAAACGGACGGTCTGTCCTGCATAAGCAGAAAGAGGATAGGAAGATTGAGTCCAGGAACTCTGTGTGCCATTATAAATTCCAAGAATCTTCCACCAGCCACAATTATTATCAATTTCACAATATGCATAATCATAATCCAGTTCTGTCGCATATTGATGATAGAATTTGAGGGCACTATCCGGGGTTACAACAAAATACGGAGAAATGAGTGAGGCATCGTTGAGATTTGTATACTGCCAGGTATTCTCAACTCCACAATACCAGGAATGGGTGGGTGAATTACTTTTATGCGTAGTGATATGTTGTCAACAAATCCTGGCTGATTCGTAACAATAAAGTTTATCGTATTTGTATCACCAGGTGTGCCAAAATTAAGACTAAATTGGACGGTGCGCGGTGTGGGACAGGATGAACTGATTGTAAAATTGACAATCAGAACCGTATCAACCTCACCTGCAGTGATTGCCACTGTCTGTGGTGTTGCTGATGTTATTGTAATATAGGGATCACTTTCAGAGATGCTTGCTCCACCCGTATAAGTGCCATTGCCATAATTTTTTCCCATAATATAAGCCCTTATCGCCTCACCAGGCTGGGCAATGCGATTACCATTACCTGAAGTCTCGCTAAAGGTCAAACCATAATAATCCATATTTACCTTGCCTGTTACCCCGACCTCAGCTGCCTGATATATCTCCCTTGTAGAACCTTGGACAAAGGCAACAATCTTGCAATTCTTTTCATTCCAGCTCGGATCAATCGTGAAATTTCTTGATTTGACAATATTGCCACCAGCCGGAATCGTCACTGCCTCGCCATTGGCATCAGGAAGCATATCGCGGCACACATGTTCAACTGTGGTCAATCCATACCAGGAATATGGAATATTATTCTCCACTATTGCAAACTGGATTGTCCCGGATACCGAACCAGTAGAGGTATTTGTGATTGATGCATTAACTGAACCGGTATTAGCAACCGTATCATAAGTGCATGTCAAATCAATGGTCAGGGGGCTTGATACAGCGAGTCTCTGGGTTATCCAGCGCCTGTATATTGGATACATCGTTCCCGGCATACTCACACCACCGACCTCCTGGTTACTACCATCAACCTGAATAATCGGCGTGCCACTAACGCCATAATAACTCCTCCTTGCCACACCATCAGGGCAGGAGAATGGATAGCCACTTGCATGGTAAGCAATGACTACTACTGAATCATAGGAACGATTATAATTCTCAGCAAGACCTCTTGCTGCACCAGGACAATATGGTCAGCCTGAGACCCTGGTGAACTCCTCAAAGACAACAACCCGCTGGCTGGCAAAAAGGAAGAGCATAGCCAGGGCACTAAGGATCAATAGTTTTTTCATAATACCTCCTTCCTTGGGAATAATTTATCTAAATTTATCAACAATGTCAATAATTATAAGTGAATCCAAAAATCTGTTGACTTTTCCAAATAATTGAGTAAAATACAGTATGCAATGGAGTGAACTATGATGCAAAATTTTCGCCGCAACACGCGGGTTATATTATTTATCGTCGTCGCTGCATTTGCCCTATTAATCTTCTTTCAATGGGGGCTTGATATAACTGGTATCACTCAGCGTGAAGAATTAGATATTGCCAGGGTTGACGGTGTCCCCATAGCATATACGGATTATGTCCGATTTGCCCAGAATAAAGAAAAAGAGACAAAGGGTATCAGCCGTGAAGAAATATGGAATATGATGCTTGAGGAAGTGATATGGAATAATTTGATCAAAAAAGAGAACATCAGGATAGTTGATGAAGAAATCTGGGCAATCATTAAAAGCAATCCACCCCGTGAGGTTTATGAATCCGAATATATGAAGGATAGCACAGGAAAGTTTGATTATAATAAATATCTTGAGTTATTAAAATCACCCCAGAGCCGTCAATGGCTTCTTGAATACGAATTCAATCTGAAAAAACAATTGCCCAGGGAAAAACTCCGTTCCCTCATATATACAATGGCGTGGTCTTCTCCTTTTGAAGATAGTATTAATCTATCCAGATATTCTGTTCTATACAGTTTTTCCTTTATTAGTCTGCCTTTATTCCGATTAAGGGGAAAGACCGAGATTACAGATGGAGAATTAAAAGAATATTATAACAAGCATATCAAAGATTTTTCTAATCCTGAAACAAAGATTTTAAAATATGTATTCTTTGAAAAAATCCCATCTGCTGGAGATTCAACCGAAGCAAGAGATAGACTTGAAGACCTTTTATTGCGGGTCAGGGAAGGAGAGGATTTCCTTACTGTTGCGCGCGAGGTATCAGATGATACACTGATTGAAAAGAAATTTAAAGATGAGAAAGAACTCCTTCCCTATGAAGCAGATGTCTACAAGAAACTAAAGGATGGAGAGGTATCAAATATAATCCTCACATCCCGGGGATATGAGGTGATAAAACGCGCAGGCACAGGAATAATCTATTCAGCCAAAGTGAATATAGATGTCTCTCAAACAACGATTGGAGAATTAAACGACCGCATTGAGTCATTTAAAAATTCGGTTCGGGAATTGGGGTTTGAAGAAGCGGCAAAAGAATACAACCTTTCAGTCCATAAAACCATGCCTTTAAATCCTGAGAAGATAAATTTTCCTGTGCGCAACCAGGATGGACTGGCAAAGGCATTAAAAAGATTGAAACCAAAGTCAGTCATAGGTCCGTTCAGCAGTTTTGGAGGTTATTATCTTTTCACACTTGATTCAATCATTCCTGAAAAGGTCCTGAGTTTAAATAACGATAATGAGAAAGCAGTCATCCGTTCACGGTATGAACGGGAAAGATTAAAAACCAGCCTCAACGACTATCTGAACAATATTTTCATTCAATTACAATCAGGGACAACAATGGAAAAGATCGTTGAGCAGGATACTACATTATTCTTCCAGACCAATCTGAATAATTTAGCCCTTACTGATATTGAATCAAGATATGGTCCAGAATTTACAGGTGTGCTTGCGGCACTTGAGAAAGGGCAGATATCAAAGCCATTAATAACTGAATGGGCTGGATATATCATCCGTTGCGATGATAAAACAGTCATTCAATTTGATACATCAATGGTGAAATACATACAGTATGCAAGGCAGATGCGTTTTCAGAACCTGAGCGTATCAATATTTACACCCAAGCGAATCATTGACAATCGTGATAAATTCTTTGAGTAAAATCTGTTTATTGACATCAATCCTTATATAATTATAATACTATATGGCGCATATTGATAAATTTCTTTGTCCCTATTGTTTATTTACCTCAAAATATATCGATTTGATAATAAATCAGGAAGGCGACTATGTCTGCCCGGAATGTAATACAACATTTTTTTATGAAGAAATTATGCAACTATATGGATTAACACAGATCATTGATGACCGCAGGTTTGAAGACCGGGAACCTTTTGCCCTTTAATCCTACTCTATCCTGACCCCAAAATTGTCTTTTACAATTTCACCGATGATGATAGGATTTAATGCCTTAAAGTATTTTAATTTATTAGATTTTATTATAACGACCATACCTATTCCCATATTGAATACACGATACATCTCTTCTTCAGGAACCCTGCCAATATCCTGAATCAATTGAAATACAGGTGGGACCTTCCAGGAATTCTTTTTTATAACTGCTGAAGTTCCTTCAGGCAATATCCTTTTAATATTATCATAAAATCCACCGCCGGTGATGTGGGCAAGCCCATTTATATATCTAAACCTTGGTTCAAGTTCCCGGCGATAGGATTTATGAACCTTCAGGAGTTCCTCGCCAAGTGTGCATTTAAGTTTTGAGATGTAGGTTGAAAGATTGTATTTCTTAAATAAAACCTTTCTTGCAAGGGTATATCCATTGGTATGGAGTCCGTTGGATCTCAAACCCAATAAGATATCACCCGGGGCAATCCTTTGGGGATTTATGTAATCTTCTTTATTTACAGCACCGATAATAAATCCTACAAGGTCGTATAAACCTTTCGGATAAAATCTCTTCAATTGAGCAGTCTCTCCACCGATCAATGCTATCTTCTCTTTTTTACAGGCAGTAACCAAGCCTTTTATGATATCCTGGAGCGTCCCATTTGAAATCTCAGAAAAACCGATATAATCCATAAAAAACAATGGCAATGCACCAGTGGTAAGAATATCATTTACACAGTGGTTGACGATATCCATTCCCACTGTGGTATGGATACCGGTTGCACAGGCAATCAAAATCTTTGTGCCAACACTGTCAACACTCCCAATAATAAATTTATCATTAACTGGATAAATACCACCAAAAAGACCAAATAGAGAATCTTCAGGCAATGTCTTCTTTACCTGCTTACCAATTCCTTTCTTTATCAGATTCAATCGGTCTATATCTACACCAGCATTTTTATAAAGCATAAATATCCTCTATTTTTCAAAGATTGCCTTTACTTCGGAATTTGAGGGAATCCGATTATGTTTGTAAAAGAATATCTTTTTGTAATCATAATAATCTGGTTCTGTATAAGATGTATCAAAGAATGCAAAAGAATATTTTATTCTGTTTGAGACAAAATTGCCTATGAGTATTTCCAGGAAGATGACGATCAAGAATAAAAAGATTGTAGCCGGGGTGGAGAGAAATTTTAAGGAAATTTCCTTTTTTGGTTTAACGGCCTTTGGAATCGGCTTGGCATAGGCAAGTTCAATCTGACCTGTTGTCAATAGATGGTACAGACAGGAGTAGGTATGGAATTTTCCCAGTCCGGATATGTCAACGAGGTCATAAACACTCCGATGTCCATCAATCAAAGAAAGCACCCTTAATTCATCCTCCGGAAGTTTCAACTTGAGTTCTGGCTTTTCTATTTTTTTAAAGACGAGATCAGGAGAAGTGATCTGGCTAACAATCCTGGGCCATTCATCAAAACGGCGTGCTGACTCAAGGACAATGTTTTCTGTGCTTAATCTGATCTTGATCAAACTCTTGGGATAAATAACCGCACCCTGCTCAAATTTAAATTCTCCCTCTTGCCAGGTAAAGACTTCATCGATCACTTCCTGGATTTTGAATTTAATTATTCGTTCTATTTCTTCTAATGTCAGATATTTGTCGTCTATAATAATATTCATTATTGGTCTCTTCGTCTCTTCGTGGATTTCCTTTATCATTTCATAGAGATTCTTTTTAATGAAACCCGACCTTACAAGATAGTTCTCGAGCCGCTCGGTCTTTTCTCCTTTTTCAAAAAAGGCACCGGTTATCTGCCCTTCGATAAATCCGATATCAACGACTTCGTTCTTCTTTTTAATCTTTAAAACACCAGTGAGTTTTTCCTGGGCTATCAACTGCAGGATGCTGGCAAAATTTATGCTTTTTAAATCACCTTCAATCGGCATCAGAACCTCCAAATATTGCGCTAAATGAAATTAGATAACAGAGGATCAAAACGAACAGGGCAATAACGAATAATATCGGATTTAATGGAAAAGATATCCAGCCTGAAGGTGCGACGAAATATGGTTTTAACAGAAGAGGTGCATAGACCATAATCGCAAAAAAGGAAATAATCAAACCTGAAAAATTTCTATCCCTGTAAATCAAACCTGCTCCGGGTAGAATAATATTTAAAACGATGGCGAGAATCTTTTTGTTCAATCTTTTCGACTTACCTAAGGCATCTTTTAATTCTCCTTCTATTTCTTCATTCTTGGTTGCATTCAATTTATTCTGACATTGGTGGCAGTAAAATTCTTCTCCGGTCTCTTCAGCACATTCTTTACAAACAGCCCTGCCACATATTGCACAATAATAGGGTGGAGAAATTTTAAAAGGAATAAATGTAATAAAGAAAATTGCTAATATTATCAGTAGATATTTCAATTTAACAAAACCTGAATTATTTAAATTTTTAGTTATTAGCAAACTATAAAAATCCTTGGTATTCGGAACAATATCAACGGGTTCTTTGCTGACACTTACAAACCCCCGTTTCCTTGCTTCTTCCATAAATTCACCTGCTGCAAGGTATTCAATCTTTTTGAATTTCAATAAGGCAAGATTAAAATATGGTTCACCGCGGTCACTATACATTGCTTTACGATAGAGTTCTTCGGCTCTTTCATCTTCATCGTAGATGGTGTAAAGATTTGCCAGATTGTTTATGACATCCACACTCTGGATATGTTGATTATAGTAGAGGTCTTCATAAACCGTCATTGCCTCATCATAAGAACCCTGTTTTTTCAATGCATAAGCCAGCACTTTTTTTTCTATTTTTGTTTCGGGATTTATCCTTATGTCACTATCCAGGGCGAGTATCTGATACATATGATATACTCTGTCATTCCCTTTAAGAAAAGGAACAAAATTAAACATTGAAATGGCAATAGAGAATACAAATATTAAAACCAAATGTATCCTCAACCAATTTTTTTCGTGCTTATTGAATATCATTGTCAAAATTATACTGTAAACAATGAGTGCGAGATAGAAATTTCTCAATATCAGGACAGGGATCAATAGCAGGGCAAAGCCGATTATCCCTTTAAAAACATTGTGTTTCATTGGGTCAAATCTATGACTCAGGACCGGTAGATAGTAAATCAATTTTGTCAGAATAAACAAAATTGTAGTAAAAAATAAAGTCAGGATAAAGAGTATGACAAAATTTCCCAGAAGAAATATCTGATTGCGAAAGTCTGAAAAAATTGGCAGGGAAAAAGCAGATTTCAAAAAACCCATTTTACGATTAGATATACCCAGGGATATGAGCGAAAGAAAGTTCTCTATTGATAAGGAATCAAAATGGATTGCCAGTTTTAATTTATTGTATTGTTCGGCTAAATTTTTTGCCTCCTTTGCTTCCCACCTCAATACGCCGGAGAGGTAAAAATTTCTCGGCATAGGAATATCCTTTAAAAATGAATCAACCTTTGTATCATTGGTTTTGCTGCGCCAGAACCAGAGTATGAGCGGGTCATCTTTATATTCAACAATCTTTGTTTTATCATGCATAAGGCTGATAAATATTGATTCGCTTTTTGTCGAGTTTATGAAATTCTGAAATTCATTATTGAAACTCAAAAGGAACGGTAAAATAAAAACCATATTAGATTATATAAGAATTATTTCAACTGTCAACTACTGGGATGACTTCTTCGCCACCATACTTAGATAGGCATATATAAAATCATCAATCTCTCCATCCATTACTTTTTCTATCTGGGTTGTCTCATAGTCGGTTCTGTGGTCTTTGACAAGTTTGTAGGGATGGAATACATAGGAACGAATCTGATGACCCCAGGCAATTTCGGTTTTCTGTGCCTCAAGTTTGTTTAATTTTTCTTCTTCTAATCTTTTATAATAGTCATATAATCGTGATTTCAGGATCTTCAATGCGGTTGTTTTATTCAGGTATTGGGAACGTTCATTCTGACATTGCACGGTAATGCCTGTCGGTATATGAATGATCCTGACCGCAGAAGAGACTTTGTTAACATTCTGACCGCCATGTCCACCTGCCCTGAATGTTTCAATCTTTAAATCATCATCCTTTATTTCAAAATTTACCTCTTCAACCTCAGGATAGACAAAGACCGAAGCAAATGAGGTATGCCTTTTTTGATTGGCATCAAACGGTGAGATTCGGACCAGGCGATGGATCCCGGTCTCTGCCTTTAGCAATCCGTAGGCAAAATTTCCTTTCACTTCAATTGTTGCGTCCTTGATTCCAGCAACATCACCAGGAAGCAGGTCTATTATTCGGTAAGAGAATTTTTTTGCCTGGATGTATCGGGTATACATTCTGAAGAGCATCTCTGCCCAATCACAGGATTCTGTTCCACCTGCCCCCGGGTGGATTGTGAGGAGGCAATTCTTGGTATCATCCTCTTTGCCAAGCAATAACTGAATTTCTAAGTCCTTTATCTTTTGATTTATACTCTTTAGTTCCTGGTTTGCACCCTTGAATGTTTCATCATCAATATCGCTTAACTGGAGAAGTTCATTTAAAAAGGCAATACCATTGTTTATTTCGTTTAGGGCATCAAGGTAGTGCTGCTTCTGGTCAATTTCAGCCATTACCTTTTGAGCCCGTTCTTTATTATTCCAGAAATCGGACTGGCTTGTCTCCTGCTGTAGTTTTTTTAACTGGGTGGAGAGTTTTACCGGGTCAAAGATACTCCCTTAGATTATCATACTTCTTTTTCAACTCTTTCACTTCATTGATTGTGACAGAAACGAGTTGCTCTGATTTTTTCATCCCTTAAATTACTCCGCTTTTTTCTTTGATGATGGTTTTGGTTTTTGCTGATATTTTTTAACAAATTTTTCAACCCTGCCCGCAGAATCAATGATCTTTTGTTTTCCTGTGAAGAATGGGTGGCACCGAGAACATATATCTACAGAAATCTTTTCCTTTGTAGAGTATGTCTCGATACGATTACCACAGGCACAGGTTATCACGCAGGGCATATATTTTGGATGGATCCCTTTCTTCATTTTCAATCCTCCTTCTATATTGCATCACTCATAGATTCCAAGAATTCTTTATTGTTCTTTGTCCTCTGCATACGGTCAACGATGAACTCCATCTGTTCAATGGTATTCATCTCAGATAGGAGTTTTCTCAATATCCAGAGACGATTTATTTCAAATTCGGTAAGGAGCAATTCTTCTTTTCTCGTCCCTGATTTGTAAAGGTCAAGTGCAGGAAAGATTCTACGGTCTGAGAGCCGGCGGTCAAGGATCATTTCCAAGTTGCCCGTTCCCTTAAATTCTTCAAATATAACTTCATCCATTCTGCTACCGGTATCAATGAGGGCGGTGGCAATAATGGTCAAACTTCCACCCTCTTCAATCTTTCTTGCTGAACCAAAGAACTTTTTTGGTTTTTGCAGGGCGGTAGAATCAAGACCACCAGAAAGGGTCTTCCCGGAATGGGGAACTATTGCATTATACGCCCGTGCAAGACGGGTGAGACTATCCAAGAGTATCACTACATCCTTTTTTGATTCCACAAGTCGTTTTGCCCTTTCCAGGATTATCTCTGCCACCTCGGTATGGCGTTCAGGGATTTCATCAAATGTGGATGAAATGACCTCTGCCTGGACCGATCTTTCAAAATCTGTCACCTCCTCAGGACGTTCATCGATCAACAAGACAATGAGTTTTATCTCCGGATGATTAACCGTGATTGAATTTGCAATCTTTTGAAGAATTATAGTCTTTCCTGCCCTGGGTGGTGATACGATCAATCCCCTCTGGCCTTTTCCAATGGGTGTGAAAAGGTCTATTATCCGCATTGAAAGATCATTTTTCTCTTCAAGTTCAAGATGGATCCTCTCATTGGGGTATAGAGGGGTTAGATTATCAAAAAGGATCCTTTCTGTGAATTCAGCAAGTGGAATATCATTCACATATTCAATCTTTATCATTGCAAAGTAGCGTTCACCTTCTCTTGGTGGTCGGGCAAGACCGCGTATGCTATCGCCAACCTTCAGATTAAATTTTCGAATCTGAGAAATGGAAAGATAGATATCATCAGGACTTTGAAGGTAATTAAAATTTGGCGAACGCAGGAAACCATACCCTTCAGGATGAATCTGAAGCACACCTTCAACAGGCACGAGTTCGGTCCTCTTTGTTTCAGCCTCAATGATTGCGTGAATCAAATCCTGTTTTTTCAGATCCGTATAATTGCTCAACCCCAGTTCTTTTGCAATCTGATGCAACTCAGCAACCTTTTTCTTTTTAAGTTCGGTTATCTCCATAAATTAAAAGCCTCCTTTGCAAAAATTTTGCTTTTTAATCAATTCTGCTATTGAGAATCGGTCATTAAGGTTATGGCAGAACCATATTTTACTTATCTTCCGAATTTTAATATAGTATATTCAATATTTGGTTTATGTCAAGGGGTTATTTAAACCTTAACCATTCTTTCAATGGCATTAAGTGCCCTTAACCTTATTTTTTCATCCACAGTGATCTTGTATTCCATATCTTCCAGTGCCCAGAGAACCTTTTCCAGGGTTGTCAATTTCATATTCGGGCATAGGGCATTTGGATTTCCCGGGATAAATTCTTTGTTTGGATTTTCTTTTTTCAATCTATGTAATAATCCTATCTCCGTGCATATTATAAATTGTTTATCCGGACTATTTTTGGCATATGTTATCATCTGGGATGTAGAGCAGATCGCATCCGCAGTCTCCTGCACTTCAATTCTACATTCAGGATGAACAAGAACCTTTGCCCCTGGATATTTTTCTTTCAGTTTATAAATTCCTTCTTTGGTAAATAGCATATGGGTAGGACAGTATCCATTATAGAGATGGAATCTTTTATCCGGCACCTGGCGTGCAACATAACTTCCAAGGTATTTATCAGGAACAAATATAATCTCTTTTTTATCAATTGCCTTTGCTACCCTTACCCCATTTGCAGATGTGCAACAGATATCTGAAAGTGCCTTTACTTCGGCAGTTGAATTGATATAGGTAATAACCCCGGCCTCAGGATATTTTTCTTTTTCTTTATTCAACCTGATAGGGTCTATCATATTCGCCATTGGACATCCTGCATGGATATCAGGCATCAAAACGATTTTTTCAGGATTGAATATCTTTGCGGTCTCAGCCATAAAATGGACACCACAAAAGACAATCACCTCCGCAGAGATGCCCTTGGAGAATTTAGCCAGTTCCAGAGAATCACCCACACAGTCTCCGATATCCTGGACTTCAGGCAACTGATAATTATGGACGAGAATGACTGCGTTCCTTTTCTTTTTCAATTCCTCAATCTTTTTTACTATATCACTCATTTGCTACAATACCCCGGGGAATTATATAATCAAGGGGATTGACCGGAATTCCATCAATCCGTATTTCATAATGGAGATGTGGACCTGTGGTCTTTCCACTCGTTCCTACATAGGCGATAACATCCCCTCTTTTTATTGACTGCCCCTGTCTCACTGCTGGATTCTGACAATGGGCATAGACTGTTTCAAATCCTTCGCTATGGCTTATTTCTATGACAGTGCCGAAATCTGTTGTATACTGAATCTTTTTTACAACCCCATCTGCAGGTGCAATGATAGGACTACCAAGAGGTGCAGCAATATCAACCCCTTCGTGCATCTTTACCGTGCCCGTGAATGGGTCAGGGGCATAACCAAAACCCCGCATAAACCAGCCATTTACCGGAGGTATTGATGGAATTACATCTTTTAATCTTTCTTTTTTATTTAGATAGTCCACCATTGCCTTGGTGTTTGAATACTGCTGTTCAACCCTGGTGAGCAATTTATCAAGATTTTCTGATAATTTATTATCGGTTTCTATCCTTCCTTTTGCCTTTTCTATTATCATCTCATTAATAAAATCCTTAATAGGTATCAATTTAGAAAAGTGATTGAAAGCTGTATCTCGCTGTGCCAGACTGTCAATCAAAATATTTAATGATTTAATCTCTGATTCCAGGTATTCAATGCCCCTTTGAATTACTGTATTTTCCTTTGTCAACTGATTCAATCTCTTATAATCAACCTTGCCCCGGGCGAAATTTATAATCCCATAGATAAAGAGGACTATAATCGCGATTATGAAAAGAATTATAAGGCTGATAACACTCCAGTTAATAATAAAGTTAAAAGTCTTATTCTTCTGTTCATTGACTACAATGATTTCCAAGATAACTCCTTGCTATATTATAGCCTCAATCCCAATAAAGTCAAGGATAATTTAGCCATTGACTTTATCAATAACTCTGATATAATATTAGGATATATGGTATTTCAAGGTGTGTCTATGTCCAGAATTTTTCTTAAAAAGGAGGTATAAATGGTTGAAGGAATGGAAAAGACCTTGAATCCAGGTGAGGTTTTATTCAATGAAGGAGATAAAGGTGATGTGATGTATTTAATTAAAGAAGGACAGATAAAAATTACCAAAGGTAAGGGTCCGGATGAGCGTGTTCTTGCGGTATTGAAAGAGGGCGATTTTTTTGGTGAAATGGCTATAATAGACGGTTCGCCCCGCTCAGCAACTGCAATCGCTATTTCCAAGACATCGCTCCTTGTCATTGATAAAGAGACATTCCGGGCTAAGATCCGTGAAAATCCATTGATTGAATATATCCTTGAAACCCTTACCAAGCGTTTGCGCCATGCTGATGAGCAGATCAAACTTCTGACAATAAAAAGTGAAGAGCGCAGGGTTGTTGCCTATATCATCACCAAGGCAAAGGAACTTGGAAAAAGCACATCCGAGGGGATCGAAATCACCCCATTCTCATTTGAGAGTATGGCACTCACCACCGGTATTGAATTGAATAAAGTAAAAGATTATGTTGATAAACTTTGCCAGGTCAATCTTATATCATTAAAGAATAATAGCCTAGTCATAAGGGCGGTTGAAGACCTTGATGATTATCTCCGTTATATCGCACTCAAGGAGAAGTTTGAAAAAGCATAACTGAAATGTCGCAGATTCTGATCGACCGTAAAGAAAAAGAGGCAGAATTAAAAAAACTGCAGGATTTGCTCAGTTCGGGTGAAGTATTAAAAAACCCGAAGGAATATGCGAACATCTCTAAACAATACAAAAAAATCCAGCAATTGCTCCAGAAATATGAAGAACACGAAAAAATTACAAAGGAAATAAAAGATATTGAAGAATTATTAAAGAGTGATAATCCTGAACTGCGCGAACTTGCGGAGACAGAACTGGTTAATCTCAAAAATAAATTGGAAAACATTGAACAGGATATAGATAATTTCCTGAATCCATTTTACGAGGAATATCAGAAAAATTGTATAATTGAAATTCGTGCGGGTGCGGGTGGCAATGAAGCGGCTCTTTTTGCTGCTGATGTTTTCAGAATGTATACAAAATACATTGAGAAAAAAAAGATGAAGTATGAAATCCTTTCATCCCATCCGAGTGACCTGGGTGGATTTAAGGAAATTATCTTTCTTGTTTCGGGTGAGAATGCCTTTGGCATATTCAGATTTGAGAGCGGCGTGCATCGGGTTCAGCGGGTTCCTGTAACTGAAGCGAGCGGCAGGATTCATACTTCAACAATAACGGTTGCTGTCCTTCCTGAAATAGAAGAATCACAAATCGAAATTGCACCGGACGACTTAAAGATTGATACATTCAGGGCTGGTGGCCACGGCGGGCAGAATGTCAATAAAGTCTCATCTGCAGTAAGAATTACACATATCCCCACAGGAATCACAGTTGCCTGCCAGGATGAACGCTCCCAGTATCAAAATCGGGAAAAAGCAATGAAGATTCTCAGGGCAAGACTCCATGCCATAGAGTCAGAAAAAAAATCCCGCGAGATTGAAAATCAGCGGCGGCGCCAGATTGGCACTGGTGAAAGGAGTGAAAAAATAAGAACCTACAATTTTCCCCAGAACCGTGTCACAGACCACCGCATTGGTCTGAATCTATACAATCTTCAAAGTGTCCTTGATGGTGACCTCGATGAGTTGATAAATTCACTTAAAAGATATGAAAGAGATAATAAAGAGCTTAAGTAAAGAATTCGATCTGAGTATTGAAGAAACTGAATTGCTTGCCTCAACATTATTAAAAAGACCGAGGTTTGAAATCTATCTTCGTCAGGATTATGATCCGGTGATTGATAAAAGTCTGCGATTGAAATTTGCGTTAATAAAGAATGGTGTGCCAATTGAATATATTACAAAACAGGTGCAGTTTCTCAAATACAACCTTGCATTATATCCCGGTGTCTTTATACCAAGACTGGAAACCGAATATTTTGTAGAACAAATTTGTAAATTGATTGAATTTAAACCCCAAAGAATATGTGAGATCGGAACCGGATGTGGTGCAATTTCCATCGCCCTATCTGAATTTTTTAAAGAAGCAGAAATAATAGCCACGGATATCTGTGAACTTGCCCTGCACAATGCACAGGAAAATATTCTAAGATATAATTTAGAAGATCGAATTAAATTGATCAAAACTGACCTATTTTTACCTTTTAAAACAGGGGTTTTTGATTTAATTATATGCAATCCACCATATATCCCGAGACAGAGGATAAACGAATTACCAAAAAGTGTTAGGGATTTTGAACCAAGACGGGCATTGGATGGGGGTGAAGGAGGCACTGAATTTATAAAAAAATTGATCGATCAGGGAAGATTCTATTTGAGATATTCAATTAATATTGCCCTTGAGATTGATGAAGATGAAATGGAAGAACTTAATTTGTATCTCAAAGAGCGGTGTAAGGATTATTTCTTTCTTAGAGATCTATTTGGTAGAATTCGTTATCTATTCATCGGGAGATTCATTAAATGCAGAATGTAAGATTGGCGATAAATAAAAAAAAGCCTGATGCGGACAAGAATTTAAAACTTGCACAAAAAATTTTAATCAAAAAGGGTTTTAAAATATCAAATAAACCGGATTTTATAATAGCACTCGGCGGAGATGGAACCTTACTTTCGGCAGTGGCAAATTATGCCCATTATGATGTGCCAATTCTGGGTGTGAATTTAGGTGGGCTTGGATTCCTCACTGATGTAAAATTTTCGCAGTTCAGAAAGATTCTTGATGAAATCAAAAGAGATCGCTTTCGGATAGAAAACAGGATGATGGTATGTGCTGAAATAAAAAAAGATGTTTTATATGCACTAAATGATATTACAATCTGCACAAATACACCTGGAAGGGTGGTTGAATTCTCAGCAAAGATAGATGGTGAATATATTTGCAGATTTGTTGCTGATGGTATAATAATTGCCACACCCACAGGTTCAACTGCCTATTCCCTTGCTACAGGTGGTCCGATATTAATGCCAAACAGTGAGGCAATAATTATGACTCCAATTGCACCACATACACTCTCAGTGCGACCGATTGTCCTGCCTTCGGATTGTAAGATTGAGATCCAGATCGGAAGGAAAGGGAAAGCAATAATCGTCGCTGATGGCCAGAGGAGCAAGATTTTGAAAACGGGTGAAGATATAAAGTTTTATAAAGCACCATATTATGTAAAATTGATAAAACCGATCGATTCAACCTTTTTCAAGACCTTGAAAGAAAAATTAAAATGGGGCGGAAGAGAAAATGCTTAAATTCTTGAGGGTAAAGAATTTTGCCCTGATGGAAGAACTCGCATTGAATTTTGAATCTGGATTGACAGTGATCACGGGTGAAACCGGTGCCGGCAAATCAATGATCGTGGAGGCAATAGCAGCACTCTGCGGCGAAAAATTGGATGAGGTTTCAATAAGAACCGGTAAAGATTATGCAGAAATCACAGGGATTTTTGAACCAAACCCTGAAGTTCTTGAACTGTTGAAAAAATATAATATTGAAATGAATGAAGAAATTATTATCAGAAGAAGGATTGAAAAGGGAAAGAGACAGTTTGCATATGTCAATGACCAGATTGTGAGCCTCGCGCGTTTAAAAGAGATTATGATAGTTTTGATCGACCTTGTTGGCCAATATGAAAATCAATCACTTTTCAATATATCAAATCATTTAAGACTCTTAGACCGTTTTGCAAAAGTGGAAGATAAACTAATAGAGTATCAGAAACTCTTTGATGAACATAAAAAATGTCTTTTAGAACTCAACGAACTTGAGGCTTTACAAAATGAGAAGAATCAAAAATTAGAAAACCTCAAGTTTGAGATTGAAGAGATTGAAAAGGCAAACCTAAAGCCAAACGAAGAAGAGATTTTAATTGAAGAAAAAAATCTTTTACAGACTGGTGAAAAGCGCGCAAGTTTGATCGATGAGATAATACCACGCCTTTATGAAGCAGAATCCTCGGCTTATGAAACCCTTGCCTCATTAATCCGTTTAATTGAGGAACTGAGCAATTTAGACCCCAGGGCTGAGATAAAAGGCTTAAAGTCAATCATTGAGAATACCATTAGTAATATTGAAGAGGTCTACCGACAATTGATTGATTATCGCGAACACATAGACTTCTCAAGGGAGAGGTTTGAGGAAGTGATGGAAAGGCTCGACTTGATTGGAAGACTGAAGAAGAAATACCGAAAGGGTTTAAATGAATTGATTGAATATCTCGGGATTGCCCGCGAAGAAATAGAAAGACTGGAGCGAACCGATATTGAAGTTGAAAAACTCCAGCAGAGATTAAACACGCTTTTCCGTGATTTAAAAAACATTGCCGGTGAACTATCAAAGAAGAGAAAGGCGGCAGCCAAGATAATGGAAAGGGAGATAGTTAAAATCCTCAGCCGCTTGGGAATGGAACGGGCAAAATTTCAAATTCATTTCTCAGAAAAAACCCCTGATGAAACCGGTATGGATGATGTTGAATTTTATATATCTACAAATCCGGGTGAAGAATTGAAACCCTTAAATAAAGTTGGCTCAGGCGGTGAGATATCAAGGATGGTTTTGGGATTAAAAACAATCCTCTCAGAAGCAGACCATATCCCAATAATAATATTTGACGAGGTTGATACAGGTATCGGCGGCAGGATCGCTGAGGCGGTTGGTGAACTTCTCTTCAATCTCAGCAAAAACCACCAGGTGATTTGTATCACACATCTTCCTCAGATTTCAATATTTGCTGATAACCACATCCTGGTCAAAAAAGAGATTAAAAAGGAAATAACACAGGTGAATGTCCAGAAACTTGATGAAGAGATGCGTAAGATGGAGATCGCACGTATGCTCGGTGGAAAAGAGATTACAAAGAAAACAATAGAGCATGCTGAAGAAATACTCCAGAAACGGAGAAGAAGTGGATAAAAAATTTACGGTCTCAAATGCCATTACACTTTTCAGATTTTTACTCCTTCCCTTTATAATATATTTTCTCGTAAAAAAAGAGCGGTTCGTTGCGTTTATAATAATGCTCATTGCTCTCTTCTCAGATGTAATCGATGGTTATATTGCAAGAAAATTCAGTCAGGAGAGTGAACTGGGAAAGTTGCTTGATCCACTTTGTGATAAGATTTCTCTTGCGATTATACTCTTGACTCTTTTGCTGATCAATTCTGTTCCCATCTGGGCTGTAATTATAATCGCCTTAAGGGATATATTAATACTTGCTGGAAGTTATGTTCTGTTCCGGCAAAAACGGACTGTATACAAATCAAATATCTTTGGTAAGGTGACTGGTTTTCTATTTGGTTTGATGATTCTGGCATTTACCTTGAATCATCAAAAGATAGGAATGATTGCCCTCTATATTTCTATACCATTTATGCTTGGTGCATTCATCACATACTGTCAGAGATTTATTTTGGCTATTCGTCAAACTAATTAAGGAGGAAAATAAATGAAGCCAATCTTTTTTACAAAAATGGAAGGCACAGGCAATGATTTTGTTTTGATTGATAATCGTGAAGAACAATTCAGCAGTGTAGTAGGTAAGGCAGAGTTGAAAGATACCATTGTCAAAATACTTGACCGCCATTACGGAATCGGTGGTGATGGTTTGATTCTCATTGAAAATTTCAAGGGTTATTTTTTCAATATGAGATACTTTAATCGGGATGGGAGTGAAGCAGATACCTGTCTCAATGGTGCAAGATGTGCAGTAAAATTTGCCCAGCGCCTGGGTATAATAGAAGACAAGGGTAAGTTTTTGACTCCAGCTGGGCCAATCGGTTTTGCATACCAGCCCGATAATATCAGCATAGAGGTCCTTCCACCAATGGACATAAAACTAAATTTTAACCTGACGATTGCCCGGAAAAAATATAAACTTTCCTATCTCAAACTTGGTGTTCCCCATACAATTATGTTTGTTGATTCCTATGATGATATAAATATTGTTGAACTCGGTCGAGCCATTCGCAATCACAAGGATTTTCAACCCGATGGAACAAATGTTGATTTTGTAAAAGCAGACAAAAAAGGAGTCTTTGTGCGCACCTATGAACGGGGTGTTGAAGACGAAACACTTTCCTGCGGAAGCGGTGTGGTCGCTTCTGCTTATATTGCGGTGAAACTCTTTATGGCAGAATCACCGGTTAAGGTGATGACCCGGGGTGGAGAATTAACCGTAACATTAAAAGAAAAATTGTATCTTGAAGGACCAGCCAATATAATCTATGACGGGACATATTATATATAGATTTTAAGGTTAAAATCCAGCGGTTTGATTTACATATAGATTCTTATTCTTCTTACTAACACAATACTTTTTTAATTCGTAACAACGCCCATTTTAGTTCTTCTTTTTTGATCACAAGTGGTGGTGCAAATCTTACTACATAGTTATGTGTGTCCTTTGCAAGGATACCCTGCTTCATCAGTGCTTCACAATATATCCTTGCCTTTTTTGTTAATTCTACACCGATGAGCAGGCCCTTACCCCGAACCTCTTTTATCAAAGGGCTGTAAATATTTTTTAATTCATTTATAAACCAGTTACCGAGTTCAAATGCCCTCTGGGCTAATCTTTCTCTGATAATGATATCAAGCGCAGCAATCCCTATCGCCGAGGCAAGTGGATTTCCACCAAAGGTTGAGCCATGGTCTCCAGGTTTGAAAACATCCATTATTTTATTATTGCACAGGATCGCTGATATTGGATAAAAACCACCGCTCAATGCTTTGCCCACGATCAAAATATCGGGTCTAATACCTTCATATTCAAAGGCAAATAACTTACCGGTCCTGCCCAGGCCGGTCTGGATCTCATCGGCAATAAAAAGGACATCATTCTCTTTGCAGATTTTGTAGCATTCATTAAGATAACCGTCATCAGGAACAATGACACCACCTTCACCCTGTATCGGTTCAACGAGAAATCCAACCGTATTTTTATTTATTGCTTTTCTCAATGCCCTTGCATCATTGTACGGGATCGTTTTGAAATTTGGGGTGAAAGGACCAAATCCATCCCGATATTGAGATTCTGAAGAAAAACCAACGATTGTGATAGTCCTACCATGGAAATTATTCTCACAGACAATTATCTCTGCCTTATCCTTCTGTACACCCTTTTTATAGTATCCCCATTTTCTTGCTGTTTTTATTGCAGTTTCAACCGCCTCGGCACCAGAGTTCATTGGCAATGCCTTCTGGTAGCCTGTGATCTGACATAGTTTTTGTAAGAATAAGCCAAGTTTATCATTATGAAATGCCCTTGATGTGAGGGTGAGGTCTTGAATCTGTTTTTTAACTGCCCTGATTATTGCAGGATGGCAATGTCCCTGATTCAACGCAGAATATCCGCTGAGCATATCAAGGAACTTTCTACCTTCCACATCCCAAACCCATACACCCCTGCCTCTTTTTAATACTACTGGAAGCGGATGATAATTGTGTGCGCCAAATTTTTCTGTAATTTTAATGATTTCTTTGCTTTTCATAAAACTCCTTTCATTTTATCAGTCCCAGCCAGGGACCGAGTAAAAATTGTATACGGCCTATCAAAAGGCTCACCCTTGCCATAACTGTATAACCAAAGGATGCTCCAAAGCCCAACATAATAAAGATTATTCCAAGACGTGAGCCAAATTTCAATAAACCTCGATGCTCGGTTGAGAAAAAGAAATAAATGACCGTGCAGATGACACCGATCAGTATTACCAATGACCAGATTCCTTCCCAGCCCATATTGAAAGATTCTGGGGTCACAATCGTCCCTTCAATCTGTCTGAATATAAATGCCTGAATATTTGCCGGGATTGAGATACCTGCACCCCAGCCAATCATAAATCCTAAGGGCAGCCGAACCAGCCAGCCAATCTTTGGAATGAATCTGGTAAAATACAATAATCCGAGTAAAAGCGGAAATATATGTATAAATTCACCTGCCTTCAATGGTTCATATAGATTGGGTTTCAATGCCTGATGCCAGTAGAATACAATGTAGTATCCATTTGCAACACCAACAAATAGATGCTCAGCAAATTTATAGAATGGATTGTCCTTATAGAGAAAAGAGAATATCATCAAGGTTAGAAATCCAGCGATCCAGACCCAGGGATCAAAACTCATACTGGTAAATGGTAATTGGCTAAATGATTAAATTCTTTTTCTGCTGTATACAATATTCTCGTTGTTTTCATAAATTTAACCATTTTGCCTTTTTACCGATTGTTTCCTTGTTGCCATATATCCTATGTTACCAATAATAATCAAGATTATTATCAATAAGTGGATCAGGGTTTGTGAATTCATCCCTATCTCTGCCTTGCCGGTTTCTTCAGTATATCCCGCAGTTAATAAAAGATTCTCATACTCTGCAGCACCTTTCATTCCTGACATCATCCCTGATAACTGCCCGGTTTGTAAGAAAGGATAATACTTAGGCGCCATAACTGCGGTCAGGCCCGCACCGAGTTTCAATCCATACCTTGCCTGGGCATACATAAGCCATTCCTGAGGATAATCCGCTGCGGCAAGAATGATGGCGATTGAAACATCGCGATAATTCTTTATTCTTTCCATTAAGGGCAGTGAATCTGTATAATTGTTGTAGTAATCTCTGGGAAAGACATTGCTTATCTTTTCACCCATTTCCATAAGTGCTGCAATCCTTCCAGATTTCCAGCCCAAATATACATAATCCCTGCCATAGATTATTGAATCGCTATATGTCTTTGCTTGGGCATTCAGATTTTTTATAACCGTATTAAATGCCTCGATTGCGAGCCCAGGTGCCTGGGGATCAAATGAGACACCAAGCACAGGGATCTTCTTTTTAAAGCAGTGAGTCAGAATACTTATTGCCATTGGATGGCATTCAGGCATAGTCTGGGGAGTATAATCAATTGAGACCAGAACTGCTTTATTATCATCAGGACTTAAGCGCTCAATGAAATCAAACAACTTTTTTGTTTGGGGCATTATATTCTGGGGAATACTAAATTTCAAAAAGAATGGGAGTATCACGAGCACCGTCAGCACAAGATAGATCAATCTTCTATCAATCCTGGTCAGGGCATAAAAGAACTTCATTTTATTCCTTTCCACCAAGCCAGGAACGTTCAATACCAAGAATGATCTTGAGGGCAGTGGCGACAGAACCAAATGCAACACCAAGTAATATACCCCGCTGGGATGCCATATTGGGAATCCTCATCAGCCATTCAGCAAAACCTGGAAAATAGGGATGGATGAATTGTCCTATGGGCATAAAACCAATCATTACAACAAATGCCGCCCCCAATAATAAGCCGGCTTCAAGACTTCTTGTGCGGAATGCACGGTATGCTGCTGATGTCATATAATATGCAAGCAGGGCAAACATTGTAGCACCCAGAGGTGTAAGGATATTGAGATAGATTTTTTGATAGAGTGATTTTTCATCTATCCCGAAGAAAAGTCCAATTATCGCCATTCCAAACATACTCAATAAAGTTACAAGACTATAACCCCAGTCAGATTTCTTTCTTTTAATCATTGTAATATGGTGGCTTGTAAGATTTCCAATTCCTAAGACAAGGGCAAATGCAGATAAAACGACAACCCATTTATTTATTGTAGTATTTAATTTTGTAGAAACAGGATGGGGAATGAAAAATTGAAAGACCATTGAGATACCGATTATCAGGCAAAAGAGCAGGGGGATTATCTTTTTCATTGCACCTTTAATAGGGATAAAAGATTTATCTTAAAGAAAGAGAGGATTGTAAATATTATTAGAGTTACAAGTGCCAGAAATTTCCCGGTATCCTGTGCCTTTAAAGAAGCAACCAGAATCGGTTCTTTTGTTAGATAGGCAGATGCAGCATAGACCTCTTCACCGAGCAGGGTATAATCACACGCCGTGACAAAGAATGGTAATTGCAAAACCTGGTCTGTGCCTGCAATCTGGACTGCACCAATTTGGTTTCCGGTCTCAGCCATTAAGAGTGATTCAGCAAAAAATGGACCGATGAAAAAATTTGTTGCCGGCCGTTCCCTTAAAATAATTCCATTTATCGCTGCTGCATAACCAAACTGGGATTCAGTAAGATAACGCACATAATCATCTTTGAATTTATCAATCTTGCCCTGGCTTGTAAATGATTGTTTAACCACTTCACGGGCAACTGTATAAACGACTGGATAACAATTTACCACGATCAGAGGATTTTCATAGATTGCAACCTTTTTTGCGAGTTCAGCAAGGATATTCATTGAGGCAATCGTTGAAGGAAAATCTATATCACCAAGCCCTGGCACATAGAGTATGGGTTTGCCCATCTCTGTTGCCCTGCCCACAGCCTCTTCTACTGCCTCAAGTCCGGCAATCTTTCGGATAAATAGTTTTGCACCTTTTCTTGCCTGAGACATAAAGTATATCAAGAATAGGGTGAAGAGAACGATTGCAATGAGGATATTCAACCTGCCGCTATGAAAAATCTGCGGTGATGACTGGACAATATCGCTCATTGTGTGTAAATAAAGGGAATCACCTTTCTGGACTGCGATCTGATATATATATTTTATTGAATCCTGGACTGTATTATCTAAAAAATCATTGGAAAGTCTACCTGTAAATCCTATTTTTCGAAATGCAGAATCATTAATAGAACGACGGAAAATAACATATCCGTCTATTAAAGTGTCCTCAACCCCTTTCCAGGTGAGATAGATACATTTTCCACCATCATTTGTCCTATCCCGGGCAATAAAATTTTCTATTGAGATGGAACATATCAAAAATAGCCACACGCCTTATTTTAACCAAAAAATTACCTCTGTCAATGAAATTTTGTGTATCGGGAATATACTTAAAAGTGTGGAATTTAGTCTTGAAAATAAAAGAAAATGGTGTATCCTTCCTTAAAAGCTCAGATGAGCTTGAAAGGAGGATACACCATGAATCCATTTAATTATTCTAAGGCTAAGCTTAATGAAATTT
>ENA-ORXB01000797-ORXB01000797.1-sediment-metagenome-genome-assembly--contig:-NODE-797-length-51294-cov-5.735068_pt1 | contig 51294 bp, 33 predicted proteins | sample MGYA00237863_ERZ511475 | MGnify/ENA primary metagenome ERZ511475 (study PRJEB26305, sample SAMN06343858) | sediment metagenome | isolation source: hot spring sediment | place: Canada: British Columbia... | reverse complement strand
CCGATGCAAATGTACCTCTCGGACATATGCACGATCACGGCCAACCTTGCTTCCATCCCCGCGATCAGCGTTCCCTGCGGGACCACGAAGAGCGGGTTGCCGATCGGTATGCAGATAATGGGCAAGCCGTTGCACGAGGGCGATTTGATCCGCACCGCCTACGCCTGGGAAAGGAGTGGGGCCCGTAAATGAGTGCGAACGAATACGAGATAGTAATAGGGCTCGAGATCCACGCCGAGCTCCTGACCGAGTCCAAGGTGTTCGGCGGCGAGCCCAACACACGATGCTGCCCGATTTGCCTGGGCCTGCCCGGGGTGTTGCCCGTCCTCAACAAGAAGGCGGTGGAGTACACCATCATGACGGGTCTGGCCCTCAACTGCGAGATAGCGGAGTACAGCAAGTTCGACCGCAAGAACTATTTTTACCCCGATCTTCCCAAGGCGTATCAGATATCCCAATACGATCTTCCCCTATGCAGAGGCGGATATCTCGAGATCCCGGCGGAGGACGGCACGAGCCGTAGGGTGGGGATCCGAAGGGTCCACTTGGAGGAGGAGACCGGCAAGTCGATCCACTCGGGCGACAGCATCGTTGGCTCCGAGTACTCCTTGATCGACTACAACCGCACTGGAATACCGCTGATCGAGATCGTGAGCGAACCCGACATTCGATCGCCCAAAGAGGCCAGGTTGTTTCTGGAGAGGCTCAAGAGCATCCTGGAATACCTCGGGGTCTCGGACTGCAAGATGGAAGAGGGCTCCCTGCGGTGCGACGCCAACGTGTCCGTGAGGCCGAAAGGCTCCACCGAGTTCGGCGTGAAGACTGAGGTCAAGAACATGAATTCGTTCAGGGCGGTGCAACGCGCCCTGGAACACGAGGCCGAGAGGCAGATAGCACTCCTCGAGGCCGGCGAGCGGGTGGTGCAGGAGACCAGGCACTGGGACGAATCTCTGGGTGTAACCCTTCCCATGAGAGGAAAGGAAGAAGCCCACGACTACCGGTACTTCCCCGAGCCGGATCTGGTGCCGCTGATAGTGGACAGGAGTTGGGTGGAGTCCCTCAGAGCGAGGCTGCCGGAGCTCCCGGCCCAGAGACAGGAGCGGTTCAGCCGCCAGTACGGGCTACCCGCTTACGACGCCTCAGTGCTCACGTCTTCAAAGGCCCTGGCCGACTTCTACGAAAGCTGCGTGGAACGCTTCCCCGATCCCAAGACCGTGAGCAACTGGGTGATGGGCGAGCTGCTCGGACGGCTGAACGCCGCCGGGATGGAAGTCGGAGAGAGCAAGGTGACGCCGGAAGCCCTTGCCGCACTGCTGGGTCTCATCGAGAAGGGCACCATTACCGGGAAGATCGCCAAGGACGTCTTCGACGAGATGTTCGCCACGGGGAAGAGCGCGGCCACGATCGTGCAGGAGAGGGGTCTCACGCAGATCAGCGACGAGGGCGTGATCGCCAAGACCCTCGACGAGGTGATCGCCGCCGCTAATAACACCCGCTACGGCTTGGCCGCCTATGTCTTCACCAACGATCTTACCGTAATGTGGCGCATGGCAGAAGGACTGGAAGCCGGTATCATCGGCATCAATGATCCTGTGCCGGCGACACCGCAATGTCCATTCGGAGGCATGAAAGAATCCGGCCTAGGACGAGAGTTGGCCCACGAAGGACTGGAAGCCTATCTGGAAACCAAGTATGTCTCGCTGGCTTTGCGGGGTTGACGTGCTCCCGTAGCTCCCTGTCTCCTCCGTTGAAGAAATCGCATACGTCTGGGCGGCCTGAATCTGGACAAGGCACCAGCGACGTGACATGGATTTTCTCGTGTACTTCAGCCAAAGACAGGGCTTTGCTCATCCCGCTGATGCTGGAGAAAGAGGACTATCTGAGATTGTCGAAGCGGGCAATAGCCGCAAGGTGTGCCGCGTGGCCCGGATAACATCCGCCTGACTCCACGGCAGAGTGATGGCCTCGCCACGCTGCCAGAGTGGCAATTGATCGTCATAGTGAGGAGAACAGGGATTGCCGCTCTGCCCGCCGCAAAGGATAAAACGGCTCTCTCCGAGCTGAGCCAAATCGAAGACCGCTCGCAGATTAGCCATGTTGTGCGTATCTGCGAAGGGATTGAGGAGGGAAACTGCCGCTTGGGAAATAGTGTTAGCATCACCGGGGCAGGGGACTGGACCCAAATTGAAACAAGCCGACAGTCCGCGAACCGTACCGAAGACCAGGTGCTTGAGACGGAGCATACGCACGTGACCCCAGGACCAATAGGCATGGCCAGGACCCGCGTGCTGCCGTAATCTGCGGACCGCTTGGCCCAAAGCTTGCTCCATAAATTGAGACCAGGAAGCAACCCATCCAGCCGGTTGGGTTCGGAGCAGGTGGATCAGATGTCCGACGCGCCGGTCAGCAAAGAGATTGGAGTCCCCACTTTGTAATGCCAACTGCCAGGTGTGTGGTGCTCGCAGTTTTGTCAATTCCACGATCATGCCCGTTACGAACACTTCAAACACTGCTGCTGCGGGAGAGTCCGCCGACACTTCTCCGTTCCAGTTCTTCAGAAGCTCCAAAGCCTCGACGGCATCGCGATCCTGCACGGAAAGTGACAATACAATGTCCCGGATATCCTCCCAGGGAACGGAGCGGGTGCTGCATTGCAGCTTTACACAGTCCTCTGCCGTCCAGCCTTGGCTGCGGTTGGCCAAAGCCTCTTGGATGGCCCGATAGCGGTAAGGATCGCAATAATCTGATCCCAGGTGAATTGCCAGGTCCGGCAAATCGAGACGCGGGTTCTGGTTAGCCGTCACCCAGTATCCTTGAGGTGGATTTTCCACGTATGGCATCTGCGCAAAGGGAATCAGTTCCGTATCCCAGCCGGCGCCAGGTTGGGCAGCTCCCGTAGGTAACAGTCCCGTGCCGCCTTTGCGCCGCGGTATCTGGCCGGTCATCTGCCAGCCGATGGTGCCCGCACTGTCCGCATAGACGACGTTGAGCGGTAAAAGGGGCCAATGGGCGAAGGCTTGCCGGAATTGAGCGAAGGAACGTGCCCGCGGAGCGCTGAGGAAGCCGTCAATTGGCAAGGGATCAAGCCAAACCGCCCGCAAAGACAAGGCATAGGGCACATCCGCCAAAGCTGGGGTGACGATCGGGCCGCGCGGGGTGATCAGCACCTCTTCCACGTGATCCTCACCCCGACGAACATGGATAACTTCCCGCACTCGCTCGCAGGGTGTCCAACTCCCGTCCGGCTCGCGGACACTTGAACCATCGGAATGCAGGGTTTCCACGAACAGATCGGTGTTGTCGCTCAGGGCGGCTGTGACACCCCATGCGCAGAAGCCATTGTGGCCGACGCCAAAACCTAGCGAACCTGCCAGCATGGCCCCAGCGGCCTCCCACTCCGGCGTGCGGACATGGGCCAGATACCACGGCGGCGGCACGGTGGGTGATAAATGCGGGTCATTCGCCAGCAAAGGCTTGCCACTGGCGGTGCGTTGCCCAGCCATCACCCAGTTATTGGAGCCTCCTCCAAGTCCCAGAAACGCACGCAAAGAGGCGATCTCGCTCTGCAATTGGTTCAAACCCGCCTCGAGACCCGTTGCTCCGGAATGCGAGACTGGCGCGGCAACCGCCGATGGGTCGAGAGCTGCTACGGCGTCGGGACCGTCCTGGAGCAGAATTCGAAAGCGCAGCAGTTCCATGTCCCAATTCGAGGGGAGCAGGAAGGACTGGAGTTTCAAGACGGCAAGCAAGTCGGCCTCGTCCCACCTCGAAGGCTGTCCCCCCAAGATGGCGAATTCATGCGGTTTGCGGGGGAGGCCTGCTGACAGACCTGCATTGACTCCAGCGGTGAAGGCGGCCAGCCACTCCCGCACCCAGCCGAACTGAACCTCCAATTGGGCTAAGGCAGCGCGGCGGAACCCGATGCGGCGGCTCAGGCGATCCAACCCCAAACCTGCAATCCCGACCCACTCAGCGAGCCGCCCTCGGCTCAAACGCCACAGGACTTCCAACTGCCCCGCGCGATCTTGACCCTGACAAAAACCTAGAGCAAACAGGGCATCGGTGTCAGAGGCGGCATCGATGTGCGGAACGCCCCACGAATCCCGGCGGATTGTGATCGGAGCGCACGGACCCGCAAGGCGCAACTCGCCTTCCCACCGAGGCAGGCGGCGTCCCAGAATCAACCGGAGTAAAAGGCGATAGAGATTCATCCCATCCATGATATGAACTGGTCAAGACTCGTCAGCCGATGGCAATTGGTTTCCGTGGGTCTCTGTCCGCTTCTCACCTTCTCTTACGAACACGATGATGTCATCACCTTGAATGCGATCTCTCAGCGCGATGCAGTCTTCACAACTCAACGCCCCCTGTCATGCAAGGAGTATCCCCTGCGATAGCCTTGTCTCCCCTAGTCGGTGGCCTAAGATATTCACCGCAACAAGTTCCTTGAGTTTCGAGTAGAGTCCCCCAAAGTTGGGGGCTGGATTTCGCATCCAGGGTGACCACCGGGAAACGCTCATGGGCGCCCCCGCCATCCAAGTGGAAAATCTGACGAAGAATTACGGTCCTGTGCTCGCCGTGGACCGAGTCAGTTTCACGGTGCAGCCGGGGGAGTTAGTCGGCTTCCTCGGACCAAACGGAGCTGGCAAATCCACTTGCATGCGCATTCTCACAACGTGGCTGCCCGCCTCCAGCGGCTATGCCCGCCTGGCCGGCTTCGATGTCATGTATGAATCCCTGGAAGTCCGGCGGCGTATCGGCTACCTGCCGGAGAGTATTCCCTTGTACCCTGAAATGCGGGTCCGCGAGTATCTGCAATATCGGGCACGTGTCAAAGGCGTGGAGCGCAGCCAGCGGAATATCCGCATCGACTACTGCATGGAACGCTGCCATATCCGGGAAGTGAGGAACCGCCTTTTGGGCACCCTATCCAAAGGGTATCGCCAGCGCGTGGGCCTGGCAGATGCCTTATTGGCTGATCCTCCGATTCTGATCTTGGATGAACCTACCAGCGGCCTAGACCCAGTCCAGATCGCAGAGACCCTCTCCACCATCAAGCAACTCGGCGGGAAACACACGGTCTTACTCTCCACACACATCCTCAGCGAGGTGGAGAAAGTCTGCGAACGCGTCATCATCATCGATAAAGGTCGGATCAAGCTGGATGAATCGCTCCGGCGCATCTCCGAGCGTAAACCCACTTATATCGTCGAGGTGCGGGGACCGCGGGAAGCGGCCAGTGCCGTCTTGCGGGAACGGAATGATTTGATCGTCCTGTCCGAGCGCGGGATCGAATCGGATTTGACGGCCTTTGAGCTACAAAGCCGGGATGGCAAGGACCCGCGGGAAACGCTGGCCCGGCAGATCATCGAACGCGGCTGGAATCTGCGGCGGCTCGACGTCCAACGGGTCAGCTTGGAGGCGTTGTTCGCGGAGGTGGTTTTGCGGGAGAACAACCATTCCGGGAGTCCGGCCCCGGCTGAAGCGTCTTCGCAAACTCACGCCTCATGAGCCAACCAAGCTAACACTGCCGCATCCCCCAGCGAGGCTTCAGAAGGAATCCGATTCCCATGATCGAAACACCTGTGAAGTCTTCGGATAAGACGGAGAATTCCATTGCGGTGGGCGAGACCCCTCCCTCGCCGATCCTGGAAGAAGGGCCAAGCCTGCCACGGTTGATAGGTTTTACAGGTCTGTTCCTCTTCATTTTGGGCACCGTGGCTGTGGTGGCTAACCGTGCCACCGAGACCCCTCGACTCATCTCGGAGAGTATGGGCTTTTTTGCCATCGCGGTTGGCTTGTCCCTGATGTTCTATCACGCCATCACAGACAGTAATATCGAAATCCGCCGGCTCTACGGCGGGTTTGCCCTGCTGATCCTGTTCTACGCCTTGGCCGTGTCCTTGATTCCCGGCCCGGTGTTCGCCTCCGGAGTACCGGACAAACACATTGGGCATAATCTCCTACCCTGGGGAGTGGGCAGTGCCGGCGTGGCTTTGCTCTTCTTCTTCCCCTTTTTGCGGCACGAGACGGAAGAAGCCTATCGGCGAACGGCCCTCTTCGGCGTGTTGGGAATCGGGGCATTGCTGACAGTGGGGAGTATAGCGGCGGGTCTGCTGTTTCCCACGTTCCTGGTCGGTCCCGGTTTAGCTCTGGCATTACTGGGTTTGGGCTTCCTTTGGCTGTTTCTCTCCCAAGTGGATACCACTCAAGGTTTGGGCTATACGGTGGCGGTGGCTATGGGGACCATTGGCGGCCTCCTGCTGGGGTATGGCATCCTCTGGCCGTCCGTCCATGCATTGCTTTACGACGGCCCGACTTCCCTGCGGCTTGCCACGGGAGAACTGTCTTTCAAAGCCGTGCTGTGGCGGCTGTTGACCGCGGTGGTGTTTGCCCTGCCCGCGGGGATCGCTTGGCTCAACCGCTCTGCCCTCTGGTGGAGAGTGCTAGCCTCGCTCTTCAGCGGCATTGGCGTCGTGGCGGTGATCCTCTCACTTTTCTCACGCCCAATTCACTCCCCTCCGACGCCATTCTTGGTCCCCAACGGTTTGATCCTGATGGGGTTAGGGGTCATTCACCTGCTCTTTTCCCTCAGCTATATATCTGACAGTCAATTTGTAGCGTTGGCCCGGCGCGAGCTGTCGGCCTATTTTCTCTCCCCCATCGGCTATCTGGTCTTGGGGGGGATGGTGATGTTGCAATGGATCGGTTATTACCTGTTCATTTTCCAATTGGTGCGTGCGGGCCAGTTTGGTGAAGCCTTGCCTGAGCCAATCGTCAGCGATTATTACAACCTGCTCATGGTTTTTGCCGTGATGGTCCAGGTGCCAGCCCTTACGATGCGATTGCTGGCCGAGGAGCGCCGCACGGGCACCCTAGAGGTGCTACTCACCGCCCCGGTCAACGAATGGCCGGTCGTGCTGAGCAAATTCTTGGCCACTTGGCTCTTTTTCCTGATCAGTTGGCTACCGTCGGGATTGTATCTGATTGCCCTACGGATGGAAGTGGAATCCCCCTTCGACTATCGCCCCTTGTTGAGCTTTTACGCCAGCCTGATGGCGCAGGGGGTGGCCTTCGTCGGAATGGGGCTGTTCTTCTCCTCGCTCACCCGCAATCAGATCATCGCTGCGGTCTTCACCTTCGTGGGCATGATGTTCTTTCTGTTGTGCTATATCATCCGGCTGCAACAAAGCGGCTCGATCTTGCCGCAGATATTGCAAATGGCTTTGGGGCGCTTGTCCTTCTACCACATGTGGGAGGAGTCGTTGGCCGGCCGTCTGCCAATGCGGGATGCCCTGATGTTTGTCTCCTTGGGAGTGTTTTGGCTCTTTCTCACCGTCAAGGTCCTCGAAGCACGCAAGTGGCTCTAAGGTCCCTAGGCCAGACTGAGGGAAAAGTGTATCCAAGGGGGAATTGCTTCCAGCCACCACTGCATGGGAGAACTGCGAGGGATGCATACAAAAACGGCCAAGGTGACATTGCCGTGATCGTTGCCTGATTGGGCAAACCAGCATGGAGCGAACAAAGGACGGGGCCGTGACTGAAATAACACTAACACGCGACATTCGCGGAGATTGACTCAGGATACATGGGCTGAGGGAACATCGCGAACAGTATCCCACGAGCGTATCGGGAAGCGAACTATGGTGGAGACAGCGGATCGGACTCCGGCAGATAATGCCCCTGTGAGCACAAGCGATCGCTTTGTGGACTGGGTTTGCCAGCATCGCCCAGTGGTGGGAGGAGTGCTAGTCGGTTTGGCGGCGGTATGCCTGGTGCTCTTTGCCTATTGGACATATCGCGGCGGCTTGTGGAAACTTTCATCCCCCACCCCTACGGAAAAAAAAGCAGAGTCCGGCAAAGACTCTGAGTCGGGAAGCGCCAAAGACGACGGCGGGACCGAGCTGGCAAACCTACGCCGGGGTGAATACATCGTCGGCGGCGTGACGGTTTTTGCCGCTGCCGTCATTCTGCTGAGCATGTCCTGGTTTTTACTTCTCCGAACCCCGGCGAAAGAAATCGCGCAACAGCGCACGGAAATCCGCTTGTTCCTGCTGATTGGGGGCAGTCTGCTGGGATTGTTGCTAATCGTCGCGGGGATCATTTTCCTGTACGTCTGGAGCGAAAGTTTGACGCGCTGGCTGGATCAGCGGAACTTCCGCGAGGCACGTTGGGTGCTTTTGCCCCTGCTCATGATTCTCTGCGGTGTGCTGGTGGTCTTCCTGTCGGTGATTCCGGCTCGGAGAGAAGAGAGGCACGACGCCCTGATCCGCCGCCTGGTTTACGGCTCGAATTTCGGCCTAACCACTCTGCTGCTGCTCGTGGTCCTGATCGTGGTGAACGTCGTCATTGCTCGTGAGATTCCCAATCAACTCGATACCACAGCGACCGGCTTTTACACCCTGTCCGAACCCACGCGGCAATTGCTGCAAAATCTCGATCCGCCTGTCCGCGCCTACGCGGTGATTCCCAATGTTCCCGATCGGGACATCAACGACATCCGCCAGTTGCTCTTAGCGATGCAAGATGCAAGCGGCGGCCGCTTTGTGGTCCGCTTTTTGAGTCAATCCGCCGACCGCACCGAATTGGCCTCCCTGCGAGAAAAGTACCCGCAATTCGAGATGGTCATGGATCAGCGCACCACGCAGGTTGCCATTTTGCTGACCTCATCCGCCGACGAAAAACGCCACGCCGTGGTGTCCGACACTGACATGTTCGACTTCAGCCGCCGCAATTTTGAAGGGGAAAAGAAACTCTACCAGGAGATCGCCTTCCTTGCGGATAGTCAGAACAAGCCGGTCGTCTATTTCACACAAGGCCACGGTGAAATGGATGCCACCAACAACCCTGAAGCCCCGCCGGAACGATCGGTTAGCCGTCTCCGCCAGTATTTGGAAAAGAATTATCTCGATGTGCGGACGGTGCATCTGAACCAGCCCAATCCGAAGATACCGGATGACGCCACGGTGGTTGTGATTGCCGATCCACAAAACCCCTTCTCTCCTGAAGCTCTGAAAGCTCTCAGGGATTACATGAATCGCAAGGAGAAGAAGGGGAAACTAATTTACTTCTCCGGGGCAACGCCCGGACCCGACGGCCAAGTTTTGCGAACGGGTATTGAAGACTTGCTCGCAGAGTACAACGTCCGCGTGGGTATGGAGTATCTGTACACATTGCCGACCGGTGCCGGTGTGGACTATCGGGCGCCTCTCGTGGTCTTCAGCGCCTCGGCGGTCAAGAATCCAATCCTCCAAACGATAGCCCGGATTACGACCCGCTTGCAATTCCTCTATCCGCGGGAAATATCCCCTCAGAACACCCATCCGTCGTTTCAAGCAAGTGACTTGCTCTTGACCGTAGGGATCACTTGGCTGGAAACCACGCGGCCCGCAGACTTGGCCGCCCGGTTTGAGGAAATCTTGGGCAATGAACGGGTGCAGGAACAGGTACACCTGAGCCGGTCTCCTCGTTCCGTGGCGGTGACGGTGAGCGAGGGGACTACGCCGCGCTTAGTCGCCTTCGGCAGCAGTCTGGTGTTTAGCGATCGGATAGCTCAACAACTGCGTACCTCCAATCCGGTGACCTTCGATCTGTTGGGGGTGAGCGTGGATTGGCTCCGGGAACGGCAAACCTCTTTGGCCGCTGTGAATATCGAAGCCAAGAAATACACGGAATATCGCATCCCGCCTCCGAACAGCCTCAATTTCAGCCGGCTGCTCTGGCTGCCTTTGGGCTTGGGGTTACTGACCGTCATGGGAATGGGGGCGGGAGTGTGGGTGGTCCGGCGCCGGTGAAAAAACGGTCAGGGCAAGCGCTGAATGGGGACAGAAACAGATTGCCACATGGGAAAACTAAGAGGTGCCCGTCCCCTTGGCTGTTTGCCTGGTCAGCAGAGCCTGAGCCTCCCTGCGCCACCTTACCCATCCGGAATCATGGACTGAGGAGTGGGTGCGATCATGAACTTCCGACTGACCGCCGCGCTTGGCATCGTGGGATTGGTGCTCGTCGCCACTTTGTTGCTTCTGACCTTCTTCTCTCCAGAAGACTCCCCATCGTCTGAGGGAAGTTTGTTTCCCCAATTGGCCGGGGTAAAACCGGAAGACATCGACACGGTGGAAATCGAACGGGAAAATCAAAGTCCGATCATTTTTCGGCGGACGGGACCTCAACGTTGGATCATGGAATGGGAAGCCAGAGATGCTTCTGGTCAAAAGGTTCCTCTGAAAGCCGCCGCGGATGCCCTGACGGTCAACGATATTGTCCGCGAGTTGCTCCGAGCTAAACCCATTCAGCACCCGGAACTGACCAGCAATCCCGCCTTGCATGGGTTGCAGCCCGCAGGGCTGACCGTCACTTTGCGCAGCGGCGATACCTCAGCCCGCATCGACATTGGAGATGTCACAAGCGGGGGACGTGCCGTTGCCTTCGTGATGATTCCGGACAAGAAGCGCCCTTTGGCAATCAATCGGAGCGTAATTGATCCTCTGCTATCCAACACTCAGAAGAGCGGAAAAGCGGCAGACTTGGCGAAAAGCGAGGGGGATTTCCGCAACAAGAACATCTTCCCGGTCGAATCATTCCGCGCCGAAGAGGAAAGCCAGAAACTCGAATTGTCCTTAGTCAATCAACAGAAGTTGTTTGTCCTCGAAAAGACAAGCGGGGGCTGGCAGTTCCAGCTTCCCAAGGACTGGGGAATGGCCGATGTGCAGGGCGATCCGCAGAGCGCACCAGGGACTTTCACCGGCGTCCGCCCGCTGCTCAACGCCTTGACCAGTTTGCGTGCCAGCTCCAAAAGTGATTTCGTCGAGCTGCCCACCGCCGAGCAACTCAAACAGTATGGCCTGCAAAACGATGATCCGGAGCTGATCCAGGTGCGACTCACGACCAAGGACAAGGAAACGGCAACTGTGTTTATCGGCAAGCCCGACACTCCAGAGCCAAAGGGGGATAAGAAAGAGGTCCCCCTGCCTACAGGTGATGAGAAGCGCTGGGTTCGCGTCGAAGGTCAACCCGGCATCATCCGAGTGGGTGGTGCCAACCTGAAGGGTCTGATTCCGTTGATTCAGAACCCTGACCCCTTGCGCGATCGCAATCTGCTTACTGTGGATCGTGCCCGGATCGATGGGTTGGATTTGTCCACAGGCGTGATACTGCGCCGGGTAGGAACGCCGCCGGAATGGAAATTATTCGGGCCGCCGACGCCGATGGAACCCCAAGCGGTCAACACCACCGCGGTGCAACGCATGCTTGATCTGCTGGGCGAGCGGCGCATTATTCGCTCCTTCCCTTCGCCCAATGACGCTCATTTTGCAGGGCCGGCTTTGCAGTTGGAAATCAAAGTTTGGGCCGATGCTTTTACCTCCACCTCGGATGCTAAGGCCGAACCCAAACTCAAAGACAATGCCAAACCGATTATTCTCAAAATCGGCAAAAAGGAAGGGGATGCCGTCTATGTCCGCCGCATCCTACCGGATGGCAGCAGTGCGGATTACCTCCTTCCCGAAAAGGTCAAGCTGGCTGCCGCCGGCGACACACTCGTGGACCTGGTGGCCACCCTCCAGAAAACCCGACTCGACCTGCTCGACCCCAATTTGAAGACCTTCGGGTCAGACGCCGTCGTCAAACTCACTGTCAGCGGCAGCGTGCAATATGAACTGACCCGCTCCGAAAAGCCCGACAGCGGAACCAATAAGTATCGCTGGACATTTGCTGCTCCGGATAATCGCAAGGGGCAATCTGCAGACTCCGAGACAGTCGAAGAGATGCTCCGCTTGCTCGGCACTACCCAATCCGTCTCCCGCTACATCAACGAGACGCCAACGGAAGAGCAACTTAAGGAATATGGCTTGGCACCGAATCCGCAGTTGAAGGTGGTCGTGCATCTTCAGAGCGGCGAGGATAAGGAGCGCACCTACGAATTCGGTAAAGCCACGGCCGATCCCGGTTATGTCTTTGCTCGCCAGGCGGGGAAGGCCATCGTTTTCACCCTCCCCAAACTAGTGATGGATCGCTTCCTGACCTCGGACCTGCGGGACAAATCCCTCTTGCAGTTTGATGCGACTCAGGTGGTGAGCGTCCAACTCAAAGGCTGGGGCAAGGCCGGTTTCCTTACCGAATTGCACTTCACAAAAAACAAAGACGGTGCTTGGGCCGCGCAAACACCGCCCACCCCCGCCGGATACATGCTCGATCCGTCGAAGTTGCAGGCCTTCCTAGATCTGCTTAGCAAAACGAAGGTCAAAGCCTTCCTGGATGGAACCAGCAAGCCGGAATATGGCTTGGAGAATGACAAGGAATATCTCATTATCACCCTCAAGTTCACCGATGGAACAGAACGCGTCCTGAAACTGGGCGCTGCCGCCGATGGGGGTGCCGCGCTCTATGCTTGGACCTCTCTGGGCGGCGGACAGTTCCTGACTCTCGACGCTTCGCCGTTTAAACCTTACAAGGATTCCCCCGGCTCTTTGGCCCGCTGAGACCTCATGTCAAAGCATGACTGACAATTGCTCTTGACAGTTACTGGCTGTCTTGGCATAGCCGCTTCTCGTGGGGAAATGTGTATCTAAGACCTGGACAGTACCCGGTCCAAGAGCCGAACAGCACCCGAAGGCGAGGGAAGCTTTCGCCCTGATTCTCAGAGTGAAAGGAAGAAGCTGACAGCGGAGGAGGGCGGTTCATGTCCGGGCGTTCCGAGGATTTTGAGGGGGATTCCGAATGGTGCGGCGATGGCTTTGGGCAGTGGCGGGCATAATGGGAGCGACTATGAGCGCTTGGGGGCAGACCAGCGGCGTCCCACCCATCCCTTCGGGCACTGGTCCACTGATTTCCCCGGCGACTCCTCTGCCCCCCTCGCCGGGCGTGGGGATACCGACCGCGGGTTTGCCAGGACAAGTGATTGCCACCAGTTATCAGTTTTCACCACCCTTGCCTCAACCCCAAACCTTACCGCGCGTGGGTGCCCCTGTAGGATTGCCAGCCAACTCTCTGATAGTACCCTATGATCCTCGGCGGCCCATCGATCCCCTCGTCTCCGCTGGCTTGGACCCCAAACACCTCGTCACCCCTGTGCAGGGGTACGGCGATCAGACGTTTTTTGACCGATTCCTGGATAAGATCAAGAGGGCTTTCGGACTCTCCACGCCGACCGTGGCACCTCCGCCGAATGTGACTCCAGGTATCTTCCGCCGCAATCGGGAAGCGCAGCGCCAAAGGCTTTGGCCGCGAGATTGAGGCAATAGCACCGGTCTCTTTCGCGGCTGCCTAAGCGGCTCCTATGGGGTCCGCCTCCTATCCAGGGTTTTGATGAGGTTGAAAGCCAGAATGAAGGACCAAATAGGCGCCGATTGGCTCGTCTGAGCCAAGGGCCTAAGGGCCGGGTATCACACCATGACGAACGGGCTGAAAGGGTGTGCTTTATATCGTGGGCGGTGTGCTGTATACCTTGGGCTTGGCAAAAAAATAAGTGCGAGGGCCGGTAACGGCTCGGTTACCGACCCTAGCGGTGATCCAAGGGTATGGCGAGAGATAGAGCGGACGAGGACAAGCGTGCAGGCTTAAGTCTCCATGCCTGGAGTTCCCTAATCAGTCACAGGATTCTTATCCACGATCTTCGTCACCGTTTGTGTTTGCTGTTTCAAGTCCATAGTCAGTTTTTGATCCGCAACGGCAACGGTCAGGCTCCCTTTGAGGCTCATGTTCAGTTGGGCGCTTTCGAGGCGTCCCTTGTTGAGATCGAACGTGGCGGTGCCGTCGAACTTATCGGTCTTGATGTCGGCGTCGGAGATTTTGAAGGGGAGTTTCGGGGCCATACCATCATCGCCGCTCGTCCATTTCATCTCTCCCCCGATGGACAGCCGGGCGAGAGAGCCACGAACATCTTCCAATTTGTAGCGGGTGTTGACCTCCACGTTTCCGAGGGGTCCGAGAGGCATTTTGTCTTTGCGCTGCCAGCTTTCCCCAACTGCCAAAGGCTTGTCCGGGGCAAGTGAGAACGTTTCTCCAAAGGATCGACGAATGACTGATTCAGAGAGGACCGAGCGAAGAAGGGTGGCGATCATGGGGTCTTCTCCGGCAAGCGCCTGGAGGAATTTGTCATAACCCTCGAATTTCACGACGTTCCACTTGTCATCCACGGTGAAGGTGAAGGTGATGTTTTTCAGCTTTTCGCCGACATCCATACCCGGAAATGCCACCGGGCCGTCCATTTCCATCTTTTGCCGCAGGAATGTCATCTCCACCACGGTGGCATCCTTTTTGGCCTCTTTGATCCGGTAACGGATAACCGTTTCTGCTTTGATTTTCATGTCGATGTCCTGACCCATAAAAGACATCGATTGCTGCATCTTAGTATCCTGAACAGCATAGAAGGTATCTCCTGCGCGGAATTTCCACTTGAGGGAGTAAGTGCCCTCCTTTTGAGACAGGCCCTGCAGGCTAGCCGTTTCTGCAGCGGGGCGGAGGCGAATCGGCTTCTCCTGGGCCGAGACTCCAACGAGATTGAAAAACAGCAGACTCGCAAGCAGAGAGCGGAACATGATTGTTTCTCCGGGGCGGCAAGGGGTCAGTCAATCACCCTGCGTTCACGGGAGCAAGGCAGGGATCAAAGAAATCCTTGTGATAGATTCAACTCCCTTAGCGTAACATAGTGAGATCGTGTTCACAAGATGATCCTAGCGCCATATTTTGGCGGCCAACCTGCGAGGATGGCGGGAAGCACCTGCCGTTCGAGATTTCGCCCTGATCATTTAACGGCTCCGCCACTTGATATTGCAGCCGATGCTCGGTTTCTGATTTTCTGAGGGTTTCCGGCCCGCGAGAACAGCGTCCAAAGCGGCTCGCAGGTCCCGGCCATCGTTCGGCTTGCCGTTTCCCGGACGGCTATCATCCATCTGGCCGCGATAGACCAGCTTGCGCTCTTTGTCGAAAACAAAAAAGTCCGGTGTACAGGCGGCCCGATAGGCGCGCGCCACCTCCTGGGTTTCATCGAAGAGATAAGGGAAGGTGTAGCCAACCCGTTCCTTCTCTTCCTTCATTTTCTCTGGCGAGTCTTCCGGATAAGCCACGGGATCGTTGCTGTTGATGGCCACGATAGCTACGCCTTTGGCTTGATACTCCTTGGCCAGTTCGGCGAAGGCTTTTTGGATGTGCTTGACGTACGGGCAATGGTTGCAAATGAAAGCCACGAGGAGAGCGGGGGCCTGGGCGAAGTCCGATAACGAGATCATTTTGCCGTCGGTATCCGGGAGTCGGAAATCCGGGGCAGGCATTCCGAGGGGGGCCATGGTCGATTCGGTCAGAGCCATGAGCGATCCTCCAGAGAGGCAGGAAGCTGGGCCGAAAACAGGCGAGGCTATTGTATGGAGCGGAGGTACGAGAGCGAGCCTTGATACGCTCGATACCGGTGCGAGAAAGCGCTTGGGGGTTGAGCGAACAGGAGGAATGCCGAAGGCGTCCGACCATGTTACGCATCCGCTGGTCTGGAGAATGGCTGCTTCCACAAGCCGGCGCGATCACGGGGCATAGCGCAACCGCAGGGCGTTGGCGACCACTGAGACGGAACTCAGGCTCATGGCCAAGGCGGCGAACATCGGATGGAGCGAAATTCCTAGCACGGGAACGAACAGACCCGCCGCTAGAGGAATGCCAAGGATGTTGTAAGCGAAGGCGAAGACCAGATTTTGGCGGATAATCCGGACGGTGGCGCAACTGAGTCGGCGGGCGCGTAGGAGGCCGAGAAGGTCGCCCTTAACCAGCACGACGGGGGCTGCTTCCAAGGCGACATCTGCGCCGTGTCCCAGAGCGATGCCCACATCGGCGGCGCTGAGGGCGGGTGCATCATTGATGCCGTCGCCAGCCATAGCCACCTTGCGACCCTGCTGCTGGTAGCGGCGGATGAGCGCGACCTTTTCCTCCGGCAGCACACCGGCATGGACCTCCGAGATTTGGACGGCCTGGGCTACCGCTTGCGCCGTGCGTGCTTCATCTCCTGTGGCCATCACCAAATGCAATCCCTCTGCACGAAGCTGTTGCACAACCTGGGCTGCATCCGAGCGGATAGGATCACGCGCTGCCAGCAGCGCTACGCATTCCCCTTCCACAGCACAGAACATAACCGTGGCTCCCTGTTGGCGGAGGTTCTCCGCTTGTTGCAGCCAGGAGGGGGAAAGGGAGGCATGTTCCTGAATCCACCGCGCCGTACCAAGGATTACCGTTTTCCCTTCGACTCGCCCACGCAAGCCGCGCCCGGGAGCCGACACGAACTCTTCCACCGGAGGCCAGGAAAGCCCACGTTCTCGTGCCGCTTCCGTGACGGCCCGTGCCAAAGGATGAGTGCTGTTGTTTTCTAGGGCCGCAGCCCAGCGGAGGACGTCGGCTGGAGTATGCGGCGGGTTCACCACTACATCGGTCAGGCGGGGGCGTCCTTCAGTGAGGGTTCCTGTTTTGTCAAGTATCAGAGTGTCGACCTGAGCCAACTGTTCCAGGGCCTGGGCAGAACGAATCAGGACGCCCAAGGTGGCCGCTCGGCCTATCCCCACGGTGACTGCCAGAGGCGTGGCGAGTCCCAAGGCACAGGGACAAGCAATAATCAGTACGGCAACAGCGTGGAGCAAGGCAGCATTGAAAGCGGGGGGCGGACCAAAAGCCCACCACGCGATGCCTGTCAGCAGGGCGATGAGGAGAACAGCCGGGACGAAATGAGCCGCGACGCGATCGGCCAGTTGCTGGACCGGAGCGCGACTGCGCTGCGCCTGGGCGACCAGTTGAATGATGCGGGCGAGCATGGTGTCAGAGCCGACCCGCGTCGCCTCCATGATGAGTACGCCCTCCGTGTTGAGCGTCCCGCCGATGACCGGATCACCAGGCTTTTTCTCCACAGGCATGGCTTCTCCGGTCAGCAGGGATTCATCGACCGCACTGTGACCTTCGCGCACCAAGCCATCGACGGGAATGCGATCCCCCGGCCGGATGCGCAAGCGATCACCGACCTGAATGAGAGCTACGGGCACTTCGCGTTCCGCTCCATCCACCTCGATGCGGAGAGCGGTTTCCGGGGAGAGCCGGAGTAGACTGCGCAAGGCTTCCCCCGTTTTGTGCCGGCCGCGGGCTTCCAGCCATTGGCCAAGCAGCACCAGAGTAACGATCACCGCCGCCGCTTCAAAGTAGAGGGGCAATTCTCCCTGTTCACTCCGTAAGGTCACGGGGAACATTTGCGGAAAAAGCAATGCGAGGGTGCTGTAAGCCCAGGCGGCCAGGACTCCGATGGCGATGAGGGTGAACATGTTGGTCGTGCGATGCTTGGCTGCTTCCCAAGCGCGGATAAAAATGAGCCGGCCGCACCCAAAGACGACAACAGTGCTCAAAATGCCTTGGACGAAGTTGCTGAGCTGATGGAAGCCGGCGGGGCCGTGATAACCGATGAGCATGGGTCCCATCGCTAGGAGCAGGACAGGTAGGGAGAGTGCGCTGGCCCAGAGGGTCAGGAAGCGGAGGCGTCGGGTTTCGGCTTCCTCGTGCAGGGCATCCGTTGCCGGGAGTATCGCTTCCAAGGCCATACCGCAGAGGGGACAGGTGCCGGGATGGTCCTGCACGATCTCGGGATGCATCGGGCAGGTGTACTGGGCGCCGGGCAAGACTGGTGGAGGAGCAGGCTCCAGGGCACAGCAGCTTTCCGCCACGGGTGCTCGGAGATAGCGTTCCGGTTGTGCCTGGAATTTCTGGGCGCAATGCGTGGAACAGAAGTAAAAGGTTTGCTGGTGATATTGCACTTGAGCGGCAGCTTGGTTGGGATTGACGCGCATGCCACAAACCGGGTCGAGGTGCGGGTGCGCCGCCGAGGCGTCATCCGCCAGGTCGAGGGAAAAGCTGGTCGGACGCGGAGCAGGTTCGGGCTGGGTCATGGCGGTGTCCTCGCTACTACGGCTGAGAGGTTCCTCTTCCCCTGGCGGTGAGCAGGCATGGGGTTAGTGTACAATTCCCGTAGGAGAGCACGGATATGGATTGAAGGACGACTTGTGCCGGGCGGTGGGTATGCAGTTTGCTTGTCCGGAAGCGTGGTGGTTGAGTCCCGTGGTGTTCGTGGCGGCGTGGTGGTGGTTCCGCCGGCGTCGTGCCGCGGTGTGCTATAGTGACGTGCGGCTGTTCCTTGGATGCCGCGGCCACCGGGCCTGGCTTTCCCGTTGGGGAGGATTGCTGGGCCGCTTGACTGTGGGCTGCCTTCTGGTGCTGGCCTGTGCTGGACCGCGGATTCCCGACGAGCGAACCCGGTTGCCTGCGGAAGGCATCGCCATCATGATGGTGCTGGATGTCAGCGGCAGTATGAACGAACCGGTGCGCTGGTCAAACGATGCGCCGGAGATCAGCCGTCTGGAGGCCGCCCGGCGGGCCTTCCTGCTCTTCGTTTTCGGGGGAACTACGCCGGAGGGAGAAGAGTTTCCCGGCCGTCCCTCTGACGCAATCGGGCTGGTAACTTTCGCCGCGGTGCCGCGCACTGTTTGCCCGCTGACATTTAACCACGCCTCTGTCCTGCGGCAACAAGTGGAACGTCTGGAACCGAAAGCGGGAATCGATGCCGGAACTAACGTAGGGGACGCACTAGCCGAGGGACTGATCCGACTCCAAGCGGTGCCCCATCTGAAGAAGGTGCTGATTCTGCTCAGCGACGGAGAACACACCCATATCACCGAGGACAATTTGCGTCCCCGGCAAGCAGCCCAACTGGCGGCGAACCTGGGCATCCCAGTGTACGCCATCGACCCCGCAGGCGAGCTGCCCGCGGATAGCCCCCCAGAAATGCGGCGGAACCGGGAAATTGGCCGGCAAACATTGCAGGACATTGCCGCAATGACCGGCGGGCAATACCTGCCGGCCAGCGAGGGTATTGCTCTGCGGGAAGCCTTCCGCCAACTCGACCGCCTCGAGCGAGCGCCGACTATCACCTACTTGTATCGCCGATACTTCGAGTACTATCCCCATGCGCTCGCCGCTGCCCTCGTGGGATTGTTCCTCCTGTGCTGGCTCGAAACGACCTGGTGGCGGACCCTACCCTGAGACGGAACGATCAGAGGTCAGAGTCACACGCGTGCCTGGGTCTGGGGGGTTATTCATTGTCAACGTGTCAGAGGTGCCGGTGAGAGTCGGAATCGGGAAGGCATAAGGCGGGTATGATCCCAGAATGGAGCGAAGCTATCGGAGCGGTGCGTTGGGCCAGGCCCGAAGTGCTGTGGCTTTTACTTGGTCTTCCCCCGCTATTGGTCTGGCGGTGGAGAGAACAGAGGCACAGGCAACGGCAACTGGGGAACGTCACACTGACGCCTCTGGCGGTCCAGGCCCGGAATCGCTGGCGGGGATGGCTGGCGGCGGAAGCTGTGCTCTGGAGCTTGCTTGTCCTGGCCCTGGCGGGACCACGCTGGGGTCGCAGTGAAGAAAGCGCCGTGGCTGTGGGGCGGGACCTGATCCTCGTGTTGGACCTCAGCCGCAGCATGCAAGCGGAAGATATGGCCGATCCGCAGCACCGCACGCGCTGGCAAGCGGCCCGACAGGCCGCCCTTGAACTGCTGGAAACGGTGGAGCAGCGGGGCGGCCATCGCCTGGGCGTTGTCCTGTTTGCTGCCCGGCCCGTTCTGCTGGCGCCGTTGACCACCGACTATGACTTCCTCCGCACCTTGTTGCTGGAAATCGATGGGGAATATCCGCCGGTGGAGGTGCGACCTAGTCCCAGCGACACGGTTTCCGGCACGCGCATTGGCCGGGCATTGGCTGCTGCCGTGCAAGCTCACGATCAGCGTTATCCGGGCTATCAGGATATCCTGCTGCTCTCTGACGGAGATGATCCCGGTGAAGATGAAGAATGGCGGGAGGGTATCACCGCCGCTCGAACCGCTGGCATTCCCGTAAACACAGTGGGACTGGGCGATCCTGACTCGCCTGCCACGCTGGTACTCGGAGAAAACTTTGTGCAAACCCGACTGAACGAATCTGTTTTAAGAGCAATTGCGGAGCAGACCGGCGGTTACTACCTGCCGGCCCAGCGACAGATTCCTCAGTTAGGGGATTTCTTTCGCCACTATTTGGAGCCGCTTCCTTCCCGGCTGGCCGCCGATGAAAATCTGCCCGTTCTACAAGAGCGTTATCGCGGATTTGTTCTGGCGGCCTTGTTCCTCTGTTGCCTCTTCTGGCTTCGGGCACGTTGAGGGGAACTAGAGGAACGAAGGAGCGGGAAGCAACAGGATTCGAGCGATTTGAATTGGGTCACCTACTCTGCACTATTCGGTTTTTTCGGCTGCTTAGCCCCTGCGCACACGGACAGTGGGAGGGATTGCTGGAAACTGTAACGGCGCGTTTTCACGATCTGTAGCAGGGCTTAGAATGAAGTAGTTACCTCGGCCGGAGTTTTGTCATGCGAGATATGGCCTCGATAGAGGTCGCGACAGCCTGGGGAAGTATCCGCCGTCCGGTTTTGCGGATCGGGGCAAGTTTGTTGATGGTGACAGCTTTGGTAGCTCTTGTGGCTCAAGGGGTGATGACTGCTTTTTGGGAAAGGTGGTTGACCTCGGAGTCCCTTGATGACTCGGAAAAGAAAGTCCGGGAGTGGGTGGAGAAAGCCCACCAGGCGGAAGAGGCCGGGGACCCCTCTGCTGCGGAGCAGGCTTTGCGAGAGGCCTTCTGGCAGACCGCTGACCCTGGTCAAGTCGCCTTTCACTGGGGATTGGTGGAATATCATCGGAAGCGCTATCGGGAAGCGGAATTGTGGTTTGAGCGCGTGTTAGCGGACCCGGAGTGCCCGCGGGAGCGGTTGGGCCGGGCCTGGTACAATCGGGGCGTATGCCTCTTGCAACGAGGAGGTGATGCCTCAACCTACCGCCTGGCAATTGTCTGCTTTCAGCGGGCGCTGGATAGCGGCGGACTCGATGCAGTTCGGACTGCCGATGCCCGCTATCACCTGGAACTGGCAAAGCAGCTTTGGGATGAAGTGAGGCGACGGGACGACCTTCAACGTCAGAAGCATTTGCCACCGTCCAGCGAGGAGGAACTTCCTGCACCGCATCTCAGCCCGCCGCCGGACAGGAGCGCAGGAGCTTCTGCCTCTGGAGATAGGGCCAGCCAGCCATCCCCGACCGCGCCGGGACTGCCCCCGCTTCCTCGCCTCGGGTCCCCGCCGGCGGAGTCTCCACCTTCCCAAGCTACCATCCCTCTAGCGGGAGCGGGCAATCTGGAACCACTCCGAGATACCAGCACTGTCCAGCCCCTGACACCTGAAGATACTCTGGTTTATCTCCGGCAAACCGCGGAACGCCTGAAACGGGATCGGCAGCAGTTGCTTCGCACCCTTTATGGGCCAGAGCGCCTGGACCTGCGCGATTGGTGAGGCTTCCGCTTGCCTGTACTATACTTGTCCAAGGTCGGAATCTTCCATGATCCCAACGTGCCTTGATGGCTCCTACTCTGCGGGCCGGCTCTCTTGCCTTTCCGCAAGTTTAGCATCCGCCCGGTGCTACGCTTCGCAGTCCAAGGGCTTGCGTCAGATTTCCCCCCTGTTTTCCCTGTTGTTCCTGAGTCTCTGGCCAGTCGTAGGTCACGGGCCAGAGCCGGTAAGGGGAGAAGCTTATGCCCAAGAGGCGTCGAGCAATCCTCTGGGTCAGCCGACCGAGCATTACTACGGCGCTTGGGGGGCGGGAGTGCGGGTCCACTGGGAATTGGAACGCGATAGTGTCAAGGAAGGGGAGGTCCTGCTAGCCACCCTCGTGGTGGAACGCGTCCGGAATCCTCAGCAGGTGCAGCGCCCGGACTTGCGCAAGCTGGAGGTGTTTGCCCGACAGTTTGAGTGGATCGAGCCACAGCCTCCCCCGGAGGTCGATCTTACCAGTGGACAAGTGCGTTTCCCCTACCGCCTGCGGCCACGGCATCGCGGTGTCACTGAAGTCCCTCCCTTGTTGTTCCATTACTTCAATCCCTCCGCTCCGGAAGGACGACAATATCCTCTGACCACGGCTCCGGCGGTGACGCTGCGGGTTCTTCCCGCCCCAAGCTCAGAGGGACCATCAGCCTTGCCGCTTCAGGCAGAGGAGTTCTGGTTCCAACTGGTCGATGGCGATCGATATGTCCCGCCATCCGTAGGAAAAAAGCCGTTTGCGGGCTTGTGGCTCGCGTCCTTGGTGCTAGGGCCGTTAGCTGCTTGGAGCTGGTATCGTCTATGGCGGTGGTGGTTCCCGGATGCCCAACGCTTGGCTCGACTCCAACGTTCCCGCTTGGCCCGCAACGTGGTCCGGCAGCTTGAGCGGATACGGAAATCCTCCCAACCGTGGCAAGCCTTGCATACCGCCGTGGTGTATTACATCCAAAAACGCTGGAATCTCCCGCCGGGATGGGCTACACCCGCCGAGTTAATGGCAGTCCTGCGCGATCAGAATATCCCTGGCTCTCTGCTGAGCCGCCTCGAACACCTCCTCCAAGAATGGGAAAGACGCCGGTTTGCCCCCCAGCCCACGCCGTCTCAGATCGAACCGGAGATTCAGGCGGCTATCGAGCTTCTACTGCGGCTTGAAGAGCTTTGAGTGGAAAACCTCCCCATGCGACTCATAATCACTTCGCACAAAACGAGGCAACATTCCCCCTCCGGCAGGGATTTGGACCGAGAGGCAGAGCTATTCTGGTTGGGTGCAGTGAAACAGCCTTTGTTGAGGCTAGGCTTGCTTGCCTGGATGATTCTCTTCTTAAGTTCAGCGGCGGTTTGGGGGAGAGAAGAGAACAGTACGGATCGCGAATATGCTCACATGGAAGGAATAGAATGGTGGTTGACAGGTGTCTCAGCCTTCCAAGCCGGTGTGGCGGCTCGTGACGATGCAGCGAAAGCCCGCCAGCAGTTTGCTCAAGCTGCCGCTTGCTGGGAAAAATTGTGGTGGGAAGGGGAACAGACACCTGAACTGGCCCGGAATCGAGCGCGGGCGTATTACCTGGCGGGGAACCTCCCTCACGCCCTTGTGGCGATCCACCAGGGATTAGCCCTGGCGCCGTGGGATCGCTATTTGCAGCGGGAGTGGGCTGCCTTGCGGGAGGAAGTGGCTAAGGCGTGCGATCCGAAGCTGCGATCGGCATGCCAGCCGGTTTCCCTGGGGCGGCTCCGTCGATGGTGTTCCCCCTGGGAAATATGGGGTTTAGTGACAGGATTGTGGTGGGGAGGCTGGCTGGCTCTGGCACGGTTCCGGATGATCCGCCGGGGATATTGGGGCGTTGTGGCCGGGGGATTATTGGGCGGTGCGGTTCTGCTGGCAACGGTCTGGGAATGGGAACAGTGGCAGTGGCAGAGTGAGGACTGCCGCCATCCACTTCTGATCCTTGCCCGACCGAGCCTGTTGCGTATGGGGAATGCGATCGAGTATCCGCCCTCTGTGCCGTCAGTGTTGCCTGCCGGAGTCGAGGGGCGCTGGGCCGGTCAGCGCGGAGGCTGGATCCATTTGCAGCTCCCTGATGGGACACGGGGCTGGGTTCCCGCTACGGATGTGCTATGGGTCCATCCGAGGGTGCCGGAGGGAGACGGCGGTCGTCTACCGCCGCTCCCCTAGGATGGGGAGGGAACGCTTCTCTGGGAGGGAACCGCAGGCCGAACGGCCATCGCCATCGCCGGAACCTTTGAGGTAAAACCATGCAAGTGGCTGACTGGTTCGTTACCCTGCGACCCGCTTACCCCTGGTCGATTCCGTTCTACGGCCTGCTAGCGTGGGCGGTTCTGGCTCTCGTGCTCATCGGCATCACTCTCTGGGCGTATGGGAGTCATCCACAGCTCAGCCGGCGCCGGTTGGCCGTGCTGATCATCCTGCGCCTTTTCGCTTTGACGGTGGCTTTGATGACGGCGGTCCGCCCCGCCGTTGGTGTGCAGCAGGAGCCACGCTATCCCTCGGTCCTGTTGGTGGGGATTGATCTTTCGGAAAGTATGACGGTCCAGGACGAGGTGAACAGTCAATCGCGGATCGAAGCGGTACGCCGCATGCTGGAGAAGTGCCAGCCGCTTTTAGAGGAACTCAGCCAAGAGCAGCAGGTACAGGTGGTGTTTTACGCGATAGGTTCACCGGACTTCGATCCCTCCACCAGCCTGTACACACCGTCGGCGGTGGCGGATGGCAAGCGCTCCGACTATGGGACGTACCTGCACCGCAGCTTCGAGCGCTGGCAGGCGGAGCGGTTTCTGCGGGGGCACTGGTTGATTGGGGATGGCGCTGACAATGGCCAGCGTTACTCTGCGGTGGCAGAAGCGGCTCGCTGGGCGCGGCGCGGAGTCCCGTTGACCACCTTTACGGTCGGGGACGAAAACACCCGCTCCGATACTCGTGATCTGGTGGTAACCGCCGTGCAATGCGATCCCGCACCGGCCCCTATCAAGACCGAAGTGACCGTCACCGCCTCCGTTCAGGCTTATGGTTATGTCGGAAGTCGGGTTGTCGCTCGTGTATTTGTCGCAGAGAAGAGCGTCGCCACCGACGAATTCCTATTATCTCAGGAGAAAGACAACCGCATCCGCCTGACCTTCAAGGCTCCCGATCAACCGGGAGAGGTCAAAGTCCGCCTCGTCGTCGGCCAGGAACGGGACGGCCAAATTGTGCCCTTAAGCGGTGAAAGCAGCCCGCACAACAACGCCTCGGAAACCTACCTGACTGTGACCAAGGACGGCATCCGCGTCCTGGTGATCGATCGCCTCCGCTGGGAAAATACCTTACTTCTGGACGCCTTGCGTAGCGACAAACGCTTTGACATCAACCTGGTGTTGCGGCAAACCCAAGACCTACCTCCCACGCTTCAGGAGCGCCAATTTCTCGACTTCGAGGCTCAGGCCTACGATGTGGTGATCATTGGCAACGTCCGGGGCAGCGAGTTGCTTCAAGTCGATGCGGCCTTTTGGGATAAACTCCGCGAGCGTGTACTTCGGCGCGGCCTGGGAGTCATGTTCCTCGGCGGAGAACACGCTTACTATGACTTGCCCGAAGACCTGCTGCCCGTGACACCCCTGCCTGGGAAGATCGTCGAAGCCGTGGACCCCGCTACGCAACGCCCCCTGGAGCTGTACCAGATAGTGCCGACGGAAGCGGGGCTGGACAAGATGTGCCGCTTGGCAAAAGACCGTGCAGAATCCGCGGCCCTCTGGAATGCCCTCAACAGCCGCCGTTCCCGTGCTAAAATTACGGGATACAATCGCCTGATCCGCAAGCCGACCGGGACAATCTATGCTTGGGCGGCTCCGCAAGTCGATCCTGTGGAAGCGGGGCGGCCCATGCCGGAGAATCGCGATCCCTTGCTCGTCGGGCATCAGATTGGGGATGCTAACCGCGGGCGTGTGCTGGCCTTCGCGGCTTACGACACTTATTTGTGGACCTCCTTTGGGCAGCCCAAAACCCGCCAAGGGTTGGACATTCACCAGAGGTTCTGGAAACAATGCGTCCTCTGGCTGGCCCATCAGGAAGAGGAGGAAGGACAGGCCTACATCCGGCCGGCGCTGCGGCAGCTCAAGGTCGGAACGGAACAGACGTTGCGCGTCGGCGTCAAAAAACCTAATGGCGACGACGATCCGGAAGCGGAAATGACAGTGAAAATTGTGCCGCTGAAGTCGGATCAGAAAGAGCCGGACGCCGAAGAGTTGGAACGGACTCCCCCGGAGATTATCTTTCGAGATGCGGAGGGGGCGAAAGTCCTCCACCGCCCGCGCCAACCGGGCGAGTATTTCGTCCTGCTGAGTAGTCCGAAGAAGAATGAGCAAGGCCAGCCGGTATTGGACCCGCAAGGACGCCCCGTCCTTTTACAAGCCGCCGCGCGCTATATCGTGCAGCCAGATGTCAGCGAGGAAATGCTACGCGTCAATGCTGATCACGATTTCATGAAGCGCCTCTCCCAAGCATATGGCGGCAAGGCGCTGCGCCTGGAAGACCTGCCGCAAGCCCTGCGCGAACTCAAACAACACACCTTCGCTTGGACGCGCCCCAAACCTCGCTACTACCCCGACTGGCGCCGGGACCACTCCCAAGGCTTCCTGCCGTTGTGGCTCTTCCTATTCGCCTTTTTCCTGCTAGGAGAATGGGGATTGCGACGCTTGTGGGGTTTGGTGTGATTCCTCTCCTTCGATCTCGTTTTCGATCCGTCGCGTTTACCAAGCGATCAGGTCTTCTGGCCGATCGGATCTGATCCGATTTGTTAGCCGCTGAGGTTTCAATCGATCCATCACGTCTAGGTATCGATGTTATGCGGTCAGAGCGGTCCGAGGGGGCATGAACCGTAGATGAAGGAACCGGTCCGGCTCACCTTGCGTTCTGAGGCGGTTTTGCGTAGCATCCGTGAGTTGTCTGAGGTCAGGACGGAAGCAGGAGGAAGCGTCGCATGCGTCGCCGGACGGGGTTGTTTCTGTCGGCAGGGATGGCCGTGGGGGGAATCCTGGGGTGGAGTGCGGCATATCCGAGCTATCCCCAGCATCCTCAGGGACAAGTTGCTCCGACTCGACCGGCTCCGAAAGAGGCAGCACCTCCTGCTGTTGGCGATGTTCCGACTCGCCCTTCAGCCGCCTCAGGCAGCGCAGGATCGCTTGGCTCAGCTACTTCTGGGAATCGAGTGACTTCCCGTTCTTCTCAGGACATCCCACTCAAAAGGTTCGAGCCGCTAGCCGCCTATCCGTTTACCACCCAAGCGGCAGTACGAGGGGTGCTTTGGGGCGCGGAATGGCTCCATCGGCGGCATCAGACGCACGGCCGGTTCCTTTACGGATTCAATCCCGCTTTGCGCGAGCCGCTCGTAGGAGACGACGATTTGGCCCAAGCGCGCGCCGCGATGGCATTGGCTCTGGCCGCCCGCTTTTGCGGAGAGGAGAAGTATGCTATCGGGGCAGGCCAAACGATTCTGACCTTACTCGCCGCTGCCCCGGTAGATGCCAAGGATGCTCAAGTACGCATCCCCCGCGCTCCATCCGATGTCTGCAACCGGGTGGGTTTTGCTGCGAGTGTTATTCTAGCGATCCACGCTCTGCCGTCGGTCGAGGAGCGGCTGCTCGACGAGGCCGAACGACTGGCTCTGTTTCTCCGCCGCCAAGCCCGGCCAGACGGTTCCATTCATTACATCGACGATCCCGCGGGGGACCCCTTGCGGCAGGACCCTCATGGAGAGTACGAGCATCCCGGTTGGGCGCTGTGGGCTGTGGCCAGCAGCCATCGGCATCGCCCTTCTTCGGAGAAGCAGGAGTTGATCCGCCGGGGTTTACGCCATTATCGTGCTCGTTTCCGGGCGAATCCGCATCCGCTCCTAGCGGCGTCCCTGATCCTGGCAGCCTCGGAATGGTTTGTCCAGACACAGGAGGCGGAAGCAGCGACGGCTGCCTGCGAAGCTGCCGACTGGCTCTGTACCCTGCAAATCCCGGTGACCGATCCCCGCCTGCCGCAGTGGGCTGGTGGCTTCCGGCAATTCCGCGATGGCCGACTTGTGGAGACCCCGTCCGGACCGGAAACTGGTTTGCTCGTTCTGGCATTGTCCGCAGCCTGCCAAGTGACTCGCCAGATTCCCGATCGGGATCGTTTTAGCCGTTATGCAACCGCCGTGGTCGATGCCACTCGTTACTTGACCGGTTTGCAATATACCGAGGCTAATACGCGGCACTTTGACAACGCCTTCCGAGCACACATGCTCATCGGGGCGTTTCATCTCACCCCGCGCGATGGGAACATTCGGCTCGATGTGACCAGCCACGCCTTGCTCGGTTTGTTACGCTTTCTGGACAGTGGGGCCGAGCGATAGCGTGCGCAACCACACCACATGTTTGCGCAGTAATTGGGAAAAAGTGACATACCGGAGGGGGACAATAGACTACAGATTAGCTAAGCCATCCTTTATCATGGCCCATCCGAGCGTTGGAATGCGGCTCGGTGGTGGATTGGATTTTACGGGATAGAGGCATGCGACAATTCCCACTCCTGACCAATACAGAACGGCCTCCCGCTCCGATGCCGAGTGTGGATCACGCGCCGGAACGAACCTCGCCACGCCCCCGCTGCCGGACCCTCATGGGTGTCAAAATCGTCGGTGCTGGCAAATACGTTCCCGATCAGGTCATCGACAACCACCACCTGCACGCTCGGCTGGGCTTCGATTCGGATTGGATCGTCAAGCGCACGGGCATCCTGGAACGGCGCCACGCCGCCCCGCATCAAGCTACCTCGGACTTATGCGTGGAAGCGGCCCAAGACCTCTTCGCTAAAACAGGGCTGAGCGCGAAGGACTGCGACCTACTGGTCTTGGGCACATTTACGCCCGATATGTCCTTCCCCTCCACCGCCTGCATTGTGCAGGATCGGCTGGGGCTGGTCGGTCCCGCCATCGAGGTGGAAGCGGCCTGTGCCGGTTTCATGTATGCCCTGATTACGGCGGCGGCGTACGTCAAAGCTGGCCTGAGCGAACGTGCCTTAGTTATCGGTGGGGATACCAACAGCCGCATCCTGAATCCGGATGACATCAAAACCTATCCGCTCTTCGGAGATGGTGCCGGAGCGGTTTTCGTGGAACCAGGTTCCCCGGAACAGGGCTTTTTGGCCTACAGCCTTGGTTCGGATGGTCATGGCGGGCCGCTCCTCATGCGTGAATGCTGTGGGAGCCGCCGGCCCCCCACGCCCCAAGACTTGGCCGAAGGCCGACACTACATGTTCATGGACGGACGGGCGGTGTTCCGCTGGGCGGTTAGCATCTTGTGCGATACCATCCAGGATGTCCTCAAAGCCGCTCAGCTTCAAACCAGCGATATTGACCTGTACATCGCCCATCAGGCCAACATCCGGATCATCAATGCGGCCATCGATGTCTTACACATTCCCCGCAGCAAGGTGTTCAACAATTTGGAAAAATACGGCAACACTTCGGCGGGGAGCATTCCCATCGCACTGGAGGAAGCCCTGGCGGAAGGACGAATCCGGGAGGGTAGTTTGGTTGTCCTCAGCGGCTTCGGCGCGGGGTTGACTTGGGGAACCGCCGTCGTGCGTTGGTAAAGCCGGATCCAAACCGTGCGCTTTCTGCTAGAGGGCCAAAAGGGAGATTTCCAGACCGGCATGTATGAACTTTTCGAGCACACCGCGGACTTGGGACTGCGCATCCGTGCCGCCGATTTGAACACCCTGTTTGCCGAGGCGGCAACGGCCTTATTCGCTACCTTGCTGGAAGATATAACCAGCGTCCGTCCCCAGACCGCTCAAATCTTTAGGATCGAAGGCGAAGATCGGGAATTACTCCTGTTCGATTGGCTTCGCACCCTCCTATTGACCTTCGACGAGCAGCATTGGGTCTTTTCCCGCTTTGATGTTCAGGTGCACTCTCAGGGACTGGAAGCCACGGCTTGGGGTGAACCCTTCGATCCGCAGCGGCATCTTCCGGGGCACGAAGTCAAAGCCATCACCTATCATGGCCTGAAAGTGGAACAACTGCCGGATGGCACCTTTCTGGCTGAAGTTATCGTGGACATCTGACCGCTGGCTGGCCGCTCCTCAGCTCCCGCCCCTCATGGCCAGCCTTCCCATAGCTTTAAACTTCCCATGACCCTGCCGTCTAACCCGTTGGGATGGGGACAGAGCAGGGCTTAGCAGGAATTGAGAAAATACCGGTACTATCTCTATTCGGCTTGCCGCATCAAGTGGCATCGTCTGCCGATGGGCCGTACAGGCCGGGCACCGCGATGTTGTTCAAGCGGAGATAGACGCAGAGATGGGCACGATGGTGGATCAAGTGGTTCATGACGAACAGCCGGATGACCATCCAGCGCGGCATGGAGAAGATCACGGTGCCGCCGCGGAGGAGTGTCCAAGGCTGGTGCAAAGCCTCTTCCTGAGCGGCCGCCAAAGCAGACCGCGCCGCCGCCACGTTCTGATCGAACAGCTCTAGGATAGCCCCAACGGAATCCCGTGGTACTTCCTGATAGGGTTCTCCTCCGGATGGTGCCAAATCCAGAGACTCTTGCTGCAAAGTCAGTACAAGCCAGCGGGGGATATTGGCCACGTGCGTGCCGACCCAACCGATGCTGTTGGATTTCGGATGGGCTTTCCAGGATAGTTTCCCTTCCGGCAGCCGTTCCAGGACCTTGCGTGTGTTGGCCATCTCGTGATCAAATTCGCTGAGCAACTGCGGGATGCCAAGCATGGGTCTGACTCCGGGAATGGGATGGGGCAGGTTGCCAACCGGCACCGACTCTGGCCCGGACATTGTAGTGCGGGAGGGGCAAACTCCCAGCGCTATTCTGACCCACTGCCCTCCGTTGTCATACAGAGGGGTAACTCCGGGCCGAAACTCGCCCGTCTGGTAGGGGGTACTGGCGTATCCTCCGGACTCGGCCAAGGGCGAGATCACGGACTGCTCAGGGGAAGCTGAGTGCATATAATGGGCTGCCTGGACTGGGAAGGGCTTATTTTGCACGATAGTGACGGGTGGGGGGATGATCACCGGAGCTGGGCGAAGGTGCAAAGCTTTTCGGGGCAGGACGCAGGAGCGAGGCAAGCCATGAAAGCCGCATATGCTGGTCCTTTAGAAAAAGTGGACGAGACTCGCTGGCGCATCCCGCGGGATTACAAGCCGGGGATGCGGGTTGATGGGATCATTTTCGCCAATGAGGCGTTGATCGAGTCGATCCGCGCCGATATGGCCCCGGAGCAGGTGGCAAACGTGGCCTTTTTACCCGGCATTCAGGTGGCTAGTCTGGCCATGCCGGATATTCACTGGGGCTACGGTTTCTGCATCGGGGGAGTTTGCGCCACCGACCCTTCCGAAGGCGGGGTGATTTCTCCTGGCGGCGTAGGATACGACATCAACTGCGGAGTGCGGCTGGTCAAAACCAATTTGACTTATAGCGAGGTGCAGCCGCGCCTGCGAGAGTTGGTTCGCCGTCTGTTTCAGACTATCCCCGCTGGTGTGGGACGGGGCGGGAAGTATCGCTTCAATCCTCAAGAGACGCGCCGCTTGATGGCGGAAGGCCCGCGCTTTGTCGTCGAGCGGGATCTGGGCGTACCGGAAGACTTGCTGCACACGGAAGCCCTGGGCCGCATCGAAGGCGCGGACCCCGACGAGGTGTCGGACCATGCTGTCCGGCGCGGTTCCGAGCAGTGCGGAACGTTGGGCAGCGGCAACCACTTCCTGGAAGTGCAGGTGGTGGACGCCATCTATGATGAAGCCGTCGCCCAGGTGTTTGGCCTGGAAAAGAACCAGGTCTGCGTGATGATCCATTCCGGCAGCCGCGGCCTGGGTTACCAAGTCTGTGATGACTACCTGGCGCTGTTTCGGGGCTGCCCCAGCAAATATGGCTTCACGTTGCCCGACCGGCAATTGGCCTGCGCACCGGCGGAATCTCCGGAAGGCAAGCGGTATATCGCGGCCATGCGGGCGGCGGCCAACTTCGGCTTCTGCAACCGACAATTGCTCATGCATCAGGCGCGGGAGGTGTTTGCAGAGGTGTTTGGCCGTTCCTGGCAGGACCTGGGTATGGAGCTGCTTTACGACGTGGCTCACAACATCGCTAAACTGGAGGAACACATCATTGACGGCAAGCCGAAGCGCGTTTGGGTGCATCGCAAGGGAGCTACCCGGGCCTTTCCGGCGGGCCATCCGGAAGTGCCGGAAGCCTTCCGCAGTGTGGGCCAGCCGGTGATCATTCCGGGGGACATGGGCCGGGCCTCGTGGGTGCTCGTTGGCAGTGCGGGAAGTATGAGCAAGAGTTTCGGCTCCACTTGCCACGGGGCCGGGCGGGCACTGAGCCGGACCGCCGCTAAGGCCGCCGCCAGCGATCGGGTCGTGGAAAAGCAACTCGAAGCCCAAGGAATCATCGCTATGGCCACGAGCCGCGGCGGCCTGGCAGAAGAGCAACCCCAAGCCTACAAAAACGTCGATGCTGTCGTCGAAGTCGTCCACCAAGCCGACTTGTCCCGCAAAGTCGCCCGCATGAGACCGATCGGCGTCATCAAGGGCTGATGCCTATACCTCGAAAAAAATGCAGTGGATCCCAAACTATCCCAATCGGACCGCCGCAGTTCTCCGCGAGCGGTCGAAAGCTGTATTGGAAAGGCGGCACTTCACCGCTCGCGGATCGCGCAGGCCTGCCCCGATGCTTTTCTGTACACCGTCGCCTCATCCCACATGCAATTCCTTCCTACCGGCTCCCACATTGGGTTCTTTCCACCGGGCGGGCAGCAACCTGGCGTGGCCAAATTAACAACCTTTTTCCAAGTGGGAAACTAGCTGTGAAATGATATGATTGAAGATGATGTGCTCATGCCAAAGATTTTAGCCTCCGATTCTCCGGGAGGACTAGCTATGAGGTGGGGCTTGGTGCGCTGGTGGGCCGTGGCGCTGGGATGGGTCATGACTTGTACCCTCTCGGCACGGGAAAACTCCCCGCCACCTCGGAACGATCCCCTCCGAGTCGTGGCCACACAAAGCGGGGTGAAACAACAGAACAGGCCACAAACGAAAGAGGAAGATGATCGTGTTGCTATCCTCCTTGCTCTCAGGCTACTCGCCGATCGCCCCAATGGACAAGTTTTACCTCCTGGAGTACGTGTACAGATTGCAAACGGTGAACAGATTGTAGAATTGGCACCGATTCAACGGCGCCCGCCGCTGAATGACCCCGCGGATTCCCCGGCGGCGGAAGTGCTCAGTGATGAGCAGCTACTCAGCCGCGTCCAGTTGGACCCTAAGGATGGCAAGGGACTGCTGGAGTATCTTCGCAACCGGACGCTCAAAGAAAACGAGCTGAATCAGTTGGACCATTGGATTCAGCAGTTTGGTGCCGATTCCTTTGAGGAACGCTTGCGAGCGGTCAAAGAGGTGGAACGATACGGCGCTGCTGCGATCGGGCGTTTGAAAGCCACCCTCAAGCACACGGATCCGGAAGTCCGCTATCGAGCGCAGCAGGCCTTGCAACGTTTGGAGACGATCCCGCAGGGTCAAGTTCTGGCCGCGGTGGTGCGGGCCTTGCAGCAGCAAAAACCGCCGGGGACCGTGCCGGCCCTGCTGGAGTTCCTCCCCTCTGCTACGGATGACGACAATGTGCTATCAGTTATCCGTCAGGCTCTCATCAGTCTGGCGGCAACGCCCGATGGTCAAGCCGAGCCGGCTCTATTGGCAGCGTTGCAAGACCGCCATCCCATTCGCCGCAGCATGGCGATGATCGCCTTGATCGAAGGCGGCCCGGCCAACCGCCGCATCCGCCTCCCGGATGCCTATCCCCAAGTCCGTGACGCCGTGCGCCGAGAAAAGGATATCGAGGTTAAGTACACAGCCCTCTGGACGCTGCTCCTGACCACCCGCGAGTCGGAATACTTGCCCGAACTCCTCGCCCTCATCCCGGACTTGCCCCGCGGCCACCTCTGGCAACTTGAGGACCTTCTCCTGCAACTGAGCGGAGGAAAACATCCGCCCAATGGCCGCTTCGGCAAAGACCCGCAATCCCTCACCAAAACCCGCGATGCCTGGTTGCAATGGTGGAAGGAACAGGGACAACAGCTTTCCCTCGCTGACTTCCGATACCAACCCCGCATCCGCGGCGTAACGGAAATCATCGAGATTGACATCCGGGGCTATTCCCAAGGCCGCGTCGTCTCACTCGGTGCCGATCTCAAGGAAAAGTGGAGCATCACAGGACTGAACTACCCCTGCGACATGAAGCGGCTGTCCAACGGTCAGATTCTCGTGGCGGACACCAACACCAGCCGGGTCCTGGTCTTTGACGCCGATGGCCGGCAAATCCGCGCCCAATTCATCAATCAACAACCCTTCGCCATCTATGTCCTTCCCAATGATGACATTCAGATCATCGCTCGCAATAATGTTTATCTCTTCGACAAACAGTGGAAGCAGAAGGCGATCTATAGCCGGCCGGCTTTTGATATTATCTCCGGCTGCCGCCTCCCCAACGGCGAAACCTTACTCGTGCGGAACGTCGCCCAGGGGTCAACCGGCTTCCGCCTGGATTTGCAGCTCAAGGAACTCCGCGACACCCATAGCTTTGCCCGGATGAATCACATGCAGAGTATCGAACCCATCGACGAGGAACGAGTGCTGGTGTGCGAGTACAATCGGGTCGCCGAGTACAATCTGAAAACGGGGAAATTGGTGTGGAGTTACAACTGCAATAATCCCAACTCCGCCCAGCGCCTGCCCAATGGCAACACCTTGATCACCTTGATGAACGATCCACCGAATGGCCGCATCATCGAGTTGGCGCCTGACGGCGAGATCGTCTGGGAGTATCAGTCCAAGGACCCAGCTCTGCGTCCGGTCCGTGCTTGGCGGCGGTGAGCAAGCCCCATTCCCTGGGGACATCAACTCGTGGCTGGGAGATCGCGTCGCTCCCGAAGGTCAGTACCCTTGGCCCGCAGTGGGGACAGATTATTTTTTGCGGCTCTCTTTCTTTCAGTCTTACTGTTCCTTTGCGATCCCTCGCTGGTCGTAATCACTCTGGTGGCTATCCCTTTCCTGCGGATACCCTACCTCCCACCCGGACTAGCGTTGGACGCCGCCCAGCAGATCGAGGAAGTAGAGCGAAGGGTTTCCGCCTGGTGATTCCTGTCTTCCGTGCAGCCTGTATCTCCTGGGGTTATCGGCGGTTGCGTCGGTGTCAGGGACGCTGAGGGTGCAGTAACGGTCCCTGAGCCAAGCCGATGTACCTAGAATGGCAGAGTAGGAGACCACGACCTGTCCAGCCGAGGAACATATGAGCGAGCGGTACCTGTTTAGCATCAACCATCTCACGAAGCACTACGGCAAAAAGGAAGTGCTCAAGGACATCACCCTGTACTTTTACTATGGTGCGAAGATCGGCGTCATCGGCTCGAACGGGGCCGGAAAGTCCACACTGCTGCGGATCATGGCTGGTGTGGATAAGGATTTCATGGGAGAAGCCTATCCGGACAAAGGGGCCACGATCGGCTATGTGCCCCAGGAACCGCGCCTGACGCCAGGCACCACCGTGCAAGAGCAACTGGAAGAGGCGGTGGCGCCCATCCGGGCCTTGTTGCGCCGGCAGGAAGAGATCGGCGAAGCGATGGGTCAGCCCGATGCCGACTTCGACAAATTGTCGGAGGAGATGGAACGAGTTCAAGCCCAGATCGACGCCTGCGATGCGTACAACCTGGACCATCGCTTGGAAGTGGCGATAGAGGCCATGCGCTTGCCGCCGCCCACCGCCTTGGTGGACCATCTCTCCGGGGGCGAACGCCGGCGTGTCGCCTTGTGCAAGGCCTTGCTTCATCCCTATGATCTGCTCCTGCTCGATGAACCGACAAACCACCTGGACGCGGAAAGCGTGGAGTGGCTGGAACAACATCTCAAGGAGTATCGCGGCGCGGTGGTGGCCGTGACCCATGATCGGTACTTCCTTGATAATGTCGCGCAGTGGATTCTCGAACTGGATAACGGCCGCGGTTACCCTTACCAAGGAAATTATTCCGGTTGGCTCGAGCAGAAAAAAAAGCGGCTCGAGATGCTGGAGAAGCAAGAGACGGCTCGGCAGAAGGCCTTGCAGCGTGAGTTGGAATGGGCACGCATGGCACCCCGGGCCCGAGTGGCCCGTAACAAAGCCCGCTTGGCGGCCATCGAAAAACTCCAGCAGCAACAGATCGATCTCGAAGAACGGGAACTGACCATTCAAATCCCTCCGGGACCACCCCTCGGAGACCTGGTGGTGCGCGCCGAAAACCTCCGCAAGGTGTACGGCGACACGGTCCTGTTCGAAAACGTCAACTTCAATCTCCCGAAGGGTGGAATCGTGGGGGTCATCGGCCCCAATGGAGCGGGCAAGACCACGCTCTTCCGCCTTATTACGGGTCAAGAACAACCGGATGGCGGGCGGCTGATCATCGGGCCGACCGTGCGGATCGCCTATGTGGATCAACATCGGGATCATCTCAACGATAACAACACCATCTTCGAGGAGATCACGGGTGGGGCGGAGTATTTGCAACTGGGGAAGCAGCGGATCGCCAGCCGGGCTTATTGCGCCCGCTTCAATTTCCGGGGTCCGGATCAGCAGAAGAAAGTGGGAGATTGCTCTGGTGGGGAACGCAATCGCATCCATCTGGCAAAACTGCTACGCAGCGGCGGGAATCTGCTTTTGCTCGATGAACCTACGAACGATCTGGATGTAGACACCCTGCGGGCGCTGGAGGAAGCCTTGCTGAACTTCGCCGGTTGCGCCGTGGTCATCTCCCACGATCGCTGGTTCCTGGACCGGATCGCTACGCATATTCTGGCGTTTGAGGGGGACAGCCAAGTGATCTGGTGCGAAGGGAACTACGCGGTGTATGAAGAGCAGAAGCGGGCACGCTTGGGCGAAGAAGGTGCTCGACCCCGGCGGATTCGCTACCGCAAGCTGGCCGTCTGAAACCCAAGGATAAGGTAGTGAGGTAAGGCCATCGGAGAGGAGAGGAAGGTCCAACGCCTGCACGGTCTCCGTATTGTCTGAACAGCCGCCGACATACCACGTGCAACGGGGTGAGCTGCGAGAAAGGAACATTTTCGGTCATGCTGGAATTGATTGAGGTGACGAAAGTGTATGTTCAAGGGCGGCGGACGGTGCCGGCCGTGCAAGGAGTATCGCTGACCATCCGTCCGGGCGAGTTCGTTACGATCATGGGGCCATCAGGTTCCGGAAAATCAACCTTGATGCACCTGATGGGGGCGTTGGATACGCCGACTACTGGGCGAGCGTTGTTTCACGGCCAGGATTTGCAGGCGATGAGCGATCGGCAGCGATCACTGCTACGGCGCGAACGGATCGGTTTCGTCTTCCAGGCTTTCAATCTCCTACCGACGTTGACGGCCGCGGAGAATGTCGCGCTGCCGCTGCTATTGGCGGGCCGAAGCCGACGCCAGGCCCTTCAGCGTGCGGGCGAATGCCTGGAACAGGTGGGGCTGTCGCATCGCGCTGACCACTTCCCGGATGAGCTATCCGGCGGTGAGATGCAACGGGTGGCCGTCGCCCGTGCCATCGTGGCGGACCCGGAAGCCGTACTCTGTGACGAGCCGACGGGCAATCTCGACTCGCAAACCAGCCGGGAGATTTTGACCTTGCTCTCCCGCTTACCGGAGCCGGGACGCCGAGCGGTGGTCATGGTAACCCACGATCCGACAGCGGCAGCCTACGGCACGCGCTTGGTTCGCCTCCGGGACGGCCGTATCGAATCGGATAATCCAGTGCCGAAGATTCCAGCCCCGTGCAGCTCGGCTTGACCGCTCACTTTGGAATGGGAGTCAGCCCCGGATGGCCGCCACCGTGTACAGTCTGCTCAGCCGCCGCTATCTCCAGTTGCACTGGGAGCGCGGTTTGCTCATTGTGGCCAGTATTGCCCTAGGCGTAGCGACTCTCATTTCTGCCCGCATTCTCAATCGGTGCATCGAGATAGCGGCCCAAGAGACGACCACTCCGATCGATACAGCGGCCCTGTACGTGAGCAATGGCGAGGCCGGGGTGCTACGTCAATTGGTCCGCGAGATTCGCGCCGCTCGCATTCCCGGCTTGAAAGCCGTCGAACCGCTGGTGTACGACCGCGTCACCCTTCCGGACCTCGATAATCGCTCGGCAGTGCTTTTAGGCGCGGAGGTGTCATCCCAGATTCTCCAGAGCGATAATCCGCTCAAGGTCCAGGTCACGCCGCTGGCCCAGCTTCCTCGCTGGCAACTCCTGCCGATTCTTACGGCCGTGCAGGAAGGAGACTTTGCGCGTGCGGCGGAGCTGTGGGATCGCTTGCCAGGGCGCTTGGTGGTCGTATCGCGTTCGATCTACGACGCCTTGGTCAGTTCGGGCCTCCAGGGAAAACCCTTGCGCCTCCGCCATGCCCTGCGGGATGTAGACTGCCTGGTGGTCGGAGTGGTGGACTTCGCCCCCGACTCACCCCTGGGCAGCCTGGGAAAGAATCTGATCGGCATGAGTGTGGGTCAGGCGGCGCGGGTTGTGCGGCCTGTGCCTCCCGCCGCCGCATTGGGCGGTCCGCTTCTGGAATACGCCATGGAGCAGAGCTGGACCGAGAAGGTCAACCGGATTGACTTGTATCTCGAACCGCAGGCGGACATCGAAACGGTGGAGCGTCTGGTCAATGCCGTGGTGGCAGGCCGGGCGGCGGTGCGCACTCCCGACGCCCAGCGGCAGAGCACACAGGAAGTCGTCGGCGGCCTGCAACTGGCCTTCTACATCTGCGCGCTGGGGTCCATGATTGTCGGACTGTTCCTCGTGTACAACGCTATGGTGGTGACGGTGGCCGAACGGCAACCCGACATCGGTATCCTCCGCGCCTTGGGAGCCACCCGCTGGCAGATCGTGGGCCTGTTCACCCTGATGGCGACGATCCTCGGATTGCTCGGCGCTCTGGCCGGTATTCCACTGGGAATCCTATTGGCGGAAACGGCGTTGTGGCAGTTCCGGGAAGAGCTGGCCTCCATGTTCCTCAACCCGGAGATTCAGCCTGAGCGGCTCGATAGCCGCCAAGCGGTCTGGGCGGTGGCTGCGGGTGTGGTCGTCGCGGTGCTAGCCGCCTTTCTTCCTGCTTTGCAAGCGGCCAACGATGATCCCGCTCGTGCCGCTCGGCGCGGCCTACAACGCCGCACACCCGTCTGGAAACTGCTCCATTACGCCACTTGTCTCTTATTCATCGGCGGCGGCCTAGCAGCGATCGCCCTACGTCATCACCTGCCGAGCACCCGTACTGGCTCCATTGGTGGCATGGCTGTACTGCTCGTGGGTCTGCTCCTGGCAGCTCCGCTGATTGTCCAATTTCTGGTTCCCGTCCTGCGGCCTGTGGTCCAGGTTTGCTTCCCGTTTGTGGTTCGCCTGGCCTTCGACAATCTGGCCCGCGCTCCGGGACGCACCGGGGTTGTCCTCGGAGCCTTGGCCGCTGGCGTTGCTCTCATGTTCCAAACCGCCGGCGTAGGCCGTAGCAACGAGGAACCCGTCATCGCCTGGATCGACCAAGTGGTGCAGGCCGACTACTTCGTCTTCAATGGCAACATGATGTCGGCCAACACGTCGAACTCACCGATGAGCGCGGAAGTTGTCGAGGAATTGCGGCAGTTGCCGGGGGTGGACCACGTCATGGCCATCCGCTACTCGCGCCCGGAGTACAACGGCACGATTGTGTATTTACTAGCAGTGGATGCTGTCGATTATGTGCGCGCCACGCGGGAACGCGTCCCGGTCGGCCTGCCAGACCTGGAAAAATTCCTGGACCTGCCCGGTACCAACGACGTATTGGTCAGCGAGAACTTCGCCCGCCGCCACCGTGTTCAAGTCGGAGACACGATCACACTACCGGGGCCAAATGGCCCGCTCCATTTCCGCATGATCGGGACAGTGCGGGATTACTCCTGGAGCCGCGGGACGGTGTTTCTGGATCGCCGTCGCTATGCGGAATTGTTTGGGGATCACCTCGTGGACATGTGCCATGTGTTCCTCCGGCCGGATGCCCAAGGTCAACAACTCGGCCAGTTGCACTTGCAGAATTATGCCCAGAGCCGGGGTTTATTCGTGACGGACCGCCATTCCCTGCGGCATTTTCTCACCGACTTGATCCAGCGTTTGTATTTGTTCGCTTACGCCCAGCAGGTGGTTGTGGGGATCGTGGCGGCCCTGGGAGTAGTGACGGCGTTGCTCATCTCTGTCTTGCAACGGCGCCGGGAATTGGGCTTGCTCTTGGCCGTCGGTGCGACCCCTCTCCAGGTACTCCTGAGCGTGCTGGCGGAAGCGCTGCTTTTGGGCGTGTTCGGCTCCCTCATCGGCTTTCTGGTCGGCTTACCCCTGGAATGGTACATCCTTCACGTGATCATGGTGGAAGAGTCCGGCTTCGTCTTCGATATCGTCGTGCCCTGGAGGCAAGCGGGAGGCATCGCCGCGGTAGCAATCGGCAGCGCCGCCTTGGCGGGATTGTGGCCCGCTTGGCGAGCTGTTCGCACGCGCATCCCGGAAGTGCTGCAATACGAATGATCCCCCGCCGTCAGACACTCCGTTAGCAGTTTCCCCTCACCTTTCGCTCTTCTCGGAGACCGCCGCCACTGCCATTTTCGACCCTGGTTTCCATCCTGGTTTCCATTTTCCCAATTTCGGCTCTGGCCCACCTCTTTCTGGCAAGACATTTCCATTTTCCTGCAACGAGAAAGTAGAATACTCCTATCCAATAAGTAAAGGGAGGCGGATTCCCTTGAATGGGGATAATCCGCCTCAACGGCGGCGGATTCGGGGTACTAGGGTGTAACTAGATTCTCTGGGGGTGGGGGCTGAACCCGCGAGGTGTTTCCCCAGACTAGCAGAGCTGCCCGGCAGAGAACTCCCAGAGAATTTGGTTGCACCCAACGACGCTCTGGAATCTGAAAAAAGTTGATGCGATCCTGTAGAGGAGTTAAGATAGAGTCAACTCTGAAATGGCTCCCACGCACAACCTGCCTGCCGAGCTAATCATTACCACTACCCCAAACGGCAATAGTTCGCCTGTGTGCAATGAATCGACTCGAAGGGGAAAAATGAGCTTTCGTCTCAGGACAGGAGGCGATGATGAGAGATGCGATGCCATCCGAGGCGGTGGTACCTCCGCTGGCGGTGGGCCAGCAGCGGAGCCGGGTGTGTTCTGGCTGGCACCGGCGGTCGTTTTTGCAGGTGGGAGCCTCGACGGTGCTGGGGCTGTGCTGGCCGCGCTGGCTGGCGGTGCAGGGGGCGAGCCGCACGGCTCCCGCAGGACCGGCCCGGTCGGTCATTCTGCTCTGGCTCTGGGGCGGTCCCAGCCAGCTCGATACGTTCGACCCCAAGCCGCAGGCGCCGTCGGAGTATCGCGGGCCGTTCGGGACTATTCCCACGCGGATCAGCGGGGTCCGTTTTGCCGAGCTATTTCCTCAACTGGCAGCGCGCAGTCACCACCTGGCTGTTATTCGCACGTTGACGACTTCTTCCAACGATCACGGCATCGCGGGAACGATTGGCCTGACGGGCAGCGGAGCAGGGGGTGTCGGTCTGGATGGCAAGCCGCTGCCAGGTTCGCCGCAGCCGGCTTTGGGGTCAGTGGTGGCGCGGGTGCGAGCGGCGCGAGGGGGTAAGGCCCTCCATCCGTTTTTCGTTGTCGGCGGCAAGCTGCATCAGGGGAAAAAGCCGATCATCGGCGAAGGGGGCGGCGTGCTGGGAGCGGCCTGGGACCCCTTCCGCCTGGAGTATGACCCGGTGCAAGGTGCGGCGCGCGTTCCCGCGCTGCGTTTGCCCCCGGAGCTGACGCCGGAACGGCTCCACCACCGCCAGGAGTTGCTCCAAGCCCTCGATGGCGTGCAGCGGGAGGCGGAGCGGTTGGCCCGCCAGCAGAACCTGCCCGACTATCAGCAGAGGGTGCTGGACATGCTTCTGGCGCCGCAGAGCCGGGCGGCCTTCGACCTCTCCCGCGAACCGCCTGCCCTGGCGGATCGCTATGGCCGGACCCGCTTCGGCCAGTCCTGCCTCTTGGCCCGCCGCCTCGTCGAAGCTGGCGTCCCCTTCGTTCAGGTCAACTGGAGCGACCACGTCGAGGCGGAAGAGGACGCCGGCGACGGCGGCTGGGACCAACACTACCGCAACTTCCAGATCATGCAGGACCGGCACGCCCCCTGGCTGGATCAGGCCATGTCCGCCTTGCTCGATGACCTGCAGGAGCGCGGCTTGCTCTCCAGCACGCTGGTTCTGGCCGTCGGCGAGTTTGGCCGGACCCCTCGCATCAACGACAAAGCCGGGCGCGACCACTGGCCGGACTGCTACTGCGCCCTGGCGGCCGGCGGCGGACTGCGCCGCGCCTGCTTCGTCGGCACCAGCGATGCCAAAGCGGCCAAACCGGCGGACACACCCCTGACACCCGCCGACTTGCACGCGACCATCCTCCACCAACTGGGCCTGACCAGCGAGCAAATCACAGCGTTGGGACTGACCCCCACCGGCCGGGTCATCACCGAGTTGCTCTAACGCGGGCAGGACATTGGGCTTGGCTGCTGCCGCAAAGCAATGCCCCTCTCTCCATAAAAAGAGAGGGTATCGCCGATGAATCAGTATAGGTTCTGCCCATAGCGGGGATTACACCATGCGCGGAGTTTTTCTACGGAGACGGCGTGGTTCATCCCGGAATTTCCGCGATTTTTGCGGATTTGACAAAGCCAGATTAAAGTGTTCAGATTTACAATTAGGATGGATTTTCACTATCTTGTTTCTGGGTCTGGGTATGCCTCTGGCCATCTCGCAGGCGGCGGACCCGCCCTCCTCAGCCCCGCAAGCTCCTGATGCTCCCGGCGAACCTCGGCGGCTCACCACCGACGGCTCGTACAAATACCACCTCCAATGGTCCCCGGACGGCCAGACGCTGCTCTTCACCCGCATCCACGAAGGACTGATGGCCTTGTGGACTATCCCCGTTTCCGGCGGGCCGATGAAACGCCTTCTCCCCGGCCATAAGGAACCCCACTTCGACGGCCACTTCTCCCCGGATGGCCAACGCATCGTCTATGTCTATGACCGCTTGCAAGGCACCGATGGCAAACTTCAGATCAACATCTGCCAGGCCGACGGCAGCGAGGATAAAGTCTTCATCCCGCATCAAGCGTTCGAGGAATCCCCCCGCTTCCATCCCCGCGGCGAGTTCGTCCTCTGGGTGTCCACGCGTCAGAAGAACCCGGACCTCTTCACCGTGGATGCCCAAGGGAAAAACGAGAAGCGGCTGACCAATCACCCCGCCCTGGACCTGCATCCGGCCTGGAGTCCCGACGGGCGGCAGATCGCCTTCAGCAGCAACCGCCACGGCCCGCAGAAAATTTACCTCATGGATGCCGACGGCAGCAACGTCCGCCGCTTGACAGACGGAGAAGGACTGGACTCCTGGCCAGCATGGCGCCCCGATGGCCAATGGCTCGCCTTCGCCTCCCACCGCAGCGGCAACTACGACATCTGGCTCATCCGCCCCGACGGCCAGGGCCTGCGCAATCTGACCTGCCACCCTGCCCACGACACCTGCCCCGCCTGGAGTCCCGATGGCCGCCGCCTCGCCTTCATCTCCAATCGCCACGGGGGCAGCGACATCTACATCCTGTCGATGGATGGACACCTCCCCTTGCCGCGCCCCCGCGAAAAGTGAGTGGAAGCCCACCGGCCCCCTGGAATTACCGTATTTGACAGTGAGATGATTTATGTAAAAATATCCAGCATCAACGTATCCGCTGCCCATGGGGTTCGGTCAGGATGTGCCCAACGGGGAGACGGCCCCCGGCACCCCTCATTGTTCCCGGCAGAATGAGGAACGACAGGACGCCGCTGAGCTGCGCCAAATGTGCCACGAGCAGAGGGAGATAAGCTTCGCACCAAGGCGGAGGAAGGGGAAACGGCATCCAAGCTCGGAAGCCAAGCATGCATTCGGGGTACCAGGGAGCTATGACCCTGAGAAGGCTGACATATCCCCTGGCTCCGCTGCACTGCCCGACTTGGCGAACTTACCTCGCAGCCAGCCTACGAGTAGAAGGACAAGCCCGATGATGCCGAGCGACCAAATCGGAACTAGGACGAACCACATCGCGGGAGGAATACCCTGGCCCTGAAGTTCCGGGAAGAAAATCGTCACGATCGCCCGGCCGATGATGAGACAGGCGAAGCACAAGCCGACCAAGAGGCCACCGAGCTTCTTCATTCTTTCACCGGGTTTCGCCGAAGTATGGACAGGTTGTACTTCCGACTCTGCCATGGTTTGCACCCCCTTCATCGAGTCTCGGATTCGGTACCACAATCACGACTGCCGCTGCTGGGATCAGTGCTGCCACCTGGTTCCGCTGCCTTTTCGGTTCGATTGACCCAACGGCTGAGGGTTCAACCGGTCAAATCATATTTATGCTAACCTGTTCCGGCAGGGTGTCAACGAAAAAGATGATCCCGCGGAAGTTCCGAAGTTCCTAGGATCCAACATAGCGGAAGCCGCAGGGCCGAGTTCGTAACCCCATCCCTTGGCGGCTGGATTCAATCAGCAGGCCAGCAGTTTAATCTCCGCTCGTGCTCAGCCATCTTGCCTGCCTCGCGCGGGCGCGGGCGCTGAATCACTTGTCCCTGCCCCCGCTTGTCTCTCCGGCAAACGAACAAACTTCAGTCGGCGTAGAGGGTTACTCCAATGCGCTGTGACAGGTCCATCCACGAATCCGCGAGGTGGAGGGGTTGGCAAGGGATTTGGCCCTCCTTCATGCGGGGCGGTGGACGTCGTCTTGCGGTCTGTAGCCGAGCTGGGTGCGCGCCACGGTCAGATCCCAGCGCATGCCGGAGTTGGCGGACATGCCGTTGACAATCAGGAACCGTTCGGGGAGGGGAGCGGTCAGGCAGCACTCCATCAGGTGCAGAAAGTCGCGGTCGGAGAGCCACAGTTGGCGGAACCACTCGCCCCGATCGGCTGGCAACTGGTCGGGCCGATTGATTCCCCGCCACACCCAGCCGAGGCGCACGGCAATCACTTCCAGGCCCCGGACGGCGGCGTAGTGCTGGCCGACGCGCTCGCCGAAGAGCTTGGTGGCGGCGTAGGGTCCGCTGAAGCGTTCGGCTCCGTCGGCAGTGTAGCGCAGGCCCGGTTTGGGCGGCAGGTCCTCGGTGATCGGCCCCGGCGGGCCATCCTGGTAGCCACCCAGGACATGATTGGAGCTGGCGAAGACGAAGCGCCGGACGCCGTGCCGGGCCGCGGCTTCGTAGACGTTGAGCATGGCATCCACATTTGGCCCCAGTAGATCGGGCCAGTCGTGATAGGCCACGGGGTCGCCTGCCAAGTGGACGACCGCCTCCACGCCTCGGAAGTGCTCGATCCAGTCGCCCCAGCGGCTCAGGTCGGCGGTGTGGACGCCGTCGCGGGTTTGACGATCGAGTAACACCAGGCGGGTCCGGCCGGCCAGATGAGCGGCCAGCTTGGCTCCGAGGTTTCCGCTGGCCCCGGTGATGAGCACAACAGCGGGCCAGCTCACGGCTTCTCCCCCGTGATTTCGGAGAGCAAGCGGAAGAAGCCTCGCTTCCGTTCACTGCTGATTTGCCAGTTCACCGGCACGCTCTGATACCCCTCGTCGAACCCTTCCCCCTTGCGACGATAGTCGAAGTAGCCCCAGGAGGCATAAGCCTGGACTGCCGCCAGGAAGTTATTGTGGGGTTTGTCGAAGTCGTAGTGATCGTCCTCGTTGAAGAGGATGGGCATGGGCCGGTAGCCTTCCACCTGGCGGGTCTGGTGCACCATCTCGGTGATCCGCTTGGGATCGTTCACGCCGTTGCCGTGCAGCAGGAGGAAGTCGGCCGTCTTGACCACGTTGGGTTTAGGGATGGTCCCGCCGCCGTAGCTGGTGCTGACCCAGAGAGGATGATTTTTCTCCCGGCTTCGCTTTTTCACCCGCTCGATGAGTTCATGGACTCGCTCAGGTTTGAGAATGTCATGATCGTATGCTTTCACGTTGCATTCGTTATTGATTTCTACCAACACATTCGTGTATTTGCGGGCGATGAGCCAATCGACGGCGTGATCCACCCCGGCGAGGACGGCCTGCTCGTCCTTAAGCCGCTCATCTTGGCCGAAGTAATACAAGCCGAGGATGACCACCATTCCCAGTTCGTCGGCCTTGTCGATCACCTGGGCCAGGCGCGCCATGTATTTTTCGTCCAGTGTGCCGTCAGCGTGGATCGCTGAATTGTGCCACGGCTGCGCCTTCGAGTATCCTTCGGGACTGCCGCCTTGCAAGTTCAGCGTGATGGCTAGCAAGCCGTGCTTGCGCCAGGTCGGCATCGTGGCGATAAATTCCGCGGTGTTGCGCTCCGGGTCCCACTTCCTGGTGTCCGGGTAAGCCCAGCGTGTCACGGTAGCGGGATTGCGATCGTCAAAGATCGCCTGCACCATCCGGCTGTTGAATAGCAGCCCCTCAATGGGCACACCGTTCCAGATGCGGCCCTTGTAGGTCGGCTGGCCGTTGATGTAAAACTTGTCCTTCACGATACTGACGACGGTGGCACGCGGGGTTTGAATGGTCGAGGCTGCGGGCCGGAGGGCTGCCCTGTCCCCCATTGCCAGGGCTGCGATTGTGAAGGCGATCATGCCGCCTACCATGAAGAGGTGACGCATAAATTCCTCCGTTTCGGCTTCGGATGGTGGGAACTTTCCTAGTGCCTGACAGCTCGCTGTCCCGGTGAGTCGTCGAGTGGTTTCTGGAGTCTCATCCCAGCATACTGTTGGTCTTTCCCGCGGGCAAGGAATGGAGAAACGACACCGGCCAACCTCTCAGGGCTGGCCGGGCGAAGGAGCGACTGCTGATCCCGCTGGAGGAGCGCCCCGCGGCTCATTCTGACCGCGAGGGGGCGGATGACTTCAGGACGTCACTGATCCCCCGTGTACTCGGCGGGGATGTTCGAGAGGAAGCCGAGGGAGTACTTCCCCTTGTTGGCGTCCCAGACGGCCTGGGGGAAAGGAGCGACGGAGGGAACATCGACCGGGCGGCGGGTTTCCACATGGCCATCGGCCATCGCGACATTGCCGACACCGGCGAAGCGGAAGTGAGCGCAATTGACGCCCCATGAAGTAAAGGCGTTGGTGCCTCCGTAAGGATTGGGCACATACGGCGAGCCGAAACTGTCGAACACCTCCTGCAACGTGCCGTCCGGGTTGAGCTGGACCTGCTCGGCAAAGAGGAAAGTTTGGCTGGTGGGCAGGTGATGGAGACGCTTATTCTGCACGTGGCGGTTGTAGGCGTAGCCGCGCGACAGCATGCCGACCGTCGCCCGCACCGGATACCCCTCGATTCCGGGGCATTTTGCTACTTCCGTGTTGTTCTCGTAAAAGTTGGTCAGGATCCCGCGGGTCGGGTCCACACTGACGACCTGATAGGTCGTGCTGCTGTAGGTCACTAGGCCGTACCAGTACTGGATGGTGTAGGTGGGGGTACTCCAGGTGAAGACGGAGGTCGGGGGCAGTTTGCCGTGGGTGTCGTGGTAGTTGTGACAGGCCAGTGCCAATTGGCGGATATTGTTGGCGCCCTTGATGCGGGCGGCGGCAGTGCGCACCTTCTGCACGGCGGGCAAGAGCAGGCCGATGAGGATGGCGATGATCGCGATCACCACCAAAAGCTCGATCAGCGTGAAGGCGCGCCGCAGCGGGAAGCGGCTAGCAGAGGCTAGTCTGGCTCGGCGGCTCGGCCCGCGTTGGGGCAGGTTCGGCAGGGCATGGAGACGGAAAACGGTCAACACACGGGTCCACATGGACAGGTACTCCTCCCGCCGGTCCGGGCGGGGTAGTCGGGGCGGACTGTCCAGGTGCGGTCAAAACGGGACGGGGCTGCGCCCCACGCGCAGCACAGGAAAGGATCGACCGGCCCGTCCGGCAACCTGGGTCCGAGGCCCCGAACGACTCAGATCATGACGGGCAGGTCTTCTGGCTTTCGGCTCGTGGCGAACCTGTCGGCGGCCTTCCCATGACCCGCAGGTCACAGTGGCGTGCATGCCGAGGGTTCTGGCCGATCACAGCAGCGGCCCTGCGCCGGATTCGCACCGGCTTCCCTCTTGCCTCCCCGATCCGCAGACCGGGGAACCCGTCATGCTAGCGCTTCGTTGTACATCCCCGACGGGAGTCTGGCCAGAGCGTCTCTGCGGACCCAGCCGCCCTCGGCGAACAGGTCCAGGGGCAGACAGGGACAGGAGGAGTACGCCGACATCCGCCCGAGGGGAAGGAGGCAGCAGGACGAAGGGGACGGAATGCTCAGGGGCGAGAGGCCGAGTCCGCAGCGGGAGGGGAAGTCGGACGCCGTCCCACAGCCAGGAGATAGGCCGCCAGTATGGCAAACAGGGCTACTCCCAACGCCCGCGCCCACGGGACCTCGTTGGGGTCCCACACCCGCTTGCCGCTAGCGTCCAGGGTGCCGAAGAAGTGCGCGCCGAGGTTGACCGCGGCCACCAGCTCATCCGAGAAGGCAAAGAAGGCGACGATCAGACCGCAGAGCGTGCCCCCCGCTATGTAACCGCTGGCTAAAAGCACGCCGGGACTGGTTTCCGCCGCCGCTTCCCGTTCCGGTCCGCCCCGCCGCCAATCGGCAAGGTAGCGCAGCAGCCCGCCCAGGAAAATCGGCACCGTGGAGGCGAGCGGAATGTACATCCCCACCGCCAGGGGCAAGGCTGTCACTCCCATCAGCTCGACGGACACAGCGATGAGCGCGCCGATCAAAACCAAGCCCCATTCCAGCGTGCCGCCCAGGATGCCCTGGATGATGTTGGCGAACAGGTGCGGCTGCGGTGCCGTGAAGGCGGCCGGAGCGGGGGAACCGTCGTCCATCCGCCGCGATTCCTGGGCGATCGGCGTATCTGTGCGGTAGTGCGCCTTGCCGCTTTCATCGACCAGATACCGTCCGGGCCGCACTTCCACCAGTCCCTGGCTCGGCTCCGCCGGGTATTCCCCCCGCCGCACATGGACCACGAAGTACTCCTGGGCGTCGTCCTGATACGGTTTGCCGGGCCGCTGCCGGGGCGCATCCGCAGGAATGGCCAACCGCTGTTCGGGCAGGTTCTGTTTGCTGTAGTGCGTGCCCGCGGTGTTCAACAGCAGCATGGTAAAGCCGATGACCAGGGCCGACGAAATCGCGCCCAACAGAATGCCCCACTGTTGCTTGTACGGCGTAGCTCCGACCAGAAAGCCGGTCTTGAGGTCCTGCGAAGTCGTTCCCCCGTTGCTGGACGCAATGCACACCACCGCCGCGATCGTCAAAGCACTGAGCATGGCCGAGGGACCGCTCCGCCCCACCACCACGAAAATCAGGCACACCAGCAGCAGCGTTGCAATCGTCATCCCGGAGATCGGATTCGAGGAGGAACCGACTTCGCCCGTCAGCCGGCTGGAAACCGTCACGAAGAGGAAGCCGAAGAGCAGAATCAGCACGCCGCCCAGCAGTCCCTCGGCATTGAGTCCCAGGCCAAGCTGAGGGATCGCCGCCAGGGCCAGCACCAGGGCTAAACTGCCGAAGAGGACGACGCTCAGGGGCAGGTCCTGTTCCGTGCGCCGGCGGGCCGGGACATTGGCCGGACGGCTGGCCCGCAGGTCCCGCAGTCCCCCTTGGATCGACGCCACAATCAGCGGCAAAGCCCGCAGCATGGCGATGATCCCCCCCGCTGCCACCGCCCCCGCCCCAATGTAACGCAGATACGTCCGCCCGATCTGGCCCGGACTCATGTTGCGGATCAGCCCCGCATTGCGGCTGTCCTGGGGTTGCTCCGCCGCCCACACCGCCGGAGAGACCGGCTCCGTCAGCTTCTCCCCGAACGTGACAATGAGCGGTCCTAGCACCCAGTACGACAGAATCGCGCCCGCCATCATCAGGCAGGCGATCCGCGGGCCGATCAGGAACCCCACCCCCAATAGCTCCGGCGCCAGTTCCCCCGCCGCCTCCGCTCCCTTCAACCCGCTGCGGCTGCCATCTGCCTGCCGTTGGGATAACTCCACCGCCGGTTCCGACGCCCACAACTTCCCCGCCGCCTGGAAAAACTTGTACACAAACGCCAGCCCGAACCCCACAAACACCATCCGTGCCGTCGCCCCGCCTTTCTCCCCGGCGATCAGCACCTCCGCGCACGCCGTCCCCTCTGGATACGGCAGCCGCCCATGCTGCTGGACGATGAAAGCCCGCCGCAGCGGAATCATCATCAAAATCCCCAGCACCGCCCCCAGCACCGCCACCGTCATCACCCGGATCGGGTCCATCTCGAAACCCAACAGCAGCAGGGCCGGCATCGTCACCCCGACCCCAAAGGCGATGCTCTCCCCCGCGCTGCCGGTCGTCTGCACAATGTTGTTCTCCAAGATCGTCGCCCGCCGCCAGCCCAACGCCCGGCTGCACGCCCGAAACAACGTCACCGACAGCACCGCAATTGGCACGGACGCCGACACCGTCAAACCCACCTTGAGCACCAAATACAGTGACGACGCACCAAACAAAATCCCCAACACCATTCCCACCAGCACCGCGGGAAAGGTGAACTCCGGCGGCGCTTGCTCCGGCGGCACAAACGGAAGGCCGTTCGCCGGCCCCCTGTCTGTCACCTGCCGCTCACTCGGGCCTGGCTCCGTCTCTCGGCGCTGCTCCATGACGTTCACCTATTTCGTGACACACGCGCAAAATCGACGTTCACCTATTTCGTGACACACGCACAAAATCCCCACCGCCGCCGCATCGCCCCCACTACACACATGGGGAATCCCACGACTCTGGGGATCATCCCACGATCTGGGAGTAACCCCACGATCTGGGAATAATCCTAGAGACCCCTGGCAAACTAGCTATGGGTTGGAAGCGACGAGGTGGTTTACCAGGTCGCCGCACAGCTTCGGCAGCTCCGCCACCAGCGCGCCTTTGAAGGATGGCTAACGGTGGGGCCTTTGCCAGGCTAGCGAATCTGGTGGCCGGTGCAAAACTGGCTATGGGTTGGAATCGGCGAGGTAGCTCACCAGCGCTACGACCGGCGAGACGTTTGCAAAGCTAGCGACCGGTGTGGATTTTGCGAAGCTAGCTAGGAGCTGGAAGCGGCAAGGTGCTTCTTCGGGTCCGCAATCAGCTTGGAGCCAGCAAAAGGTGTGGCTTCGGTCACGGCAGCCCCCTTTCTCGCCCCCTTCCGACCCACCCCTAGGGCTGCACCCACCTCCCTGTACCCTCTTCAGGAGAAAGCCATTGCCGCCAGATGCGAGTGCGGCTCCGTGGATCGATTTCACCCCAGTAATAAACAGTCGCATGGAGTCGAACATAGACCTTACGGTCATCGTTGGCCTGAAGTTCGATATAATCATTATTGCGTGCAACTTCTGTAAACAAACGAATTCCTCCTTGTGGACTTTGCTCCCGCCAGTTTTTGCCGCCGAGATGCTCATATCGTCTGCCTGAAGGTGTAACCCAACGAACCCGCGGATCAGCAGGGAGAGGGGCTGGAGTGGCTGGCCCAGCCGTGAGGTCCTGAAGTTCCTTTTCCAGCAGGGCGGCTTCTGCATCTCTCTTATTGCGGACGAGTTCTCGGATCGCTTCAGTGTAAGCCGACTGGAGGGCTTTGCGGGCCGCGGCGAGGCGGGAGAGGTATTGGCTGGTGGGGATAGACTTGGGCAGCTCTCCTGTGGTGGTGAAGGCCAGCCGCTCGGCTAGGATTTGGTCCACCAGTTTTTTGTTGCCATCCTGCCGAGCCAGGGCTTCCTTCTTGTCAAAGGTGTCGAGCAATTCCTTTTTAAGTCGTTGCACTTCAGACTCGTAAGCCTTTTTGGCCGCGTCCAGTTTGGCTAAAATTGGGTCGGCCTTGGATTTCTGAGGTGG